>Ga0210122_1000321_pt1 | contig 16135 bp, 15 predicted proteins | sample Muzzi_CordB_D2_FD_185530 | JGI IMG/M metagenome (GOLD analysis project Ga0210122, IMG submission 185530) | Wetland microbial communities from San Francisco Bay, California, USA, that impact long-term carbon sequestration - Muzzi_CordB_D2 (SPAdes) | ecosystem: Environmental > Aquatic > Marine >... | reverse complement strand
AGTCGCGGTTGGTTGAGGCGATGTGCGAAATGCTTGCTGGCAACGACTATGTTGATGTGGTGGTGCGCTGCTCGCCGTATCATACCAACACCACGCTGCATCCCGTCATCGAACAGCTCAAGCGCGCCATGGACTGGCGCGCAGACGACGACGAGGCGCGCAAGCTTTTCAAGCTGGAGGCGGCACTCGCATCGCAGCCATTGCCGCTCGAGCGCACGGTGCCGCTTTACGCCGACCTCTTGGCGCTAGCGCTGCCGGAGGGACGCTATTCAACCTTGCAGCTAACCGCGCAGGAGAAGCGCGAACAGACCCTCGACGTCTTGGTCGGTTGGCTGCTGGAGGCGGCAGAACGAAAACCGGTGCTTCAGGTGTGGGAGGATTTGCACTGGGCCGACCCCACGACGCTGGAGCTGATCGGGCTCTACATCAAGCAGTCGCCGACCGCCTCAATGATGAACTTGCTCACATATCGCTCTGAGTTCATTGCGCCCTGGACGATGCGTTCGCATATCAAGCTGATCACGCTCAACCGTCTGGATCATGCCGAAGTGGCAGAACTGATCCTCCAGGGCACTAGCGGCAAGGCCATGCCGGCGGAGGTTGTCGAATACGTAGTGCGCAAGACCGACGGCATCCCGCTCTATGTAGAGGAATTGGTCAAGGCTATCCTTGAAGCCAATTTCGTGCGCGAGGCTGGTGATCATTACGAACTTACGCGGCCTTTGGCCGGGGTTACCATCCCTGCAACGTTACAGGACATGCTGATGGCGCGACTTGATCGATTGCCGAGCATTCGAGAGGTAGCTCAGATTGCCTCAATACTCGGCCGCGAATTTGCCTACGAGATGCTGCAGGCGATAGGCTCGATCGAGGAAAGCGCGCTGGCAAACGGCCTCGATCAACTGGTTGAGGCTGAACTTCTCTATCAGCGCGGGCGGCGCCCTCGTGCGCACTACGCGTTCAAACATGCACTGGTGCAAGACGCAGCCTACCAATCGTTGCTCAAGCGCACACGGCACTTCTACCATGGTCAAGTCGCACATCTCTTGGAGATCAACTATCCTGACATTGTGAACACCCAGCCAGAGCTTGTCGCCCACCACTACTCGAATGCGGAGGACGACGAGAATGCGCTGAAATATTTCACGATCATTGCCGAGAAATCGGCCTCCATGTCAGCGCACGCGGAAGCCGTCGCCGCGCTCGAAGAGGCGCGCCGCCATGCCGAGAAGCTTCCCGCCGACGTGCGCGACCGGCAGCTGGTGCAGCTCGCCGTGCGTCAAGCTCACTCGCTGCATTTCCTCGGCCGCCGGCAGGAAATCGTCGATCTGCTGGTGCAGCAGGACGACCGCTTGGACCGCCTGTCCGATCTCTCGCTGACTTGTGAATATTATTTTTGGCTTGGGTTCGCACATGCTTGGCTTGGTGACCGCGATGAAGCACTTGCAAATCTTCATCGTAGTCTGGCTGAGGCAAACGCGGCCGGCGACGGCGCAATCGCTGGCCGTGTGCACCGGGCGTTGGCAACGGAGTACGTCTATTCCGGCAAGCCGCTGGCAGAAGCTATTGCCCACGGCCGCGAGGCGGTGGTGTTGCTGGAACACACCGAGGATCGCTTTTGGCTGAGCCAAGCACTGTTTACGCTGAGCTATTGCTGTATTTTCGCCGGCGATTTTGGTTCGGCGCTAGAGGCAGCGTCGCGGCTCAACGAATTCGGTGACGCCGCCGGCATCCGCCGCGCGCAGGCCAATGCCGCCATGCTTGCCGGCCTGTCGCACGCGATGCGAGGCGACGGCGAAAAGGCCATCGAGCTTTGCCAGCGGGCTTTGGACGTTTCGCCCGACGAATTCGAAACTGCTTTTATTATGGCCTGCCTCGGCCGCTCCTGCCTGGCGGCCGGTGACGTCACCCGTGCGGTTACCACGCTGGAAGAGGCCGTGCCGCTGGCCGATAAGGTGCGCTCGATCCAGTTCCGCGCCTGGTTCAGGACGATGTTGGGCGAAGCTTACCTCGCGGGTGGCGCGCTCGGTAAAGCAGCTATCGTAGTGACGGAAGCGCTCGATGCCAGCAGCAAGATCCAATTCGCGGTGGGTGTCGGCCTCTCGCACCAGCTCTTGGGCAGGATTGCGCGGGCGCAGGGCCAGTTCGCGCAAGCTGGGCAGCACCTTACCGAAGCCGCCGATCGTCTCGCCACCGTGGGCGCACTGTTTGAGCTTGCCCGCACCAAGCTGGCAATAGCCGAATTGGCGCGTGGCACCGGCGATGAGAGAACGTCAGCCACTCTATTCCGACAAGCAAAAGACCTATTCGCTGAATTGGACCTGCCGGATTTATCGGGAACAACATTGAGTTTTGGATTAGGCCCCGCGCATCAAAATAGGACAGGTAGTTGACGATAAATTTCGGACGGATACCGTGTTGGCGCGACTACCAAATAGGGCCTCGTTGCGTCGGTATCCGGACGCTGCCGTCAACTGGCAGCGGAGACTGATGCCTCGTACGGACTGTCTACGCCCCCGTAGTGCGCTGGATGATTAATAGCATCGCTCATCCAACCATCTCCGTTCGTGTCTGGGATATCCCTCGCATGATGTGCTGCAATATGACAGTGCAGACGCGGATCATATCAGAGCGATACGAAGTCATGCCAACCGTAGGATAAGTCGCTTCTGGGAAGTCATTGAACTCGGCGACCATCTTGAGCGGAGCAGCTTTGTCCCGGAAGCGACCAACGGAAATTTCTCTGAAATCGGATTTGTCCTGACCCATTGATAGGAACGGTGCGCCCGAAAGGACACGAACCTCGGACCCCGAGATTCGTAGCCTCAAGGTCAGACCCTGGGTGGGCTGGTCTTGACCAGTAACTAGGATGCGTCAGCCACTATGGGCTATCTAAGCCAATGTAATGATGGTGCCCAGGGGCGGAATCGAACCACCGACACCGTGATTTTCAGTCACGTGCTCTACCAACTGAGCTACCTGGGCGCCGTGAGCGGCCCGCAAGGGCCGGTCGAGCAGGGCGCGGGGCGTTATAAAGGCTCGATTCCGCACTGTCCAGAACGCCGCCGGTGCCGCCCGCCGTCACGGATTGAGCCCCAAAGCGGCGCGGAACCGGCGCTTGATCTCGACGCCGTCGCGCAGCGGCAGCACCCGCGGCGGCTCGGCCGGGTCGATCGCCACGCGGGCGAACAGGGTCTGGTTGAACACCTTGAGGCGGCCGTGCAGGTCGGCGAGCCCGGCCTCGTCGCGCACGTCGAGGCAGCTGGCGATGCCGCAGGCGCCGGCGACGCCGATCAGGTCGGTGCCGGTTTGCGTGTGGCTCGGCTGCGCGCCGGTCTCGCCGTAAATGCCGTTGTCGAACACGATGACGGCGAGGTTCTCCGGCTGCCGGATGCCGATGGTGGCGAGCGAACCCAGCCCCATCAGCATCTCGCCGTCGCCGGTGATGACGGCGACGCGCCTGGTCGGCTGCGCCAGCGCCAGCCCGAGGCCGATCATCGCCGCCCCGCCCATGGCGCCCCAGGAATAGAAATTGCGCGGGTCGTCGCCGACGGCGGCCAGATCCCAGGTGGTCGAGCCCAGCCCCGGCACGACCAGCAGGTCGTCGGCCCGGTTGGCGAGCAGGGCGGCCATGGCGTGGCGGCGCTGCAGGCTCATCTGGTCCACACCTTCCTGCCGATGAGCTTCTGCGACAGCAGCACGCCGACGATGCGCTCGCCGCCGAAGGCCTGCTGCGTCGCGCGTTCGGCAACGCCTTCCACCTCGTGCGGCGCCGATGCGCGGTAAATGTTCGCCTCGCACAATGCGAGCACCGGCTCGACGATCGAACCCATCGGCACCTGCCAGGGATTGAACTCCTCCCACTCGCCACGCATGGTGATGACCATCAGCATGGGAAAGCGGCAGGTGCGCATCAGCGACAGCATGTTGACGCAGTTGCCGACGCCGCTCGACTGCATCAGCAGTGCGGCCCGCGCGCCCCCGAGCCAGGCGCCGGCGGCCAGCGCCACGCCCTCTTCTTCCGTCGTCAGCACGACGTCGCGGATGTCCTCGTCGGCGCGGCAGCGCTCGATCAGCCGGGCATGGCCGGCGTCGGGCACGTAGCCGACCTGGGTCACGCCGGCGCGCTTGAGGGTGGCGAACAGGCGGTCGGGCCAGTCGGTCTCGGCGGGTTCGTTCATGCAGTCTCGCCCGGCTCACTGTCGGGCGGCCGCTCGCCGTCCTCGTCGTCCTCGTCTTTGACCGGCACCGCATAGACGCCGCCGAGCCAGCGGTTGAGATCGATGTCGGCGCAGCGCCTGGAGCAGAACGGCCGCACGGCGGCGTCGGTCGGCTTGCCGCAGATGGGGCACAGCTGCACGGGCTTCTTGCGGTCGATCTCGTTCATGCCGTTACGCTAGCGCGCCATGCGACGCTATTGCCAGAGGGCGAAGCCCATGCCGCAGCCGGTGCCGGCGGCCGAGCGGTAGCACGGGATGTATTGCTGCCAGACATTTTTCAGATGCCCGGAGGCGCCGGCCACGGTGATCCAGTTGCGGATTTCCGAATTGCCGGAGTTGAGCTTTTCGATCGGGATCGCGCACAGCGCCTCGCCGTCGTTCTTCCTGAGCGCGTCGAGCAGGCCACGATCAAGCTCCTCGTCGACGGTGAAATGGCTGAGGCCGCCGGAGGCCAGAATGCCGACGCGCTCGCTGCCCTGCGCGCTCTGCACCGCCTTGCGCAACGCCTGTCCGAGCTGGAAGCAGCGGCGCGGGCGCGGCTGATTGGGCGGGAAATAGGTGTTGAGCGCCAGCGGCACGATCGGCACCACGTGGCCGTCCATCATGCGCCGGTGCACGAAGCCGAAGGCGTGGCCTTCGCCGTGCTCCCTGGACAGCTTTCTGGAATGGCTGATGTCGAAGCCCTGGTCGATCAGGCTCTCGATCAGATGCAGGCCGAGCCTGGCAGCGACCGGATACTGGCGCGGCTTTTCGGTCTCGTGAAACTGCGAGCGCGCCTTGCGCCAGAACAGCGGCGCGTCCTCGGCCATGCGCAGCGGGTTGTTCTCGATGGTCTCGCCCCAGTAGATCAGCATGGCGGGCATGTTGTCTTCGAAGAACTGCTCGTGCTGGTCATCGCCGACGACAATCAGCGCATCGAGCCGGGCGTTGGCCAGTTCGCGCGCCAGATGCGCGATGTTGTCGGTGCATTGGGACGCGCGCTCCTCCAGCACCTTGGGCTCGATCTGCCGGGCGATCGAGGGATCTGCATGCTTGAGCAGGTCGCCATAGGTGCAGGGGCGCCCGTTCTTGTCGATCAGCTTGCGGCCGGAGGCGTCGATTTCGGCGTGCTTGGGATAATCCTCGGGCGGACTGTTGAGCAGCGGGCTGTGCGAGGTTCCAATTCCAAGAACGATGTCAGCCATATCCCGACGCTCCAAAGACCATACTTATGACCCGAGCCTTATGTCAGCCCGCCGCCGGCATCAACCACAATCGACCTGCTGCGGCGGTCGGCCGGGCGCTCAGCCGGATCGCGGACCGGCGCCGGCGTCGCGCGCGCGCAGTTCGGTCTTGAGGATCTTGCCGTAATTGTTCTTCGGCAGCGCATCGACGAAGACATAGTCCTTCGGCCGCTTGAAGCGGGCGATGCGCTGGAGACAGAGGGCGTCGAGCTCGGCCGCTTTTGCCTCGCCGACCACATAGGCGACCACCACCTCGCCCCACTCGCGGTCCGGCCGGCCGATGACCGAGACCTCGCGCACGGCGTCGTGGGTCAGCAGCACCTCCTCGACCTCGCGCGGATAGATGTTGGAACCGCCGGAAATGATCAGGTCCTTGGAGCGGTCCTTGAGGTGGAGATAGCCCTCCTCGTCGATCACGCCGATGTCGCCGGTATGCAGCCAGCCGCCGCGCAGCGAAGCCGCGGTCGCTTCCGGGTTGCGCCAGTAGCCCGACATGATGACGCCGCGGCAGAGGATTTCGCCGGCCTCACCGGACGCCACCGGCCGATCGTCGCCATCGGCCACCATCACCTCGACGCTGGCATAGGGCTTGCCGGCGGAGCCGAGGCGCTCGCGCCAGCGCGGGTGATCGCGGTCGGCGATGTCCTCCTTCGACAGCGTGGTGATGGTCATCGGCGCCTCGCCCTGGCCGTAGATCTGGGCAAGCCGCGGACCGAAGCGGTCGAGCGCGGCGAGCGCATCCTCGACATACATGGGCGCGCCACCCCAGATCAGCGTGCGGATGTTGCCGGCATTGATGTCGGCCGCACAGCCGACCAGGCGCTTGATCATGGTGGGCGCCGCGAACATCGACAGGTGCGGCCATTTGTTGATCAGCGCCGCCACTTCCTCGGGCTCGAAGCCGCCGCTTTCCGCCACCACCTGCACGCCGAGCCGCGCGACATGGGCCATGATGTAGCAGCCGGAGCCGTGGCTCATCGGCGCCGCATGCAGGATGGCGTCGCCCGGCGCGACGGGGTCGACCTCGGCGGCATAGGCATGGCTCGCCAGCGACAGCACGTTGTGGCTGAGCATGGCGCCTTTCGGCCGCCCGGTGGTGCCGGAGGTGTAGAACAGCCAGGCGAGATCGTCGGGCGCGCACGGCGCCGGCGCGACCGGATCGGCGGTGAACAGCGCGGCATATTCGGCGCTGCCGACGGCGATGATGCGTTCCAGCGTCGCCGGCGCGTGCGGCGCGATTTCGCCGTCGATCCCGGGCGAAGCAAAGCACACACGCGCGCCGGACTGCTCGAGGATATAGCCGAGCTCGGCGCCGTGCAGCTTGGCATTGGCCGGCACAGCGGCAAGTCCTGCGTGCCAGATACCGTAGAGCAGCGCGAGGTAATCAGGCGTGTTCTTGGCGGCGATGGCGACGCGGTCGCCAGGCCCGAGCCTGCAGCGTTCGCGCAGGGCGCCGGCCAGCCGCGCCGCGCGCTCGGCCAGCTGGCCGTAGGTCGCCACCACGCGCGTGCCCGACGCCGCCGCCGGCATGGAAGGGTGGCTCAGGCCGGCGCGCTGAAGCCACAGAGCGAGGTTCATGCCGGCACCCCCTGACGGAGTTTACACGGCGTTGAGCCAGCCGAAGCGGATCGGATAGCCCTCGCCGCCGAGCAGGCTCATGGTCTCGTAGAGCGGCAGGCCGACCACGTTGCTGTAGGAGCCGACGAGCTTGACGATGAAGGTGCCGGCGATGCCCTGCGCCGCATAGCCGCCGGCCTTGCCGCGCCATTCGCCGGAGGCGAGATAGGCCTCGATGTCCTCGTCCGACAATCTTTTGAAACGAACACGCGTTTCCACCAGGCGCTGGCGGAACGTCTCCTTGGGCGTGACCAGACAGATCGAGGTGTAGACGCGGTGATTGCGGCCGGACAGCAGGCGCAGGCACTGCGCCGCCTCGTCGAGCAGTTCCGCCTTGGGCAGGATGCGGCGGCCGACCGCCACCACGGTGTCGGCGGCGAGGATATAGGCGCCGCGCAACTCGTCATCGAGCTGCACGCTTTCCAGCGCGGCCTCGGCCTTGGCGCGGGCCAGCCGGTTGGCATGGGCGCGCGGGATTTCGCCGCGGCGCGGGCTTTCGTCGAGGTCCGCCGGCTTGAGCGCATCCGGCTCGATGCCGGCCTGGTTGATCAAGGCGAGGCGGCGCGGCGAGCCGGACGCGAGCACGAATTTGGGCCGGCCGATCATGGGTTTTGCGGCACCGGAAGGGGGTGGAAACCGTGGCGAATGGCCGCGGAAGCTAGCGGAAGGAGGCGGCTTTCACAACCCGACGCGCAGCGATGGTTGGCGGACCCGGTGCGCGCCGGGCTCACTCATTCCCCCTGCCCGGCGGACCGAAGCGCGCGCGGATGCGGTCGAGCAACTGGTCGCGCACCTCGCGATAGGCCTGCAGCCGCTGCTCACGGTTGCCCTCGGCGGCGGTCGGATCGGCGGTCGGCCAGTATTCGACGTCGGCAGCGAGGGTGCGCGTCAGCTCTACCGCCTTGTGGTGCGCGGGCGGCGACAATGTGATGATGAGATCGAAGTTGAGCCCTTCCAGTTCGTCCAGCTCCTCGAAGGTGACCGGCCTGTGACGGGCGATGTCGATGCCGATCTCGTCGAGCACGGTGACCGCGAAAGGATCGAGCTCGCCCTTCTGCACGCCGCAGGAGGCGACATAGACCGATTTGCCATAGAGGTGCTTCAGCAGCGCGGCCGCCATGGGCGAACGCACGGCGTTCAAGCCGCAGGCGAACAGCACCGCCTGGGGGCGCGACGAGCGCTCTGCCGCGGCCATGGAGACGCTAGCCTTTCCAGTGCAGCACGCAGATCAACGTGAACAGGCGGCGGGCGGTGTCGGTGTCGATGGCAACCTTGCCCTTCAGCCGCTCCATCAGGATGCGCGAGCCGTCGTTGTGGACGCCGCGCCGGCCCATGTCGATCGCCTCGATCTTGTCGGGCGTGGCCGTGCGGATCGCCTGATAGTAGCTGTCGCAGATCAGGTGGTAGTCCTTGACGATGCGGCTCAGCGGCGTGAGCGACAGCAGATGCGCGACCACCGGCCTGCCATCCTCGGTGCGGATGTCGAAGACGAGGCGATTGCCGGTGATGCTCAGGTACAGCGCATAGGGGCCGCCGCTGTGGCCGACCGGCGCGAAGGAGTTCTGCTCAAGCAGATCGTAGATGGCGACCTGGCGCTCGTGCTCGACGTCCGGATTTGAGCGGCCGATGGTTTCCTCGTCGAGGGTGACGGAAACCAGGCGCTGCCTGGCGGCTTTGGTCCTGGCCGGGCTCATCGATTGAGGCGGATGGCGACCGAGCGGGCGTGCGCGGTGAGGCCCTCCGCCTCGCCGAGCGTGATGGCCGCCGGTCCAAGCGCGCGCAACTGCTCAGGCCCGCATTTGAGCAGCGAGGTGCGCTTCATGAAATCGAGCACGCCGAGCCCGGAGGAGAAGCGCGCCGAGCGCGCGGTCGGCAGCACGTGGTTGGAGCCGGCGACGTAATCGCCGATCGCCTCCGGCGTGTGCGCGCCGATGAAGATGGCGCCGGCGTTACGGATGCGACCGGCAAGCCGCTCGGCATCGGCGGCGGCAATTTCCAGATGCTCGGGCGCGAGCCGGTCGACCAGCGGGATTGCGTCGTCGAGGTTGCGCACGGTGATGATGGCGCCGAAGTCGCGCCAGGACGCGCCGGCGATGTTCGATCGCGCCAGGGTCTTGAGTTGTGACTCCACCGCCTTGCCGACCGCGTCGGCCAGCGTACCGTCATCGGTGATCAGGATCGACTGCGCGCTTTCATCGTGCTCGGCCTGCGCCAGCAGATCGGCGGCGATCCAGTCGGCATTGCCGGTCTTGTCGGCGAGAACCAGCACTTCCGAGGGGCCGGCAATCATGTCGATGCCGACCTTGCCGAACACCAGCCGTTTGGCGGCGGCGACATAGGCGTTGCCCGGCCCGACGATCTTGGCGACGGGCGCGATGGTCTCTGTGCCGTAGGCGAGCGCGGCGACGGCTTGCGCGCCGCCGACGCGGTAGACCTCATCAACACCGGCGAGCCTGGCCGCGGCCAGCACCAGCGGCGCGAGCCTGCCGTCCGGCGCCGGCACCACCATGACCAGCCGGGGGCAGCCGGCGACCTTGGCCGGCACCGCGTTCATCAGCACCGACGACGGATAGGCGGCGGTGCCGCCCGGCACGTAAAGACCGATCGCCTCGATGGGACTCCAGCGCGCGCCCAGTTCGACGCCGAGCGCGTCGGTGTAGCGTTCGTCGGACGGTTTTTGCCGGCGGTGATGGGCTTCGATGCGCTCGCGCGCGAGCTTGAGCGCGGCGAGCGCCCTGGCGTCGCACGCCTTCTCCGCCGCGTCGAGTTCGGCCGCGCTCACGCGCATGCCGGTCCTGGCCAGATCGACGCGGTCAAATTTCAGGGTGAACTCGGCGAGCGCCGCGTCGCCGCGCGCGACCACCGCGGCGATGATGCCGCGCACGGTCGTTTCCACGTCCGCCGCCGCCTCGCGCTTGACGCCGAGGAAGGCGCTAAAACGCCCGGCAAAATCGGCGCTTTGACTGTCGAGACGTGTCGGCATGGCGTGTTCCTGCCGGCGATACCCGGCTGACAGGTCAATGGGTGATGGACCGGATGGCGTCAACCCTCCCGCCGGTCAACCGAAGACCCAAAACAAAAGGCTCCGCCGCCGGACGGAGCCTCGTTAGCGAAGCAACAAAAGAGGCGGGCCGTTACATCTTCTTTTTGGCGGCCGCGGCCTTGGGTTTCTTGCTGACCTTCTTGACCGGCTTGGTTTGGGCCGGCGTACAGGGCGCCACACACAGCCCGGCGATCTTCTGATTGCACTCGGAAATCGTGGCCGCACAGACCGGCTTGGCGCCGAACTTCACGCAGGTGCAGCCGGCCGAGGCCTGGCGGGGCATGCCCACGACCAGCGCCACGCCCAGCGACACCGCCAGGATGACGAGTTTGCGCATCGACTTATCCCCCAGTTGAGAAGGCGCCAATAGCCGCCCGATTCGACGAAATGGCAAGCAAGGCCATGCGGCCGGCGGGGCGGGGGCGGGGGGTCTGAACCGAAATCTTGAACGGGCCGGGCGGTGGAACGGTCAGGAGCGGGCCGCGCTCGGCGCCGCTTGCGGCTCGACCGCCTCGTCGGGGTGCGCCGGGCAGCCGGCGGCGGTCCAGATCGGCCCCAGATCGGCGAGTTCGGCTTCCAGGCATTCGACGTCGAGGCGCAGCGCCGCCCCGCCGGAAAAGATCAGCGTCACCACGCCGGCCGGCGCGTCGGTTTCGGCGAATTCGACCGCCAGCAGGTTGAGCACCGCCTCCTTGCCGGCCGGGTCCACCTGCCGGCATTTGCAGGCGAGCACGCGCTCGAAGCGCAGCGCCGCACGGCGGCGCCGGAATTGCGGCCTCTTGGCCTGCGCGCCTTCCCAGTCGAACCGGTTAAGCCCGACCACCAGGCGCCGTTCCTGCGGGCGCCAGTGCACGTCGGCGACCTTGACCACGGCGTCCTGCACATGGGCGGACGCCACTTCGAGATCCTCCTCGTCGAGGACAACAAATTTCAGCATGTCCATGGGCCAGCGCTCCGGCTACCAAACCAAGAGTTAGGCAGGCGCGCGCGTCCAATCAAGATGGCGCCCGGGCGGGAAAGGCCGGCTCCAGACCGGCCGCCATCCAGCGGTCGCGGCTCCCCGGATCGCTAAGCGCGCGCAGCAGGGCGAAGGCCTGCTCGCGCAAGGCGCTGCCGGACGGGATGGCAGCGGTGTAGGTGTTGGTGTTCTGCAGGTCGCCCGGCAGCGGGCCGACGATGCGCACGCCTTGCACGGTCAGCAGCTCGCTGATGAAGGTGGTGCCGATCTCGGCGCGGCCGTCGGCCACCGCCTGCGCCACCTCGTAGCCGCGTTTTCCCAGCACCGCCTTTTTGTTCACCGCTTCGGCGATGCCGAGCTTCTGCAGGAGGCCGGCGAAGAAGGTGCCGGACGAGCCGCCGGCGGCCGGATCGGAATAGGCGACGCCACGGGCGGCGAGCAGTGCCTGCCTGAACGCCTCCGGGGTGGAGATGTCGGGCGCGACCGCCCCCTCGCGCACGGCCACGCCGGTCACGGTGCGGCCGAGATCGGTGCGGCTGCCGGGTACCACCCTGCCCGCTTGTTCCATGGCTTCGATGGTGGCGGCAGGCAGCACGATCAGGTCGGCGGCCTCGCCGCCGTCCAGCCGCTTGCGCAGCGCGCCGGCAGTGCCGAAGTTGAGATCGAGCGTGTGGCCGCTTTGCTGTTCGAAGGCGGGGCCGAGCGCCCGCACCATCGATTCCACGGCGCCGGCACTCAGCACTTTGATGGTGGCCACTGGCGTTTCCCTCATGTCTGGCGCGGGGATGGTGGCGGAGCGGCGCGGTGGCGTCCAGAGCGCTCGGCCCCTCCGTCATGGCCGGGCTTGTCCCGGCCATCTCGTTGAGGCAGGCACTGCGCGTCCCTGATCGGGGTCACCGGGACAACGTGACGACGAGCCGAGTATGCGTCGCGCGCATGCCCTCACCGATTCAATTTTCAAACAGCCAACCCCCCGCCGCCCGTATCCTTTCCTGCTGCCGTTGAGCACCAGGCCACTCGGGCCGGATGCTTCTGACGAACCTCCGGCCGTACCGGCCGTCAGGGCCCTCGGCATCGCGCGAGACGCCGGAAGCGTCGCGGCTTAACCCGCCGCGCGGCCCCGCCGCATTTCCGACGGGGCGTCATTTCCCGGCCAACGCTCCCCGGCCCGGCATCCGGAGACGCTGATCAGACACCCCTTGGCCACCCGCGGCGGGCCGGCGCATCGCCCGCCCGGCTCGCGGCCGGCCGTCGGGGCCGGGCCGGAGCCGCCGGCAGCGACACCGGGAGTTTCGACTGTTCATTTCAGGTTGGGCAGGTTACGGCGTGCCGCAACACGGACGGCGGCGACCGGTTCGCCCCATTTCTGCCGGACGGCCGCCGAACAGGCTCCCCGGCGAAGGCTTATATGTCCGCTCTCAAATGGTAGGCTATCGGGGCGGCGTCTTGATCGATGGGTGAACTCAGCGCTTGGACATGCTCACACCAGAATTGAATCCCGAGACGGCGTTCGATGCCGGCGAGCTGTTCGCCGCGCACGAGGCCGATCGTTACGAGATGCACAGCCGTCATCTCAATGCGCAGATGGTCCGCCTGCTCAAGACGATCGGCTACGACGTCGGATTTTGCCGCGGCGCCGGCCCCTACCTCTACGACCGGCAGGATGTCCGCTACCTCGATCTTCTGAGCGGCTTCGGCGTGTTCGCCATCGGACGCAATCATCCGGCGTTGCGCAAGGCCCTCAAGAGCGTGCTCGACGCCGATCTGCCCAATCTCGTGCAACTGGACGTCTCCACGCTCGCCGGCCTGCTGGCCGAGCGGTTGCTCGCGCAGACGCCGTATCTTCAGCGGGCGTTCTTCGCCAATTCCGGCGCCGAGGCGGTGGAAGCGGCGATCAAGTTCGCGCGCGCCGCCACGAAACGGCCGGGCATCGTCCATTGCGACCATGCCTTTCACGGCCTGACCTATGGCGCGCTGTCGGTCACCGGCGACGACGTCTTCCGCCAGGAGTTCGAGCCGTTCCTGCCCGGCTGCACCCGCATTCCCTTCAACGACCTGGCGGCGCTGGAGGCGGCCTTGCGGTCGCGCGACGTCGCCGCCTTCATCGTCGAGCCGATCCAGGGCAAGGGCGTCAATATCCCCGACGACGGCTACCTGAAGGACGCCGCGGCGCTGTGCCGCCGCCATGGAACGCTGTTCATCGCCGATGAGATCCAGACCGGGCTCGGACGCACGGGACGCTTTCTCGCCGTCGAGCACTGGAACGTCGAACCGGACATGGTGCTGCTCGCCAAGACGCTTTCCGGCGGGCATGTGCCGGTCGGCGCCGTACTCACCCGCGACGACGTTTACGCCAAGGTGTTCGACCGCATGGACCGCGCCGTCATTCACGGCTCGACCTTCGGGAAGAACGACCTGGCCATGGCCGCGGGAATCGCGACGCTCGAGGTGATTGCCGCCGAGGATATCGTCAAGAACGCCGATCGCCTGGGCGAGCGGCTGCGCACGGCGCTCGCGGCCATGATCCCGCGCTACGAAATGCTGCACCACGTGCGCGGCAAGGGCTTGATGATCGGCGTCGAATTCGGCGCGCCGCAATCGCTGAAGCTCAAGACGGCGTGGCATCTGCTCGAAACCGCCAACAGGGGACTGTTCTGCCAGCTCATCACCATTCCGCTGTTCAAGCAGCACAAGATTATGGCGCAGGTCGCCGGGCACGGCAGCCACACGATCAAGCTGCTGCCCTCGCTCGTCATCTCGGACGCCGATTGCGACTGGATCGAGACGGCGTTCGACGCAGTCATCGCCGACAGCCACCGCGTGCCGGGTGCGGTCTGGTCGCTTGGCAAGACGCTGCTCGAACACGCCCGGCGTTGAGCGCGTCACGAAACGCGCACGCCATGTCCGCTAAGGGTCAAATGCAGATTTCGCTCGGGGATTAATCCCCGGTGCGCCCTGGCGACGCTAGTTGGCAGGTCGTCAGGAAGGCCCCGAACCCTTCTCAAGTCTGCCACGTATCACGTGTTCGGTATCAATCGTCCAATACCACCGCTTCTTCGTCCATCGCATGGTGCCTTGGAGGACGTCGCCACGTATGGTGCCCTTCCAGACCATCTTGCCATCGGTCGGGCTCGTCAGTTCCGCAAGAAAATGGACTTGATCGCCTTTGACGCGCACCCAATAGGGCGCCTCTTTGAAATTGTATCGCCTGCATATTTCCGACGAGAATTTTCCGTCAGCAAACATCAGGCGATCTTCGAGTGGGCGGTTTCTTTCGTCTTCGTCCGCGTCGTCACGCGTGATGCCCGCGCGGAACTGCCGTCCGTCTAACGGGCCAGCATTAGAACCGGACGATGCCGTCTTGACTTCGCCGGGCTTCACTGCTGATTGCGACCACGCTGTCGCAGGCAGCACAATCAAAGCACCGAAAGTCACCATTGCAAGCCATGGTGTTGGGCGAAACAACCGGCATCCGAACCAAGTCCGCATCTCGATATCTCTCCCGCCGCGAAAATGTGCCGCATTTTGCAACCGGCTTGGCGGCGATCCTAGGGCCGTAATTGTGTGGCGTCCATTGGGGTAAATGTCGGCTTCGGGTCAGAAGCGGACATAGCGGTGATGTCTGCGTTAGGTCCGCATTCAAGAGCGAGCAATGAGAGCCGCGCATGCGAATGCCGGCCAGAATGGTCCGATCGGTTCTGGACCTCGCGTCCGTCTTGAGGGTAGGTCGTAAAGGCGCAAATATTCGCGCCGGTTCGGGAGTCATCCGCGGGATCCCGGGCAGAAAGCCTTCGCGGCTCAGCGCAAGCCAGGGGCATCCATCATGGTCGGGTCCTTTCTCCTGCAAGCGGCCGTTCTGCTGGCCGCCGCCGCCATCGCCGCACCAATCGGGCGCTGGCTCAAAATGGGATCGGTGCTCGGCTATATCGCCGCCGGAATCCTGATCGGCCCTTACGGCCTCGGATTCGTTTACGCGGTCTATCACGTGGAGGGCATCCTCCACATTGCCGAACTCGGCGTGGTGCTTCTGCTCTTCCTGATCGGCCTCGAACTGCGCCCGGTGCGGCTCTGGGCGATGCGGCGCACCGTGCTCGGCGCCGGATCGATTCAGTTTCTGGCGAGCGGCGGACTGATCGCGCTTTGCGCCGGTTTTTTCGAACTGAACTTCCTGCAAGCGCTGGTGCTGGGTTTGGCACTCGCGCTCTCATCCACCGCGTTCGTCCTGCAGGTACTGGAGGAAAAGAAGGAACTCAATCAGCGGCATGGCCGTTTGGCGTTTTCGATTCTGCTGTTTCAGGATCTTGCCGCCATCCCGCTGCTTGCAATTGTGCCGCTGCTGTCGGCGACGCAAATCGCCGACCCGAGAGCGTTCGCGATTCGCGCCGCGATTGCCCTTGCGATCATTGCCGGGATTATCGTGCTCGGACGCTGGCTGCTGACCGTCCTCTATCGTCTGGCGGCGGCCTCGGGGGTACGCGAGGCGATGACGGCAAGCGCGCTGCTCACCGTCGTCGGTGTCGCGCTGTTGATGGAGCTGGCGGGGCTTTCCGCCGCGCTCGGAGCCTTCATCGCCGGCGCACTGCTCGCCGATTCCGAATACCGCCATCAGATTGAAGCCGATATCGCGCCATTCGAAGGACTGCTGCTTGGCCTTTTCTTCACGGCTATCGGCATGTCGCTCAATATCGGGCTGCTGCTGAGCGAACTGCCGTTGATCCTTGCACTGGTTGCGGGTTTGCTCGTCACCAAGGCGGCGGTCCTTTTCGTGGTCGGCAAGCAGCAGGGCCTGGACAACAAATCTTCGTTGCGGCTGGCGCTCTCGACGGCGCAGGGCGGCGAGTTCGCCTTTGTCATTCTTACGCTTGCGGCGGCGGGCAGCCTGATCGGACGCGAGCTGGCCGACCGTGTCGCCGTCGTCGTCACGCTGTCGATGGTGGTGACGCCGTTTCTGTTGACGCTGCAGGACCTGCTCGGCGGCGGCAGGCCGGCGTCCGAGCGCGGCTTCGACCGGCCGCCGCAGGACGAAGGCCATGTGGTGATCGCCGGATTTGGCCGCGTCGGGCAGATCGTCGGC
>Ga0210122_1000320_pt1 | contig 16196 bp, 14 predicted proteins | sample Muzzi_CordB_D2_FD_185530 | JGI IMG/M metagenome (GOLD analysis project Ga0210122, IMG submission 185530) | Wetland microbial communities from San Francisco Bay, California, USA, that impact long-term carbon sequestration - Muzzi_CordB_D2 (SPAdes) | ecosystem: Environmental > Aquatic > Marine >... | reverse complement strand
GAGACTCGACCGCGCGGCCAAGGCGGTGTTTTTGTGGGAGTTCGTGACCGCCTTCGTGCTGGCCATGCGCTATTTCTTTGCGCCCAAGGCGACGCTCAACTACCCCTTCGAGAAGGGACCGCTCTCACCGCGCTTCCGCGGCGAGCACGCGCTGCGCCGTTATCCCAACGGCGAGGAGCGCTGCATCGCCTGCAAGCTGTGCGAGGCGGTTTGTCCTGCGCAAGCCATCACCATCGAGGCCGGCCCGCGCCGCAACGACGGCACCCGGCGCACCACGCGCTACGACATTGACATGGTCAAATGCATCTATTGCGGCCTCTGCCAGGAAGCCTGCCCGGTCGACGCCATCGTCGAGGGTCCGAATTTCGAATTCGCCACCGAGACGCGCGAGGAGCTGTACTACGACAAGGACAAGCTTCTCGCCAACGGCGACCGCTGGGAGCGCGAGATCGCGCAAAATCTCGCGCTCGACGCGCCCTACAGGTGAGAGTGATGGAAGCCTTCGGAATCATATCGTCTTGCCCTGAGGAGCGCCTGCAAGGCGCGTCCCGAAGGGTGAGGTGGCGGAGCGGTGCTCCTCATCTTTCGAGACGGCTGCTGCGCGGCCTCACCAGGGTGCGGATGAAAGGTCAGGGCATATCGTCATGATTGTCGCCGCGCTGTTCTTCTATCTGTTTGCCGGCATTTGCGTGGCCAGCGCCTTCATGGTGATTGCTGCACGCAATCCGGTTCATTCGGTGCTCTTTCTCATTCTCGCCTTCGTCAATGCGGCCGGACTGTTCGTGATGATGGGCGCCGAGTTTCTGGCGATGATCCTGATCGTGGTCTACGTTGGCGCCGTCGCCGTGCTGTTTCTCTTCGTCGTGATGATGCTCGATGTTGATTTCGCCGCGCTCAAGCAGGGCGCGCTGCAATACCTGCCGCTCGGCGTGCTGATCGGCGGCATCTTTCTCGCCGAATTGCTGCTGGTGGTGGGGGCATGGGCGATCGGTCCCGGCCTGCCGCACGCCATCACTGCGCCGATTCCCACAACCATGCCCAACACCGAGGCCATCGGCCTCGTGCTCTATACCAGGTACGTCTATTTCTTCGAGGCCGCCGGCCTGATCCTGCTGGTGGCCATGGTCGGCGCCATCGTGCTCACCCTGCAGCACAAGCGGGTGCGCCGGCAGGTGGTCGCCGAGCAGGTGGCGCGCGACAAGGCGACCTCCATGGAGATCCGTCATGTGCGCCCCGGGCAGGGCCTGGGAGGCAGCCTATGACCATCGGCCTCGGCCATTACCTGTCGGTTGCAGCGATCCTGTTCACGCTCGGCATCTTCGGCATCTTTCTCAACCGCAAGAACGTGATCGTGATCCTGATGTCGATCGAACTGATCCTGCTCGCCGTCAACATCAACCTGGTGGCTTTCTCCACCCATCTCGGCGACATCGTCGGCCAAATCTATGCGCTGCTGGTGCTCACGGTGGCGGCGGCTGAAGCGGCGATCGGCCTCGCCATCCTCGTGGTCTTCTACCGCAACCGCGGCTCCATCGCGGTCGAAGATATTAACTTGATGAAAGGCTGAGAGGCGGAATGTATCAGGCCATCGTCTTCCTGCCGCTGCTCGGTGCCATCCTGGCCGCGCTGATCGCGCTGGCCGGCGCCCGGGCGCGCTGCCCCGGCGAGGGCCCCCCCGCCGGCATGGAAGACGACAGCGCCGGTCACGCGCCGCACCACGGCGCCTCCCCCGCGGAGGAGGGCGCGCACATCCAGCACGCCCACCACGCGCCGGCCGAGCCTGCCGCCGCCGGTTCGCGCACGACGGAGCTGATCACCACCACGCTGCTGCTGATCTCGATGATCCTGTCCTGGATCGCGCTGGTCCAGGTCGGCTTCGGCCACCAGGACGCGCGGGTGCCGGTATTCCCATGGATCGTCTCCGGCGACCTCAACATCGCCTGGTCGTTGCGCATCGACACGCTCACTGCGGTGATGCTGGTGGTGGTCAACACGGTGTCGGGGCTCGTGCATCTCTATTCGATCGGCTACATGCGCGACGACCCGTACCGGCCGCGCTTCTTCGGCTATCTGTCGATGTTCACCTTCGCCATGCTGATGCTGGTGACGGCGGACAATCTGGTGCAGCTGTTCTTCGGCTGGGAGGGCGTCGGGCTGGCCAGCTATCTCCTGATCGGCTTCTGGTATCACAAGCCGGAAGCCAATGCGGCCGCCATCAAGGCCTTTGTCGTCAACCGCATTGGTGATTTCGGCTTCGCACTCGGCATTTTCGCGTTGTTCATGCTGACCGGCGCGGTCGATCTCGACACTGTGTTCGCGCAGGCGCCGTCGCTCACCGGCAAGACCATCGGCTTTTTTGGCGCCAACATTGACGCGCTCACGCTCATCTGCCTGCTGCTGTTCATGGGCGCCATGGGCAAGTCGGCCCAGTTCCTGCTGCACACCTGGCTGCCCGACGCCATGGAAGGCCCGACCCCGGTATCCGCCCTGATCCACGCGGCCACCATGGTGACCGCCGGCGTGTTCATGGTGGCGCGGCTGTCGCCGCTGTTCGAGCTGGCGCCGGACGCGCAGGCCTTCGTCGTCTTCATCGGCGCCACCACCGCGCTGTTCGCCGCGACCGTCGGCCTGGTGCAGAACGACATCAAGCGTATCATCGCCTATTCGACCTGCTCGCAGCTCGGCTACATGTTCGTGGCCATGGGCGTCGGCGCCTATTCAATCGGCATGTTCCACCTGTTCACCCACGCCTTTTTCAAGGCGCTGCTGTTCCTGGGCTCAGGCTCGGTGATCGTCGCCATGCATCACGAGCAGGACATCCGGAACATGGGCGGGCTGAAGGACCGCATCCCCTTCACCTATATCGTGATGATCATCGGCACGCTGGCGCTCACCGGCTTCCCGCTCACCGCCGGCTATTTCTCCAAGGACGCCGTCATCGAGGCCGCCTTCGTCTCGCACAATCCGATGGCGCTCTACGGCTATGTCTGCACGGTCGGCGCCGCGCTGCTCACCTCGTTCTATTCCTGGCGGCTGATCTTCAAGACCTTCCATGGCCAGCCGCATGACCGCCAGCACTGGCGCGACGCGCGCGAGAGCCCGATGGTGATGCTGATTCCGCTCGGCGTGCTCGCGCTCGGCTCGATCATGGCCGGCCTGCCGTTCAAGGAAATCTTCGCCGGTCACGGCGTGGCCGAGTTCTTCCGCGGCTCGCTGTTCTTTGCCGGCACCAACAAGGTGCTGGAGGAGATCCATCATATCCCGCTGGAGATCGGTATCCTGCCGACCGTGATGATGGCGATCGGCTTCGTCGTCGCCTGGCACTTCTATATCCGCCGGCCGGACGTGCCGGTGGAGCTCGCGCGCCAGCATGATGTGCTGTACCGCTTCCTGCTCAACAAGTGGTACTTCGACGAGATCTATGAGGTCATCTTCGTGCGTCCGACCAAGCGGCTCGGCCGCCTGTTGTGGAAGGGCGGCGACGGCTGGCTGATCGACGGCTTCGGCCCCGACGGCGTGTCGGCCCGCGTGCTCGACGTCACCCGCAACGTGATCCGGCTGCAGACCGGCTACCTCTATCACTACGCCTTCGCCATGCTGATCGGCGCGGCGATCTTCATCACCTGGTTCATGTTCGCGTTGCGCTAGCAGGAAACTTCGATGACCTGGCCGATCCTTTCCGTCGTTACCTTCCTGCCGCTGCTTGGCGCGCTGTTCATCGCGCTCGCCGTGCGCGGCAATGAGGGGCTGGCCAAAGGCACCGCGCGCTGGGTGGCGCTGTGGACCACGCTGATCACCCTTGCCATCTCCCTGGTGATGGTGTGGCACTTCGATGCGTCCTCGCCCGAATTCCAGTTCGTCGAGAAGCATCCCTGGCTCGGCGTCGCCTTCTATCACATGGGCGTCGACGGCATTTCGCTGCCGTTCGTCATCCTTACCACCGGGCTGATGCCGCTGTGCATCCTCGCCAGCTGGACCGCGATCCAGAAGCGCGTGAAGGAATACATGATCGCCTTCCTGGTGCTGGAAACGCTGATGATCGGCACCTTCTCCGCGCTCGACCTGGTGCTGTTCTATCTGTTCTTCGAAGGCGGCCTGATCCCGATGTTCCTCATTATCGGGGTCTGGGGCGGGGCGCGCCGGGTCTACGCCAGCTTCAAGTTCTTTCTCTATACGCTGCTCGGCTCGGTGCTGATGCTGCTTGCCATCATGGCGATGTATTGGGAGGCCGGCACCACCGACATCCCGACGCTGCTGCGCCACGGCTTTCCGATCGCCTTGCAGCAATGGGCCTGGTTCGCCTTCTTTGCGTCGTTCGCCGTGAAACTGCCGATGTGGCCGGTGCATACCTGGCTGCCCGACGCGCATGTCGAGGCGCCGACCGCCGGCTCGGTCATCCTTGCCGCCATCCTGTTGAAGATGGGGGGCTACGGCTTCCTGCGCTTCTCGCTGCCCATGTTCCCGGCGGCGAGCTATGAGTTCGCGCCGCTGATCTTCACGCTCTCGGTGGTTGCCATCATCTACACCTCGCTGGTGGCGCTGATGCAGGAGGACGTGAAGAAGCTGATCGCCTATTCCTCGGTTGCCCATATGGGCTTTGTCACCATGGGCATCTTCGCTGCCACAACGCAGGGGGTGGCCGGCGGCATCTTCCAGATGATCTCGCACGGCATCGTATCCGGCGCCCTGTTCCTTTGCGTCGGCGTGGTTTACGACCGCATGCACACCCGCGAGATCGCCTTCTATGGCGGGCTGGTGAACCGCATGCCGCTCTATGCGGCGGTCTTCATGGTGTTCACGCTGGCCAATGTCGGGCTGCCGGGCACCTCCGGCTTCGTCGGCGAGTTCCTCGCCCTGATCGGCACCTTCCAGGTGCATGTGCCGGTGGCGACGCTCGCCACCCTCGGCGTCATCCTGTCGGCGGCCTATGCGCTGTGGCTGTACCGCAAGATGATCTTCGGCACGCTCAAGCCCGCCTTGGCCGGCATCAAGGACCTCGGCTGGCGCGAGGCGATCATCTTCGCGCCGCTGGTCGCGCTCACCATCCTGTTCGGCGTGGCGCCCAAGCCGGTGCTCGACATGTCGGCGGCCTCGGTCGCCCAGCTGCTCGATCGTTACAACCAGGCGGTCGCCGCGGTGAAGGCCGCCGAGGCGGCACCTGCGGCAGGCGCAAAGGAAATCCGTACCGTGAGCACCGCCCGATGAACCACGTCACCGACCTGCAGACGCTGGTCCCGATGCTGCCGGAGATCGTGCTGGCGCTCGGCGCCATGGCGATGCTGATGCTCGGCGTCGTGCTCGGCGACCGCACCAGCAGCGTGATCAACGGCATCTGCGTCGGCGTGCTGGCGCTGGTTTTCGTGTTCCTGCTGTCGCTGCCGGCGGGGCGCTACGAGCTCTTCGGGGGCAGCTTCGTCGTCGACGATTATGCCAGGTTTCTCAAGATGTTGGCGCTGGCCGGCTCGGCCGGCGCGCTGCTCCTGTCGCTCGACTACCTGAGCCACGCCAACCTGCAGAAGTTCGAATACGGCGCCCTGTTCCTGCTCTCCACGCTCGGCATGATGATGCTGATCTCGGCGAACGACCTGATCGCCGCCTATCTCGGGCTCGAACTGATGTCGCTCGCGCTCTACGTGGTGGCGGCCTTCGACCGCGACAGCGCGCGCTCGACAGAAGCCGGCTTGAAATATTTCGTTCTCGGCGCGCTGTCCTCCGGCATGCTGCTGTACGGCGCCTCCCTGATCTACGGCTTCACCGGCACCGTCAGCTTCGCCGGCATCGCCAGGGCGACCGGGGAGGGTGCGAATATCGGCCTCGTCTTCGGGCTGGTGTTCCTGTTTGTCGGCTTCTGCTTCAAGATCTCGGCGGTGCCGTTCCATATGTGGACGCCCGACGTCTATGAAGGCGCACCGACGCCGGTCACCGCCTTTTTCGCCGGTGCGCCCAAGGTGGCGGCGATCGCCGTGTTCGTGCGCGCCACCATTATTGCCTTCCCCGGCATCATCCACGAATGGCAGCAGATCATCGTCTTTGTTTCCATCGCATCGATGGCGCTCGGTGCCTTCGCGGCCATCGGCCAGCGCAATATCAAGCGGCTGATGGCCTATTCCTCGATCGGCCACATGGGTTACGCGCTGGTGGGGCTGGCCGCCGGCACCGCCGAGGGCGTGCAGGGCGTGCTCGTCTACATGAGTATCTATGTGGCGATGACGCTGGGCACCTTCGCGGTAATCCTGTTCATGCGCCGCGATGGCGAGCTGGTGGAGACGATCGCCGATCTTGCCGGCATGTCGCGCACCCATCCGACTGCCGCGTTCTTCCTCGCCGTGCTGCTGTTCTCGCTCGCCGGCATCCCGCCGCTCGCCGGGTTCTTCGCCAAGTTTTACGTGTTCCTCGCCGCCATCAAGGCCGGGCTCTATCCGCTGGCGGTGATCGGCGTGCTTACCAGCGTGGTCGGCGCCTACTATTATCTCGCCATCGTCAAGACCATGTATTTCGACGAGCCGGTCGCCGGCTTCCAGCGCATGCCGATGTCGCTGCGCTTCGTGCTCGGCGTGGCCGGGCTGGTCAATCTCTTGTTCTTCGTCTATCCGGCGCCGCTGCTCGGCGCGGCCACCGCGGCGGCCAAATCGCTCTTCTAGCGCGTGATCCCGAAACGTGGGGGGCCGGTTTCCGGTCAAGATCGCGCGGACCGGAATGAACCGCGACGCCACGGGCCTGGCGGGGGCCCGGATCAAGACCTACGAGACGCTCGGCTCGACCAATGCCGAGGCGCTGGCGCTTGCGCGCGCCGGTGAGCGCGGACCGTTGTGGATCACCGCGCAGACGCAAAGCGCGGGGCGCGGCCGGCGCGGCCGTCAATGGGTCTCGCCGCCGGGCAATCTCTACGCCACGCTGTTGTTGGGCGCGCCGTCGGCGCCGGCGCAGGCGCCGCAGCTGTCCTTTGTTGCCGCGCTGGCGCTGCATGACGCGGTGGCGGACGTCGCGCCGGTGCTGGCGCCGCGGCTGGCGGTGAAATGGCCCAACGACCTGCTGCTCGGGTCCGAAAAGCTCGGCGGCATCCTGATCGAGGGCGAAAACGAAGCGGGCTTCGTGGTCGCCATCGGCATTGGCGTCAATTGTGCCAGTCATCCGCCGGGAACGCCGTTCCCGGCCACCGATCTGACCGCGGCCGGGGCGCAGGCGACTCCAGAGGAAATATTCGCCGCGCTGGCGGCGACCATGCAGCGCCGCCTCGACCAGTGGCGCCGCGGTGAGGGTTTTGCCGCCGTCCGTGCCGACTGGCTCGCTCGCGCGGTCGGGCTGGGGCAGCTCATCCAGGTGCGTTTGCCCGAGCGCGAATTCAGCGGCCGCTTCGCGGGCCTCGACGATGCCGGGCGCCTGCTGGTCTCCGACAACGGCAAGACCACCGCTGTCACCGCCGGCGAAGTCTTCGGCCTCGAGGCGCGCTGAGCATGGCCGGACCGCAGCAGGACCTGGTGTTTGCCCCGCTCGGCGGCGTGGGCGAGATCGGCATGAACCTGTCGATCTACGGCTTCGGCCCCGAGCGCCGGCGGCAGTGGATGGCGGTCGATCTCGGCGTCTCCTTTGCGGCGGAAGAGCACCTGCCCGGCGTCGACCTGATCCTGCCCGACATCCGTTTCCTGGAGGAGGAGCGCAAGAATCTCGCCGGCATCGTGCTCACCCACGCCCATGAGGACCATTTCGGCGCGTTGATCGACCTGTGGCCGCGGCTGAAGGTGCCGGTCTATGCCACGCCGTTTTCCGCCGCGCTGCTCAAGGCCAAGTGCGAGAGCGAGCCGGGCGCACCGCAGATCCCGGTAACCGTGGTGCCGCTCGGCGGCCGCTTCACCGTCGGGCCCTTCGACGTCGAACTGGTGACCATGACCCATTCGATCCCCGAGGCGAACGCGCTGATCATCCGCACGCCGCTCGGCACGCTGCTGCATACCGGCGACTGGAAGCTGGATGACAGGCCGATCCTCAACGATCCGACCGACGAGGCCAAATTGCGCGCGCTCGGCGACGAGGGCTGTCTTGCGCTGATCGGGGATTCCACCAACGCCGTGCGTGACGGCCGTTCGCCGTCAGAATCCGATGTCGCGGCTGCCATTGCCGAGCTGATCAAGGCGGCGCCGGCGCGGGTGGCGGTGACCACCTTCGCCTCCAATGTCGGCCGCCTGCGCAGCGTTGCCGACGCCGCTCGCGCCGCCGGCCGCGAGGTGGTGGTGATCGGCCGCGCCATGGATCGCATCGTCCAGATCGCGCGCGAGACCGGCTATTTCGACGGCGTGCAGGATTTCCGTTCGGTCGACGCCTACGGCTATCTGCCGCGCGACAAGGTGGTGGCGCTGTGCACCGGCAGTCAGGGCGAGCCGCGCGCGGCGCTCTCGCGCATCGCTGCCGACCAGCACCCCGACGTGACGCTGTCGAAGGGTGACCTGGTGATCTACTCCGCCCGCATGATCCCGGGTAACGAGAAGGCGGTCGGCCGCGTCATCAACGGGCTGGTCGAGCAGGGCATCCAGGTGATCACCGACCGCACGCATCTGGTGCACGTCTCCGGCCATCCGCGCCGCGACGAACTCAAGGACCTGTTCGGCTGGGTGCGCCCGCGGATCGTCGTGCCGGTGCATGGCGAGGCGGTGCACATGGCGGAACATGCCGCCCTTGCCCGCGCGCTGGGGGTGAAAGACGTGATCCGCTGCCGCAATGGCGACCTGGTGCGGCTTGCGCCGGACGCGCGCATCATCGACGAGGTACCGGCCGGGCGGCTCTACAAGGACGGCACGCTGGTCATCGACGCCCAGGCGCGCACGGTCGCCGACCGGCGGCGGCTGAGCTTTGCCGGCGCCATTTCGGTGGCGCTGGCGCTCACCGGCGACGGGACGCTCGCCGCCGATCCGGAACTCGATCTCATCGGCATTCCCGAGCGCGACCGCGCGGGCGCGCTGATGGTTGATGTGGTGTACGACGCGGTGCTGGAAACCTTCGAGTCCCTGCCGCGCCCGCGCCGGCGCGACCCCGACTCGGTGGCCGAGTCGGTACGTCGCGGCATACGCGCGGCGGTGGCCCAGCGCTGGGGCAAGAAGCCGATGTGCCACGTGCACGTCTTGCCGGTATGATGACGGCCGCCGGAATTGCGAGAGGGAATCCATGATCGGCCGTCTCAACCACGTCGCCATCGCCGTGCATGACATTGCCGCGGCCGCGCAGATCTACCGCAATACGCTCGGTGCCGAGGTCTCCGAGAAGGTGCCGCAGCCGGATCACGGCGTCACCACCGTGTTCGTCATCCTGCCCAACACCAAGATCGAATTGCTGGAACCGCTGGGGCAGGGTTCGCCGATCGCCCGCTTTCTCGAGCGCAATCCGGAGGGCGGGGTCCATCATCTGTGCTACGAGGTGGACGATATCCGGGCCGCCCGCGACAGCCTGAAGGCGCAGGGCGCGCGCGTGCTCGGCGACGGCGAGCCCAGGATCGGTGCGCACGGCAAGCCGGTCCTGTTTTTGCACCCCAAGGACTTCTGCGGCACCCTGGTCGAGCTGGAGCAAGCCTGACGTGGCCATCACCGCCGTCCTTGCGATCTATTTCATCCTCTGGTGGGTGGTGCTGTTCACGGTGCTGCCCTGGGGCGTGCGCAGCCAGCACGAGAGCGGCGAAGGGGTAACGCCGGGGACGGATCCCGGCGCGCCAATGCGACACAGGATCGGCCGCTCGCTTCTCTGGACGACGATCATCGCCAGCTTGATCTTCGTCATTCTTTGGATCGTCTATGCCGCTGGCCTGATCCCGGTCGATTTTCTGATGGCGATCTCCGATCCGCCGCGGCGCTACTGAGCGCGCGTTGCGGAAACCGGTCTTCCAGTCGCAAACAAAAAAAGAGCAGGGCGTGAGCCCTGCTCCACGCATCGATCGTCCTCAAGGCCCCGACTGTTATAATTTTTAGGTCGAGACGGCAGCGTTAGACCGCGCCGAGGACTTGCTTCCCTCCCAGACTTGGACCGCACGCCGGAGCCGGATTCTCGTGTCCGGTCTCCATCCACACGGATGCTGCAACGCTAGCCGATCGCTCCGCCGTTGTCATCTTGATTGTCATTGGCGCGCAAACGGTCGCTGCACCGCTTGATGAATCGATGACGGGTTCCGCCGTTCATGTTCGGACGCCTATGCCGCGAGTAAACGGAAAGTTTCAGGCATGACGCGAATAGTTACATTCGGCATCGAAGCGCGGAGCGGCGCGCCACCTCCGCAGTGGGGCGGCCCTTGTGTTTTGCCGGCCAATCCGCTTTCACTCCGCCTGAGCCCCAAAACCGGCCGACCCAATGCGCCTTTCCCGCTATTTTCTGCCGATCCTGCGCGAGCCCCCGAGGGAGGCCGAGATCATCTCCCACCGGCTGATGCTGCGCGCCGGCATGCTGCGCCAGGAGGCCGCCGGCATTTATGCCTTTCTGCCGCTCGGTTTCCGGGTGCTGCAGAAGATCTGCCAGATCGTGCGCGAGGAGCAGGACCGTTCCGGTGCCGTCGAGTTGCTGATGCCGACCATCCAGTCGGCCGACCTGTGGCGGGAGAGCGGCCGCTACGACGCCTATGGCAAGGAGATGCTGCGCGTCCAGGACCGGCACGAGCGCGACATGCTGTACGGGCCGACCAACGAGGAAATGATCACCGAGATCTTCCGCGCCTATGTGCGTTCCTACAAAGATCTGCCGCTCAACCTCTATCACATCCAGTGGAAGTTCCGCGACGAGGTGCGTCCGCGCTTCGGGCTGATGCGCGGCCGCGAGTTCCTGATGAAGGATGCTTACTCGTTCGACGTCGATCAGGCAGGCGCGCAGCATTCCTACAACAAGATGTTCGTCGCTTATCTGCGCACCTTCGCGCGACTGGGACTGAAGTCGATTCCCATGCGCGCGGAAACCGGACCGATCGGCGGCAATCTCAGCCACGAATTCATCATTCTCGCGCAGACCGGCGAGTCGGAGGTGTTCTGCCACAGGGATTATCTGGGCTTCGAGGTGCCGGGCGACGACGTCAACTTCGACGATGTCGCCGGCCTGCAATCAATCGTCGACCGGTGGACCTCGCAATACGCGGCGACCTCCGACATGCACGACGCGGCGGCCTTCGCCAAAATTCCGGCCGACCAGCAGGTGTCGGCGCGCGGCATCGAGGTCGGCCACATTTTCTATTTCGGCACCAAATATTCCGAACCGATGAAGGCGGTGGTGGCGACCGGCGAGGGCGGCGAGGTGCCGGTGCACATGGGCTCCTACGGTATCGGACCGAGCCGGCTGGCCGCCGCCATCATCGAGGCCAGCCACGACGACGCCGGCATCATCTGGCCGGAACCGGTGGCGCCTTACAGGGTGACGATCCTCAATCTCAAGCAGGGGGCAGGCGACACGGACGCCGCCTGCGAGCAGCTTTACCGCGACCTGACCGCCAGAGGTGTCGAGGTGCTTTATCACGACCTCGACGAACGGCCGGGCGCCAAATTCGCCACCGCCGATTTGATCGGCATCCCCTGGCAGGTGCTGGTCGGGCCGCGCGGCCTGGCCGAGGGCAAGGTCGAAGTGAAGAAGCGGGCCGACGGTTCGCGCGAGATGATGAGCCCGGCTGCGGCGCTGGATCTGTTGGCGCGGTGAGCATCGCGCGCCGCGGGTCCGCCGCGTGCCAGCAGCGGGGGTCAAGCTTAAAGAACCTGTGTGCCGCCAAACACTTTGCCCCGAATAATGGGCTTGAATCTGCCAGAATCGTGTGAAAATCCGGGCGCGGGAACCAATCATCGATGACCGAGCCCACAGGAACACGGCCCTTTTCGCCGTTCGAATGGATGCTGTCGCTGCGCTACCTGCGGGCGCGGCGCAAGGAGGGCTTCATCTCGGTCATCGCCGGGTTTTCCTTCCTCGGCATCACGCTCGGCGTCGCCACCCTCATCATCGTCATGGCGGTGATGAACGGATTCCGCCACGAACTCCTGGAGAAGATTCTCGGGCTCAACGGCCATCTGCTCGTCCAGCCGCTGGAAAAGCCGCTCACCGACTGGGCCGAGGTGTCCGGCCGCATCGACAAGGTCAAGGGCATCCGGCTGGCGGCGCCCATTGTCGAGGGCCAGGCGCTGGCCTCCTCGCCGTTCAATGCCGGCGGCGTGCTGGTGCGCGGCATTCGCCTGATGGACCTGGAGCGGCTGCCGTCGGTCGCCAAAAACATCAAGCAGGGCACGCTGAAGGGTTTTGACGAGGGCGGGGGGGTGGCCATCGGCCGCCGCCTCGCCGACCAGCTCTCGCTGCGGTCCGGCGACAAGATCACGCTGGTGGCGCCGCGCGGCGCGGTGACGCCCATGGGCACCACCCCGCGCATCAAGGTGTACAGGATCGCCGCCGTGTTCGAGATCGGCATGTCGGAATACGATTCCGCCATGGTGTTCATGCCGCTGACCGAGGCCCAGGCCTATTTCAACCGGGCCGGCGACGTCACCGCCATCGAGGTTTATACAGACGACCCCGACCGCGTGGACAGTTACCGCCAGGCGGTGCAGGACGCCGCGCAACGGCCGATCTTCATCATCGACTGGCGCCAGCGCAACGCCACCTTCTTCAACGCGCTGCAGGTCGAGCGCAATGTCATGTTCCTCATCCTGACGCTGATCGTGCTGGTGGCGGCGCTCAACATCGTCTCCGGCCTGATCATGCTGGTGAAGGACAAGGGGCAGGACATCGCCATCCTGCGCACCATGGGGGCGACGCAAGGGGCGGTCATGCGCGTGTTCCTGATTACCGGCGCGGCCATCGGCGTGGTCGGCACGCTGGTCGGCTTCCTGCTCGGCGTGGTGGTCTGCCTCAACATCGAATCCATCCGCCAGTTTCTCTCCTGGGTGACCAATACCGAGCTGTTCTCGCCCGAGCTCTATTTCCTCTCGCATCTGCCCGCCGATATGGACACCAGCGAAACCGTGGCGGTGGTGGTGATGGCGCTGACGCTGTCGCTGCTGGCCACCCTCTATCCGTCCTGGCGGGCGGCGCGCCTCGATCCGGTGGAGGCGCTGCGTTATGAGTGAGACCGTGGTCGAGGCCAGCGTGGCGGTAACGGAGGCGGAGGAGGACAACGGCCCCATCCTGTCTCTCCAGGCCGTGGAGCGCCATTACCGGCAGGGCGATGCCGACCTGCATGTGCTCAACGGCGCGGAACTGGCGATCTGGCCGGGGCAGTCGGTGGCGCTGGTGGCGCCGTCCGGCGCCGGCAAGTCGACGCTGCTGCATATCGCCGGCCTGCTCGAGCACCCCGACCACGGCGACGTCTATATCGACGGCCGCGCCACCGCCATTCTGCCCGACCACGAGCGCACCCGCATTCGCCGCCAGGAGATCGGCTTCATCTACCAGTCGCACCACCTGCTGCCGGAATTCACCGCGCTGGAGAACGTCATGCTGCCGCAGATGATCCACGGCCTGTCGCGGCGTGAGGCGCGCAAGCGGGCGACCGAGCTGCTGGGCTATCTCGGGCTGAAGGAGCGGCTGCCGCACCGGCCGGCGGAACTGTCCGGCGGCGAGCAGCAGCGGGTGGCGATCGCGCGCGCGGTCGCCAATGCGCCGCGCATTCTGCTCGCCGACGAGCCGACCGGAAACCTCGACGTGCACACCGCCGACCATGTCTTCCACGCGCTCACCCAACTGGTGCACGCGTCCGGGCTGGCCACCCTCATTGCCACCCACAACATGGAACTCGCCGGCCGCATGGACCGGCGGGTGACCCTGCGCGAGGGCCGGGTGGTGGAGCTGAACTAAGGGACTCCGGTGCGGGCGGGACTAATCCTCCACCGCAGCAAAATAATCTAACACGCAGATAATAAACGATTATTACGGTGGTTTCCGGGGTAGGCGCTGAGGGCTTGACTTCGGAACAGATCACGAACTATGTTCTCTCTTCGTTCTTGGGAGACAAATCATGTTCAAGGCCGTCGTTCAGGAAGCCGCCGCGCTCGCCTCACTCTCGCTGTTCATCGGCATGATCGCCATCTGGTCTCAGGTGCTGGGCAACCTCTAGCGTCGGGTGGCACAGAGTTTCAGCCGTCATGCGCGGCCTTGTGCAGGGCATCCCCGTCTTTGCAGCGTCGCGCGTCCAAAGGCGGGGATGGCCGGGGCAAGCCCCGCCATGACGAAGGACACGCCTTGCGAAAAGCGGGCATAGCAGGCCGTCGGCCTGCCCGGGCGGTGGACTTGAGAACATTGCGCCCGCACCATCGGCCGCAAAGGAATCACCCAAGCTTCGACCCGCCATGCCCGATCTCGATTTCGTGCACCTGCACGTGCACTCGTCCTATTCGCTGCTGGAAGGCGCGCTTCCCATCGCGCGTCTTGCCGACCTGGCGAAAGCCGACCGGCAGCCGGCGCTGGCGCTCACCGACACCGACAACATGTTCGGCGCGCTGGAATTCTCCGAGAAGCTCGCCGGCAACGGCATCCAGCCGATCGTCGGCTGCGCGCTGGCGCTCGACTTCGGCGATACGGAGAACGGGCAGCGCAATGGTCACCATGGGCCGCCGCGCACGCGGATCGTGCTGCTGGCCGCACGCGAGGCCGGCTATCGCAGCCTGATGCGGCTGTCCTCGCGCGCCTTCCTCGACACGCCGCCCAACGAGCCGCCGCGACTCAAGCTCGACTGGCTGGCCGGCGAAACCGACGACGTGATCGCGCTCACCGGCGGCCCCGGCGGGCCGCTCGACCTTGCCATCGCTGGCGGTCAGCGCCCGCTCGCTGCCGCCCGCCTGGACACGCTGCTCAAGCTGTTCGGTGACCGCCTCTATGTGGAATTGCAGCGTCACGGGACGGCTGCCGAGCGCGGCGTTGAGTCGGCGCTGATCGACCTCGCCTATGGCAAGGGTATTCCACTGGTCGCCACCAACGAGGCCTATTTCGCCACCGCCGCCGACTATGAGGCGCACGACGCGCTCATCTGCATTGCCGAAGGGCGGCTGCTTGCCGAGGGCGACCGCCGCCAGCTCACGCCCGAGCATCGCTTCAAGACTCGCCGGGAAATGGTTGAACTGTTTGTGGATTTGCCTGAGGCGGTGGCCTCGACCGTGGAGATCGCCCGGCGCTGTGCCTTCCGCCCGCGCACCCACAAGCCGATTTTGCCGCGCTTCTCCGTCGGCGAGGGCGGTGCCGTGGTCGACGAGGCGGCCGAATTGCGCAAGCGCGCCGAAGCCGGCCTCACGCGCCGGCTGACGACGCAAGGTCTCGCCGCCGGTCACACCGAGGACGAATACCGCGAACGGCTCGATTTCGAGCTCGGCGTCATCGAGCGCATGAAATATCCCGGTTACTTCCTCATCGTCGCCGACTTCATCCAGTGGGCGAAGGCGCAGGGCATTCCGGTTGGTCCCGGGCGCGGCTCCGGCGCCGGCTCGCTGGTGGCCTATTCGCTCACCATCACCGATCTCGATCCCATCCGCTTCGGCCTGCTGTTCGAGCGCTTCCTCAATCCCGAGCGCGTGTCGATGCCGGACTTCGACATCGACTTCTGCCAGGACCGCCGCGACGAGGTGATCCGCTACGTGCAGGAGCGCTACGGCCGCGACCAGGTGGCGCAGATCATCACCTTCGGCACCTTGCAGGCGCGCGGCGTCCTGCGCGACGTCGGCCGCGTGCTGCAGATGCCCTACGGGCAGGTCGACAAGCTGTGCAAGCTGGTGCCGCAGAACCCCGCCCATCCGGTGACGCTGGCGCGCGCCATCGACGACGAGCCGCGCCTGCAGGCCGAGCAGCATCGGCGTCAGCATCATCACGTTGTGCACGCTCAGGTTTTGCACGTAGGCGGTCTCCCCGTCGTCGTCCCCGGGCATGCCCATCAGCGTAACCAGGCGGCCGTAGGGCGCCATGGCGCCGATGGTTTTGCGAAACGCCTCTGCGCCCAGGTTGTCCAGCGCCACGTCGACGCCCCGGTCCCCGCTCCATGCGCGCGCGGCCTCGACAAAATCTTCGCGGCGATAGGCGATCGCGCGCTCGGCGCCCAGTTCGGTCACCAGCTCGATCTTCGCCTCGCTGCTGACCGTGGCCGCGACCCGCGCACCGAGCGCGGCTGCCAGTTGCACGGCGATGTGCCCGGTGCCGCCCGCGCCCGCGTGCACCAGCACGAATTCGCCGCGCGCGACCTGCGCACGTTCCTGCAGTGACTCCCAGGCGGTGATGAACAC
>Ga0210122_1000319_pt1 | contig 16210 bp, 13 predicted proteins | sample Muzzi_CordB_D2_FD_185530 | JGI IMG/M metagenome (GOLD analysis project Ga0210122, IMG submission 185530) | Wetland microbial communities from San Francisco Bay, California, USA, that impact long-term carbon sequestration - Muzzi_CordB_D2 (SPAdes) | ecosystem: Environmental > Aquatic > Marine >... | reverse complement strand
GTCACGCGTTATCCGCTGACGCTGTTGCCGTTGGCGCGCCGTGACGCCATCGCCCTGGTCAATTACGCGCTCACCCGGGTGGTCGAGCGCGGTACCGCAAGGCAGTTGCACGGCCTGTTGGGGACCAGCGTCACCGTCGCGGGCAAGACCGGTACGACCAATGAACAGCGCGACAGCTGGTTTGTCGGCTATACTCGCGACCGGCTCGCGGTTTCGTGGGTTGGCCGGGACGACAACCGGCCGGCGGGTGTGACCGGCAGCAACGCGGCCATGCGTCTGTGGGCGGGCCTTTTCCGGCACCTGCCGTATTCGGCGGTGGATATGGGGTTGCCCGATGGCGTAAATTACGTGTGGGTGAACGCGGCCCGGAACGCCCGCACCGGGCCCCGGTGCCCGCAAGCCGAGCAGATACCTTTCATCGCGGGTACGGAGCCGGAGGCGGTGACCGATTGTTTCAGAAAACTGGCCGGGAAGAGGAAAAAATCGATATGGAGAAAGTGGTTCAAAGATGATTAGAAGCCGTCTCATAACAGCATGGTCGTTGCTCGCGTTGCTGCTGGCGGGGTGCAGCGCGCATTCGCCCGCACCGGTGGAAGATCGCGAAATCAACGCGCGTGTCAGAACGCCTGCCAGCCAGGACAGCGCTGGTGTGCAGGTGTACTCACTGCAAAACCCCGCGGTGCGGGAACTGACCGCCCAGGCCAGGGAAGCGGAGCATAAGGGCGACCTCGTGCTGGCTTCCGCCTACCTGGAGCGGGCCATGCGCATCCAGCCGCGGGATCCGCAGTTGTTGCAGCAGATGGCGGAGATCAAACTGCAGAAGCAGGATTACCAGCAGGCCCTGAATTTTGCCGAGAGGTCGTTCGAGATCGGCCCGCGGGTCGGTGAGATCTGCAGCCGCAACTGGCGTACGATCGGTGTCGCCAGGGAGCACCTGAAAGACACCAGGGGCGCTGAGGAAGCCGAGCAGCGCGCCGCCCAATGCATGAATACTCCGCCACAGGGCCTGTGAACGCGCAACAAGTGTCTTTCGAAGAGGCGCCCAGCGCAAAACAGCTCGACAGCGAGGGTCCGTTTGCAACAGCGCTCGCCGGTTTCGCGCCCCGCAAGGAACAGCTGCAGCTGACCGCGGCGATCGAAAGGACGATTGCCCTGGGCGGCACGCTCGTCGCCGAGGCGGGCACCGGAATCGGCAAGACGCTGGCATACCTCGTGCCGGTCTGCCTCAGCCGCAAGCGAACGATCATCTCCACCGGCACAAAGACACTCCAGGACCAGCTGTTTTTCAGGGATCTGCCGTTGGTCAGGGAGGCGTTGGGCAGCTCGCTCAAAGCCGCGCTGCTCAAGGGCCGCGCCAACTACCTGTGCCTGTACCGCGCCGACCAGGCGCGCACGGAGGGCCGGCTGCCTTCCCGGGACGCCGTGGCCGAACTCGAGGCCATCCGGAGCTGGTCCGTTGTTACCCAGGACGGTGACCTTTCGATTTCCGCCGTCATGTCCGAGGATAGCGAGCTGCGGCCGCTGGTGACCTCAACCTCCGACAATTGCCTGGGTTCGGAGTGCCCGCAGTTCGATGACTGCTTCGTCGCCCGCGCCAGGCGCGAGGCGCAGGAAGCGGATATCGTCGTCGTCAATCACCACCTGTTGTTTGCGGACATGGCCATCAAGCACGGCGGATTTGGTGAAGTCCTGCCCGGTGCCGAGGTCTTCGTCGTCGACGAGGCGCACCAGGCGCCGGACACGGCTTCGCAGTTCTTCAGCATGTCGCTGACGGCCAGGCAAATAGCCGATTTGTGCAGCGATATCCTGGCCGAGGCCGGCGCCACCGGCGGCGGCCTCGCGGCGGTCAGGGACGAGGTCGCGGATTGCCGCCAGGCGCTCAAGGAATTCCAGGCGGTTTGCCATGAGCGGCTCGACGAGCGGGGCACTTGGGACGATTTGCTCGGACAGGAAGAAGCACGCCGCGCGCTGCAATCGCTCGACACCGCCGTGGCGGCCATGAAACCGGCCGTCGAGTCATTGTCGGGCAGCAGCCGTGGCCTGGACGCCTGCCGGCAGCGACTGGCGGAGTTGCTGTTGCAGCTGGACCACCTCGACACACCGGCCGCGGACAACGAGGTGCGTTGGTATGAGCGCCGCGGCAGGGGGATTGCGATTCACACGACACCGCTGGATGTTTCCAAGCTGTTCAGCGATTTCCGCGAACTGGTGGACGCCAGCTGGATATTTACCTCCGCGACGCTGTCGGTCAACCACCGGTTTGCGCATTTTCAACGGCTGCTGGGTCTGGAGGAGGCGGAAACGTTGCAGCTGGACTCGCCGTTCGACTACCCCAACCACGCGCTGCTTTGGCTTCCGGACCGCTTGCCGGACCCGCGCGAGCCGTCGTTCGTGGCCGAGCTGCTGGAGCGCGTGCGGCCGGTGCTTGATGCCAGCCAGGGCCGTGCGTTTATCCTGTTCACTTCGCACCGGGCCCTGCGAGAGGCGGCGGAGCGGTTGGCCGTGGACACGGAGCAACCGTTGTTCGTGCAGGGTGAAATGCCGCGCAGCGCGTTGCTCGAGGCATTCAGACAGGCCGGCAACGGAATCCTGCTCGGCTCCGCGAGTTTTTGGGGCGGGGTGGATGTCATGGGTGAAGCATTGTCACTGGTCATCATCGACAAATTGCCGTTCGCACCGCCGAATGACCCGGTCATGGTCGCGCGCAGCAGACAAATACGCGAGCAGGGCGGCAATCCTTTCATGGACCTGTTTCTGCCGCAGGCCGTCATCGCGCTCAAACAGGGGGCGGGGCGGCTGATCAGGGACGTCCGGGACCGCGGTGTGCTCGTGATTTGCGACCGCCGACTGAAAACACAGCAATACGGGCGCGTGTTCCTCGACAGCCTGCCGCCGATGCGCCGTACCGGGGATTGCGAAGAGGCCGTTGCATTCTTCCGGGATATTGAAGAGGACCATGAACCTGCTGGCGATTGAAACTTCGACCGAGGCCTGCTCGGTCGCCATCTCGCACGGAGGCGCTGTGCTGGAGCGCTTTGAGCATGCGCCGCGGCGGCACGCGGAGCTGTTGCTGCCCTGGGTGCAGTCATTGCTGGCCGAGAGCCGCACCAGCCTCGCGGAGTTGGACGCGATTGCGTTCAGCCGCGGGCCGGGCAGTTTTACCAGCCTGCGTCTCGGTATCGGTGTCGTCCAGGGCCTGGCCTGGGCGTCGGGGCTGCCGGTGGTGCCGGTCTCCAGCCTGGCGGCGACGGCGCAGGCAGCGGCGGCGGATGGCGTGACGACGGCCCTGGTGGCGCTGGACGCGCGCATGGACGAAGTGTTCAGCGCGGCCTACCGGCTGGACGATGACGGTATCATGCAGCCGCTCGGTGGCGAAAGGGTCTGTCCGCCCGGGCAGGTGCTGGCCCCGCAACCTGGCCCGGTTCACGCGGTCGGCGTCGGCTTTGAGCGCTACGCCGAGCTGCGGGACATGGCGGCCGGGTTGGCGGGCAGCATGCCGGGAACCTGGCCCAGGGCAGCGTCCGTGCTGACGCTGGCGCAGGACTGGCTGCGCGGACGCCGGGGCCTGCCGGCCGAGCAGGCGCAACCGGTTTATCTGCGCGACAAGGTGGCCGAACCGGCGAAGCGGTGAGCCCGCCCACGCGGCCCGTGGCTCAGCTCAACAACGAGCTTGCCAGCAGTCTCAGCGCCAACACGATCAGCACGACACCGAAGATTCTCTCGAGCCAGCGCTGGCGTGAGCGCAGCCGCGCGAGCCAGCGCGGCTTGGAGAACAGCCATGCGACGATGACGTACCAGGTCGTGTCGATCAGCATGGCGGTCGCCGCGTATAGCAGCTTGTCGAACCAGCTTGTGTGGGTACCGATGACCTGGCTGAAAAGAGCGATGAAGAATATTGCGACTTTCGGGTTCAGGAAAGCGATCAGGAACCCGTCGCGAACCGCGCCGGTCCTCGCGGGCGGTTGGGCGGCCGCGGGCTCGGCGCTGCTCTTGGGACGCAGCTCGTTGCTGCCGAGCCAGATCAGGTAGGCGGCGCCGCCCCACTGCAGGACCGAAAACAACAGCGGCGAACGGGTGATGATCACGGCGATGCCCGAAATGCTGGCGAACGCGTAGACGCCGATACCCAAGCCATGGGCCAGGGCCGTGATGAGACCGCTTCTGCGGCCGTTGCTGAGCGTTTGCCGCAGCACGACGGCCAGTGACGGCCCGGGCGACATCGCACCGAGCGTGCAGATGGTAACGATGGTGAGCCAACTGCCGAGAGTCATAAGTGCAAGTGTGCCGTACGTCGGTCACGAATGCACCCCGAAAGGCCCGGCAGCGCGACGCTTCGACGTCACCCAAACGCGCAGGCCGGCGACCGCCCGGGTGTGCCCCGCGAGTGGCCAGCCGCCGTCGCCAAGTGCCCATGGAAGCGCACCAACACGGTCGGGCCCCAGTTCGCTCCGCGGCCATTTGAACGGCCACTGCGCAATGCACGGCTGGACAAAGACGGGCGTGATTCTTATGCTGACCGGAACATCACAATGGGGCGGGCGACACCATGGGCGCATGGTCGAATTTCAGGCATCCGGCTGACCGGTAGCAGGGTTGGGAACGTATCAGTGCCGACCGCCGAATGGTTTCCATACGTGGGCCCGAACCGCCGTTGCGACAGGCCGGTGGTGGAAATCACGCTCGATTTCGCTCGGGGGGAAAAGTCGCCCCCCCCGTCATGGGCAAGCGATATCCGGGACCTGCTGGTCAGCGGCCATGTCCTGGCGGCGGCAGAGCCCTTTCCGCGGCAGCCGCTGCCCGCCGGGCACATGCGGCGTTACGCTTCATTGCTGGCGCAAACGGCCCTGTTGTTCCAGCTCAAAACCGGGCACCGGGTCGGCTTTTTCAAGACGCTCGAGTGCGCGCAGCCCCGGCGTCTCATCGTCCTGGTAGAGCACGAACACTGTGACGTGGGCATGACGGCCGTCAAGCTCGCCAGGGAACTGCTCGACGGCAAGCGCAGGCTGTTGGCGGAACCGTTCGCGATGTTCAGGGCGTTTGCCGAAGAGCGCCGTTTGCCGCTGGATACCGGGGCCATCATCCGGGCGGCGCGCCGGCGCGACATTCCCTGCAGCCACCTCGAGCGCTTTCCGCGTCGACGCGAACCCGACAGCGGTGATTGTATCCGTCTTAACGGGCTGATCATGCTCGGCCACGGGAAGCACCGGCAGATTCTGGACGGCACTTTCTGTCCCGGCAGGTCGGCGCAGCTCAGGACCCTGTTGAAAAACGGTGCAGAACGTCAGCGGCTGCTGCGGCGGCTCGACCTCGCTGGCGCAGGGGACGCGCCGGTTTCCGCCCACTGTGATGTGGTGGCGGTTGACGGCCGGCTCGTCGGGCTCAGGAACAGGTCGGGCGACCTGTTGCCCCCGGAGAGCCTGCACCCGAAGCTGTCGGCCGCGGTGCTGCGCATCAACCGGGCCGTCGGGCAGGCGCCGGTCGCCGTCGCGTTGGCGGTGCACGACGTTTCGCAGCCGCCGGGAGGGGGCAGTGTCCGGGTGCTGGATTTCGAAATGGCGCCAAACCTGGAGCATTTCTTCGCCGCTGACGAAAGCCGGCTGGAAGCCGCTGCCTGCGCGATCGTCGAGTGGCTCTTTCCGCCCGGGGAAAACTACCGCATGCCGATCATCGCCGTCACCGGCACGAACGGCAAGACGACCACCTCGCGGATGATCTTTCACGTATTGCAGGCCGCAGGGCGGCAGCCCGGCCTGGTGTGCACCGATGGCATCTTCGTGCGCGGCAAGCTGGTCAGTGAGGGCGACAACTGCACACCCAAGGGCCATTTTGAGGTCCTGTCGAACCCGGCCGCGGATCATGCCGTGCTGGAAACCCATCACCGCGGTATCCTGGTCCGCGGCTTTGCGTTTCGCTGGTGTGACGTGGCCGTGTGCCTCAACGTGACCGAAGATCACCTCGGCGACACCCACGTCGACACGGTGGAGGCGATGGCCGGCGTCAAGGGGTCTCTGCTGGAGCGCGCCAGAGGCGCGGCGGTCCTTTTCGCGGATGACACGAACTGCCTGGACATGCTCGGGTCGCTTGGCGCAGACAAGGTCTGCCTGGTCTCCATGCTCCGGGACGCGCAAGACCTGCGTGAACTGGGCGGCGGCAGGGCGGAATGCTTTTGCGTACTGGAGACCGTGGCCGGCGAGGAATGGCTGGTGTTGCATGACCGTGCCCGACGTATGCCGGTAATCGCCAGCAACGGGATACCGGCGACGTTCGGCGGCTTCGCCCGCTTCAATGTCAGCAATGCCATGCACGCTGCCGCCGCCTGTTACCTCTCAGGTGTGCCGGTCGAGGTTTTACGCACCGCGCTGGCCGGTTTTCACTGCGATTACGACTCGACGCCAGGACGTCTGAACTGGTTCGACGATTTGCCGTTCCGTATCCTCATGGATTTCGCCCACAACCCGGACGGGCTGAAGAAACTCTGCGAATTCGTCGACCGGCTGCCGGTGCGTGGGCGCAAGGTGATCGCGTTTGCGGGCGCCCATGACAGAAGGGAAGACACGCTGGTCAGGATGGGGCAGGCGGTGGCCGGGCATTTCGATTTCTACTATTGCAAGGAGTATGCGCCCCGCATCGAGAATCAGAAGCAGGTGGCTCACTTCCTCCGGCAGGGGTTGCTCAGCGCGGGGGTCGACGCCGGCAGTACGGCGGTGAGGACCTATGGCGAGGAGGTCATTTTTGAAATCTTCGACAGCTGTGAGGCCGGTGATCTGCTGGTGATGTTGATGGGGCACGTTGAAAAAAGCCAGCTGGCGTCCCATATACGGGCCTACGCACGGCGTATGCAATGACCGCGCCCCGCGACCGCCGGGCCCGGCTCGCAATGGGACGCCGATTTGAATCCACGGGATATTTGGTGTAAAAGGCCGCCCGAATCGGCGATAATGGTGTCGTTTGATCCCGGGAGCCGGCCGGCTGCGGATGGCCATGGAGTAAATAAAGAGCGATGACGACTGCGCGCCAGCAACGCATACCGCAACACATGTCCCCTCAAAAGGGCGACATTCGCTTGTTTGAAAACCCGCTGCTCGAACGTCTCAGCCGGATTTCACCGGTGACCGTGCTGGCGGTATACGTGCCGATTATCGTTTTCTCGGGCTGGAAAGGATGGCTCGTGGGAACGGGTTTTCCGGTCTTTGTCGCGTTGTTCGCCGGTGGCGTCGCTTTCTGGTCGATCTTTGAATACCTGCTGCACCGGTTCGTATTTCACTACACGCCCAAGGGCCCTTTCCAGGAACGGCTCGTGTTTCTTTTTCACGGTGTTCACCACCAGTATCCGAACGACAAGGAACGGCTGGTGATGCCGGTTACGCTCAGCCTCCTGATCGCGGCGCTGCTGTTTGCCGTGTTCAACTGGCTGCTGGGTGATTTCGTCTGGGGCTTTTTTTCCGGATTTACCGCCGGTTACCTCGCGTATGACATGACGCACTACAGCATTCATCATTTTAATCGGCCGCAAACTCCGTGGCTGGCGACGCTTTGGAAGCGCCACCTGGACCACCATTTCCGCGATACCAACAAGGGATACGGCGTTTCTTCCCCGTTTTGGGATCGCGTGTTCGGAACGCTCGCGTAATGAGAAATGTCAGAAATGTGACAGAAAATAGCCTTGTTGAAAGGTATTTTGTTAGAATAAGCGCCGATGTTTCGGTATCATTGCCGATGGTTGCGCGCGATGAAACCATAAAATTTACGTTTTGTTAACGACTTTTTTTACAAAGTTTGCGAAAATCTATCAGTTATAGGCGGGGGCGGGGATAGCCTGGCTTGTGTAGGTTGATAAACAAGTAGCCGATAATTTATTTGAATGAAGAGGTCTATTTGGTGGTAAACGACTTAAACCTGTGCAGGTGCTTCACGAGGGTGCAATTTCAATGAGTCTTTTAAAACCGACTTGTGCCAACAAATCACTGCCGGTAAAAATCTCTGGCTATTCCAACCTCGTTGAAGCGTTGGAGTACGCCGCACAAGGGGAATCCGGTTACAACTTTTATGATGGCCGCGGCCGGCTGGCCGCGGTGTTGTCGTATGCGGACCTGTGCGAGCAGGCGAAAACGCTGGCGCGCAAGCTGCTGGGCCTGGGTTGCGAACGCGGCTCAAGGGTAGGAATCATCGCTGAAACGGAACCGATGTTTCACCGTTTCTTTTTTGCCTGCCAGTATGCCGGGCTGATTCCGGTTGCACTGCCAGCGGGCATACAACTCGGTGCGCACGGCGCTTACGTGGGCCAGGTCAGAAGGATGCTGAAGAGTTGCGGCGCGTCCCTGGTGATCGCACCGGACACGCACGCCAAATTCATGACCGAGGCCGTTCAGGGGCTGGACCTTTTGATGGCCGGCAGGCAGGCGGATTTCGATGCCCTGCCCGAAGCGGACGTGGAGCTCAAGCCGCTGGATACCGAGCAACCCGCCTACCTGCAGTACACGTCGGGCAGTACCAGTTTCCCCCGCGGTGTCGAGATTACGCAGAGGACGGTCCTCAACAACCTGATGGAAATCGCACGCTACGGCCTCAAGCTGGGAGCCGAAGACCGTTTCGTTTCGTGGTTGCCGTTCTACCATGATATGGGCCTGGTCGGCTTCATCCTGGTGCCGTTGATCAGCCAGCTGTCCGTCGACTACCTCGGGTCCCGCACGTTCGCCATGCGTCCGCGGCTGTGGCTCAAGGTCCTGTCCGACAACAAGGGCACGGTTTCATCGGCGCCGACGTTCGGTTATGAGCTCTGCGCCAGGCGCCTGCGGCCGGCGGACATCGAAAGCTATGACCTCAGCCACTGGCGTGCGGCCTGCGTCGGGGCGGAGCGAATCAATCCGGTGCCGTTGAAGGCTTTTGCAGAAATACTGAAGCCCTGCGGTTTCGACGAGCGCTCGTTTATCGCCTGCTACGGCATGGCGGAATGTGTGCTGGCGACCAGTTTTGCACCGCTGGGTACGGGTTTGAACGTCGACCTCGTTGACCGGAAACTCATGGCCGAAGAGGGTCTCGCCAATCCTTTCGAGGGGGACGCGGCGTCCACTTCCGCATTTGTCGATTGCGGCAAGCTGTTGCCCGGGTTTGAAATTCAGATCGTGGGAGAAGACGGCGTCGAGCTGCCGGAACGGCAGTGCGGCGAGATTCACCTGAAGGGCTCCAGCGTCATGCGCGGTTATTTCCAGGACGAGGCTTCCACCCGCGCCGTCCTGTCGGAGGACGGCTGGCTGAACACGGGAGATATCGGTTACCGCATCGGCGATCACCTGGTCATTACGTCACGCAGCAAGGACGTCATCATTATCAAGGGCCGCAACATCTGGCCTTACGACCTGGAAGAACTGGCTCAGCAGACCGAAGGTGTCAAGCTGGGCGGCGTCGCCGCGTTTTCCGTGCGAGACGACCAGCAGGACGAACAGGCCGTACTGGTGGTCGAGACCAGGGAAACGGACATCAAGAAGCGGCAAAAGATCATCACCGAGATCAACCGTTCGATCCACGAACATTTCGGTATCAATGTGATGATCGACCTTGCCCCGCGCGGGACCTTGCCAAGAACGTCTTCGGGCAAGCTGTCAAGATCGCAGTCCAAGCAGGGATTCCTCGCACGCAAAACCCTGCAGGACGTCGAAAGATCCATGGCCAAGGTTGTCGACTCGCAACTGGCCTGAGTTGCAGTCAGATCAATCAGCGGTACTCATAACCGGCGCGACCGGCTTTATCGGCCGGCGGCTTGCGCTCGGTCTGCACGATGCCGGGCATGCCGTTCGCGCCGTGGTGAGACCCGGGCGAAATCCTGACGGGCGGGTTCCCGCCCCCTGTGAACAGATACCTGCCGACCTGACCGACACGGAGCGGCTGACCATGGCCGTCCGCGATTGCGGCGCGGTTGTCTATTGTGCCGGCAGTGTCCGTGGGCGCGCGCCGAAGGACTTTGCCGCCGCCAACGTCGAAGGTGTCCGGGCGATGCTCGATGCGATTGAATCCGCCGGGCACCAGCCGCCCTTGTTACTGATTTCCTCGCTGGCGGCCAGCCGGCCGGCGCTTTCGGATTATGCCGGCAGCAAGCATGAGGCCGAACGGCTGTTGCGGTCGAGGCGCGCCTTGCCCTGGAGCATACTGCGCCCACCGGCCGTTTACGGGCCGGGTGACAGGGAAATGCTGGCCCTGTGGAAGATGGCACGGCGCGGCTTGCTGGTGCGGACGGGCCCCGCCGAACAGCGTCTGTCGTTGTTGCACGTGGACGATCTCACAGCCGCGGTGCTGGCATGGCTGGCCGCGGCCGAACAGTGCAGACACAAAACCTATGCCATCGACGACGGGCGTCCGGGCGGCTATGACTGGACCGCCATCGGTGACGCGATTCACGGCGGCCGCTACCGGACGCTGGCGGTGCCGCGACCGTTGCTCACCCTGACGGCGCGGCTCAATCTGCTCTCCTCGCACGTACTCGGCTACCGGCCGATGATCACGCCGGGGAAGGTCAGGGAACTGCTCCAGCAGGATTGGCTCGGCGGTGACAACGCGGCGTTCACGGCCGCCACGGGCTGGCGCCCGGAGGTTGATTTGAAAACGGGCATACAAAGCTTGTTCGATACCACGCGGAAGTCTTCCCGCTAATACCCATGCGCGCAGCCATCTCGCTTTCTCTGGGGCAGCCTCTGTAAAAAAGGTAGACATCGTGTCGTACATTTTGGGTCCGCCTGCGCTACAATTCACCCACCCTTACCCGGCAATCGCATGGAGAGTGTTTTGCAACTTTCGGTCAAAGCGGTGAGCGAGAGGCTCGCACAAATTCTGACGGACTATCTCAGCAATAACTGGGGACGGATTCCGGAAAAATACCGTCACATCACCCCCAGAACCAACATGGTAACGGAACTGCAACTGGATTCATTCCAGGTCATGGAATTCATGCTGGAAGTGGAAGACCAGTTCGACGTCGCCATCGATCTCGAGAGCCTGTCCGATATCCACACCATTACCGACCTTGCTTCGGTCGTCATCGCCGCTCACGCTGACTAGGGATTGAATCACGATGTCATTACTCGCCAAGTTCAACGCCGCGGAACAGCTCAGATCGGGATTGGCGGGTGCGGGGCAGGATCCGACCGGGGTCGTGTTCGACGCGATTCGTTCGGCGACCGAGGGGGTCGTGGAAGGGCGTGAGACCATACTCGCCGGTACCAACAACTATCTCGGTCTGACCTTTGACCCTGAGTGTGTTGCGGCAGGCATCGAGGCGCTCGAGACGCAGGGTACCGGAACGACCGGTTCGCGTATGGCCAATGGCAGCTACGCGGGTCACCTGGCGCTCGAAGCCGAACTGGCCGATTTTTTCGAATGCCCGGGCGCGCTGGTGTTTTCAACCGGTTACGGCGCCAACCTCGGGACGCTGGCAGCGTTGCTCGAACCGGGTGACGCGGTTTTGCTGGACGCGGACGCGCACGCCAGCCTGTACGACGGTTGCCGCATGAGCGGCGCCGACGTGTTTCGCTTCAAGCATAACGACGTCTCCAGCCTGGAGCGCCGCCTCAAGCGCCTGGGCGAGCGCGCCAGCCGTTGCCTGATCGTCGTGGAGGGCATGTACAGCGTACTGGGGGACAGTGCCCCACTGGATGAATTCGTGGCGCTGAAGGAGCAATACGACGCCGTCATACTGGTCGATGAAGCCCATTCCGTCGGTGTGTTCGGGGAGCACGGCCGTGGTGTGGCCGAGCAGCAAGGTGTGCTGGACAAGGTCGACTTCATCGTTGGCACGTTCAGCAAGAGCCTGGGCGCCATGGGCGGCTTTTGTGCCAGCCGGCATCGAGCACTGGGTCTGTTCCGCTATGTTTCCAGGCCGTTCATTTTCACCGCCTCGCCCAGTCCCTCCATTATCGCCACGACACGCATGGCGTTGAAACAGCTGCGCAGCCGGCCTGAATTGCGTGCGAGGCTGTGGCAGAACGCCAGCCGTCTTTATGCAAGTCTGCAAGAGAACGGTTTTGAGCTCGGCCCACAGGTCAGCCCGGTCATCGCCGTGAAAATCGAGCAAAAGGAAAGGGCGCTGGCAGACTGGAACCGCCTGCTGCGGGGGGGGATCTACGTCAACCTGATGTTGCCGCCCGCGACACCGGGCAGCGCCAGTTTCCTGCGATGCAGCGTCAGCGCGGCGCATACCGAAGAGCAGATATCCACGATCATCGAGGCCTTCGCCGGTCTTAGGGATTGATCCCCGCCGCCTCGCGGCGCTTGCCCTTTCTTGTCAGACCCAGCATCAGCAACAGCGTCAGCAGGCTGCCGGCGACAGCGGCGAGTCCCGGCCCGGTCAATCCGATCGTCCGTGCCAGCACGTAGAACAGAACCAGGAACACGACCAGACCCAGAAGGTGGATGCGCAAGACCGGTGCGACCCGGCCCATCGCGTAGGCGGTGGCCCGTAACGGTGACGTCGTCAATTCGAAGGTGGCCGCCAGCAGCATCAGCGACAGCAGGGTCGAGGCCTGGGTGTACTCGTCGCCGATCAGACCCAATACCGGCCCCGCCGTGGGTATGGAGAGCGATACCAGCAACAATCCGGTCATGGCGGCTGCCCTGGCCGCCTTGCGCCCCAGCGCGTGAAATCCCCCGGCCTGCCGGTGCAAAATGCGGGCCAGGTCCGGGAACAGGACATCGCGCAGCATACCGGCCGGCTTGCTCAATATGCTCGAAAAGTCCCGGGCGAGGCGAAACATGCCCGCGGCAGCGGGCCCCAGCAGGCTGCCTGCCAGCAGTACCGACAGGTGCCGGGGCAGCAGATCGACGTTGGTCTGCCAGTAGAGAACGCCGATAAAGTGTCGGAACTCGCGATTCGTTTTCAGCGTGTCGCGCCAACGCCCGCCGGACCACAATCCCCGTTGCTGCTGTCTGTGCAGCTCGAGGTGACCGCGCAGAAATAACCAGCCGTTCTCGGCGACGAAGGCGACGGCCCATATGCCGATGAATACCGGCATCGGGGCGTGCAGCGGCCAGGCGATGAGCACACCCAGCAGACGGATCGACGGACCGACCATGTAGTAGGCGCTGAGCGCGTCGAAACGGTCGTATAAACGCAAGATGCCGTTGGGTGTGTTGATGGCGGTGGTCAGCATGATGAGGCTGTACAAGCTCGCCAGTGAGGTCATTTGCGCGTCCCAATGCAGGACTCCCGCGACGACCGGGGCCATCGCCAGGCCCGTCGCAGCCGCGAGCGCGGCGGAGGCGACATCGATCACGCTCGTGGTGCGGAACAGCGCATTGAGGCTTTCGGTCTCACCGTTTTCGTGCAATGGCACGCCAAAGCGGACGATGGCCTCATAGGTTCTGAAATTCAGGATTCCGCGCACCGCGAGTATGTAGGTGTGCAACAGGATGACCAGGCCGAACTCAGCGGCTGGCAGGGCCTTGGCCATCAGCGCCGTGGCGACCAGCGTAAGCAGCGCTGCGATACCGCGGCCGCGCAGTACCACACCGAAGTTCTTCAATACCCGCTGTCCGGCTTTGGTCACCGAAACGCCCCCAGGCGATAAAGCCGCCAAAGCAGCGGCCAGGCAAAAACCAGGGGGTGTCTGCGTTGCCGTTCCGTCGGCTCGATGTAATGACCGGAGTGGCGCTTGATTTTCCACAGCAGGTAGTCCAGCGCGTCATTGAATGTGAACGCGGCCTTGAGCAGACGCAGCAGCGACAGGATTTTCCCCTGCACGAGGCGTAGCCACCAGGCGGGGCCGGACAGCGCCCGTGCCGCCGGGCTGGACTGGTTGCGGTACCCGCCGCCCGCCGCCGCGGCGAGCTTTGCCCGGTCCTGTGCGGCCAATGCGCGGCTAAGGTCATCGTAGTAGCCTGGGTTGCTGGCGTAGATGGCGGCCGGCCGCTGACCGCTCTCGGTGCGCAATTCACAGCGGTACGTCAGGCCCAGGCCACGGGTCCACAGTTCCTCGCTGCTGAAGTGCTGGGGCAGGGTCGGCAGGACGCGCCTGGCGAAATTGGCGGCAGCGAGACTGAAGGCTTCCTGTAAGCTCGCTTCGATACCGGCGTCGCGCGTGTAAACGATGGCGCAGGGTTGCGTAAAGCGGGCCCAGAAGTACGAGTGAAAATCATGCAGCATGGCGTGATGGAACCGCTGCAGTGTCAGCAGCGCGTATTTCGCCCGGATGTCCTGGCCGTCGTGTTGCAGGTGTATCTGGTACACATTGGGCGGCAGCAGGCGGCACAGCCAGCCCTGCCAGCGCGAATCAAGGCCGCGGTAATCGTCCACCAGCACGTAGAAGTCCAGCATCGTGTCACGCGAACCCCGCAGCCAGGAACCGTAGACGAGCACCGCCAGCAGCGCATTGCCGTGCCGGCGGCGGATTTCCCCGAGCAGGGCGTTGAGCCCTGCGTCCTCAGACAGGTGCGTTGCGGCTTGTGTGCGCATAAGCCCCCCGGGTCGCACCGAATATCCGGTAAGAGACCGCGTGCGGTCCGCTGGCAACGTCGTCTTCTTCCAGCCATGAGCGCAGCGGACCGCCGGAAAGCCGCGCGAGCGCCGCGTACGCCAAACGCAACAGCAGGAAAGCGGTTGTTGCCACTGACCACAGCGCGACGGCGACAAACCCCCATTGCGGCTGCCCCAGCACGGCGCTGACGGTCAGCATGATCAGGCTGGGATTGCGGCGCGCGGTCACCAGCCGGAACCAGGCGTCGAAGGGTCTCCAGGTGAAGATGCTGCAATGTCCGAGCAGCGGGAACAGCCCCTCCACCACGCGCCCGGTGACGTAGGCGCCCAGGATGAGCCAGTAAAACTGCAACCGGTCCAGACCCATTACCGGCTCAAAATAGTGCAGCGACATGCCCCAGAGTATGTACCAGAAGGGCGGATGCAACAGGTCGATCAGGTGGTCGAAGAGATGGCCGAACTTGCTGGATCTGACCGTCACCCTCGCCAGCTTGCCGTCGACGGTGTCCAAAAACGTCATGCACCAACCGGCAATGAGCCCCCAGGCATACTGGCCCTTGAGAAAAAAATAACTGGCCGCGACCACCAGCGCCAACCCCAGCGTCGTGACCATGTTCGGTGTAATGCTCAGGGATGCGCAAACGCGGACCGCCTGTTTGGCCGGCCTGGGAAACACGAATTTGGTGACCAGGTCCGTAATACCCCGGTAGGCGTTACCGTAAAGCGTGTTTTCGAGTTGGCGCTTGTTTTCCTCGCTGATCGGTTCGAGCAGCGGCCGTGTAGAACGCCGCAGGTATTCATCGAAGGCCGCGAGGTCGCGAGGGTACATGCTACCGAAGTCGGCTGGGACCTGCTTCAATTCCCCGCCGAGGCAGTCCAGCGCCGCGTCCAGGTCACCGCGCTCAGTCAGCACGGCCGCGACACGGTCCGCTTGCGGATACAACAGCAGTTTACCGGCGTTTTGCAGTACCCCCCTCAAGGTTCTTTTCTCGAACAGAAACCGACCGTCGATGAGCAGAATCCTGCTGCCCCCGGGGGCAGCATCGGGTCTGTCCAGCCAAACGAACTCAATGGGCTCCTCCGCTGATTCCTTGCTGATTTCAGCGAGTTGCCGGCGCAAACGGCGTCGATTGTCCAAACCCCAGAGCCGGGTCGGCGATATTTCAGGGACGGCGACGTAGATGGTCATGGTATATTTCGACCTTTGCGAGGCGGGTGACGGAGTGCGATGCGTTCGAAAGCTTGGATTATAGTCAGTGCGGTGCTGACCGGCAAAGACGTGAATCGTTTTTCATGCGTTTAATTCACCTGACGGATCTGCATTTGAGCAGCCTCGAAGATGTCAGCCTGTTGAAACTCTGGGGCAAGCGCTGGTCCGGTTACGGGGCGTGGTGGAAGAACCCTTCGAGAAAATACCTGCAGCGCATGCTGGAAAATACGCTGGCGGCGGTACGGGGGGAAAACGCCGACCAGATCCTCGTGACCGGGGACCTGCTGCAGATCGGGCTGACATCCGAAGTGGCACAGGCGGTGCAATGGCTGCCGCGGCTGGGGTCGGCGGGGCGCGTGATGCTGATACCGGGTAATCACGATATCTATACGCGCAAAAGCGAAGCCGAGATCAGGCGCGCATGGTCCGACTACCTGTTTCACGGCGTGGGAGAGGACGGCCGGGTGGTCGATTTTCCGGTAATGCGTGAAATGGGCGAGCTGTGTCTGATTGGTCTGAACAGCGCCCATGCGACACCGATT
>Ga0210122_1000316_pt1 | contig 16274 bp, 13 predicted proteins | sample Muzzi_CordB_D2_FD_185530 | JGI IMG/M metagenome (GOLD analysis project Ga0210122, IMG submission 185530) | Wetland microbial communities from San Francisco Bay, California, USA, that impact long-term carbon sequestration - Muzzi_CordB_D2 (SPAdes) | ecosystem: Environmental > Aquatic > Marine >... | reverse complement strand
CCCCCGAATTCATGCCGAGCCCGCCGGTCGGGATGACGAGATGCACGGCGTCGCCGGCGAGAAAGACGCGGCCCTCGCCATAGCGATCAGCCAGCAGCAAATTCTGCTTCCACGGCGCGCATGACAGCATCTCGTATTTCACCGGCACGCCGATCACGCGCTCGAACTGGCGCGTCATCGCCGCATCGCTGTCGAGCACCGCGTGCAAGGTGAAGTGCCGGGTGGAGTCCTGCAGGATGAGGAACGAATTGCAGCCATCGGCCACGTGATAGTGTCGCCCTTTGCCGGGCCCGTCGCCAATGGGGATGCGGTCGAACAGGTCCTCGCAGTGGAACAATGCCTGACGCAGTTCGAGCAGGTTGCCCTCCCCGCGCAGCCGGATGCCGAGCTGCCTGCGCACCGTGCTCGCACCGCCGTCGCAGCCGGCAAGATAGGCGGCGCGGATGGTCTCGACTGCGCCCGCGCCGGTGCGCACGGTCGCGGTGACGCCGGCCTCGTCCTGGGTCAGTTCCTCGAACGCGCTGCCATAGCGCACGGTCACCGACGGCAGGCCTTCCGCCACCGATTTCAGCAGCGGCTCGAGCGTGTATTGCGAGATCAATTGATAGGGCTCGAGCGGCAGCGTGCCGTCGCGGCAGGCGGCGATCTGCGCCCGCGCGGCGTCGACCGACGGGTAAGGCAGATGCAGCAGCGGCGGCCGGTTCATCGCCAGCACGATGAACACGTCCATCGGCACCTCGCCGGGCAGGCCGGCGCCGCGGATCCTGTCGGCGAGACCGATGCGCCGGTACATCTCCATGGTGCGCGCGTTGCAGCGCTCCATCTTGGGCAGCAAGGCGGGCGCCTCCTTCTGCTCGACGAGCATGCAGCGGACGCCGCGGCGGCCGAGGTCGATGGCGAGCGTCAGTCCGACCGGACCGGCGCCGACGATGACGACTTGGGTATCCATGCAGACCTTTCCGCGGGCGAGACCGGGGCGATAGCCCCATGCAGCGCCTCATTCAATAGCGCGTCCGTATTGACCCTGGCGTCCGCGCGTTCCCACAATCAGCCATGATGACCGGCCGCACGGTGCTTATATCTCTCCTCGCCTTCGCCGCGCTGTCCGCGACGCAAGCGCCGGCGCAGCAGGCCTGCGCGTTCACGCCCGTCGGATCGGGCGCGGTGGTGCAGGTGCGCGACGGGCGCACGCTCATGCTCGCCGACGGCCGCGAACTGCGGCTGGCGGCCATCGAGGCCGCGCCACGCGGCCGGGCGGCGCTGCAGAAGCTCGCCGCCGGCCGGCAGCTGCGGCTGGCAGCGGCCGGCGCGGGCCGCGACCGCTACGGCCGGCTCAGCGCGTTCGCCTTTGCCGGTGCGGCCAGCCAGTCCCTGCAGGCCGCCCTGCTCGCGGCCGGTGCAGCGCGGGTCGCCGCCCGGGTCGGCAGCCGTGCTTGCGCCGACGCCCTGCTGGCAGCCGAGCGGGCGGCACGGGCCGCCGGACGCGGGCTGTGGGCCGATCCCAATTTCGCCCCTTTGGCGGCGAAAAATGTCCCCCGGCTTGAGGCTGAACGCGGCCATTTCGTGCTGGTTGAGGGCAAGGTCTTGTCGGTGCATCCGAGCGGCGGCACTATATATATGAACTTCGGGCGACGCTGGACGCGGGACTTTGCGGTCGCCATCTTGCGCCGCCGGCAGAAGGAGTTCGCCGCGGCCGGGGTCGACCCAAAGCAGCTGGAAGGCCGCCGCGTCCGCGTGCGCGGCTGGATCGAGCAGCGCCGCGGTCCCGTCATCGAGGCCGAGTGGCCCGAGCAGATCGAGTTGATTCATTGAGCGAGAAAGTCGGGACCACAGCCTTGACGGATCCAGCAACCGGACTGCGCGCGCTTGCGTTGGCGCTAGCCGTGCTGCTGGCCGGCTGCGCCGGCGTGGCCGACAACAACCGCCAGATCTCGTTGCCGCTGCCGCTGCCGGTGCAAACCGCGCACGACGGCATGTCGCCGGCGACGCAACGCGAGCACCAACGCATTCTCGCCTCCTATGGCGGCGTCTACGTCGATCCGCCCCTGCAGGCCATCGTCGAGCAAACCGTCCGGCGCCTGGTGGCGGCGTCGGAGCGGCCGGAACTTGCCTACAAGGTGACGATCCTCAACTCGCCGGCGATCAATGCCTTCGCCCTGCCGAACGGCCATCTCTACATCACGCGCGGACTGATCACGCTGGCCAACGACAAGGCCGAGCTGGCCTCGGTGCTGGCGCACGAGATGGGCCATGTCATCGCGCGCCACGCCGCCATTCGCGAGGATCAGGCGCGCCAGGCCGCGCTGATCAGTCACGTGGTCAGCGAGGTGCTCAGCGATCCGCAGGTGGGCGCACTGGCGCTGGCCAAGTCGCGGCTGGCGCTGGCCAGCTTCTCGCGCGCCCAGGAATTCGAAGCGGACGGCATCGGCGTCGGCATCTCGGCGCGCGCCGGGTTCGATCCGTTCGGTGCCGCCCGCTTCCTGACCGACATGCAGCGCAACGCCGCGGTGAAGAAGTCCGGCGGACGCGACAACGTACGGACCGTCGACTTCCTCTCCAACCATCCGGCGACGCCCGATCGCGTGCAGAACGCGCTCGCCAATGCCCGCCAGTTCAGCGGTCCCGGCGCCGGCCAGCGCGACCGCAACGAGTATCTCGGCGCCCTCGACGGCATGGTCTATGGCGAGGACCCGAGCGAGGGTTTCGTGCGTGGGCGCCGCTTCCTGCATCCCAAGCTCGGTTTCACCTTCCTGGCGCCGCCGGCGTTTTCGCTCGACAACACGGCGCAGGCGGTGCTCGGGCTGAAGGACGGTGGCGAGGAGGCCATGCGGCTCGACGTGGTCGGCGTGCCGCCCGAGCAATCGCTGCCCGCTTATCTGAATTCGGGGTGGATGGAGCACGTCGATCGGTCCAGCGTGGAAGCCTTCACGGTCAACGGTTTCCCGGCGGCGACCGCGATCGCGCGCGGCAAGGACTGGTCGTTCCGCATCTTCGCCGTACGCTTCGGCAGCGACGTCTACCGCTTCATCTTCGCGGCCAAGGTGCTGACCATCGAGGCCGACCGCGCCTTCCGCGAATCCGTGCTCAGCTTCCGGCGCATGAGCCTGAAGGAAGCCGAGCAGGTCAAGCCGCTGCGGCTGAAGGTCATCACCGTCGGCCCGCACGACAGCGTGCACAAGCTTGGGCGCCGAATGGCGGTGTCGGATCACAAGCTCGCGCGCTTCCGCGTGCTCAACGGGCTGGGGCCGAAGGACCGGGTGAAGGCCGGCGACGAAGTGAAACTGGTGGTGGAGTAGCGCCTTGTTCGTCATGGCCGGGCTTGTCCCGGCCATCCCGCTCATGCGGACACCGTAATCACCCGGGCGCGCTGCCCGGCACAACGCCGGGCACGACGGCGGAGAAACGGTCAGGCGGCCGCCTCAGCTCTCCCCGCCCTCGTAATTGATCGTGAACTCACGCGGAACATCCGGACCCCAAAGATAAAAGGAGTCCTCCGGCTTGTGGTCGGCCGTCGGCCAGCGCTCTTCCTTGGGAATGTAATCGATGTCGCAGGAATATTCCGAGAAGCTGCCCCACGGATCGCGCACGTAGTGGAAATAATTGGAGCCGAGCACGTGGCGGCCGAGCCCCCAGCCCTTGGTGTAACCCTTGTCGGCCATGCGCATGGCGCCGAGGCCGATGTCGTTGAGGCTGGCCACGTCCCAGCTGCAATGATGGAAGCCGGGCGCGGAGGACTTCACCAGCGCCAGCAGATGATGGTCGCTGCCATGGATGCCGTGCATGAAGGCGACCAGGTCGCCGGCGCGGTCGGACAGGCGCAGGCCCAGGTTGCGCGCGTAGAACTCCATCGAGGCGTCGATGTCGCGGGTGAAGGTCAGCACATGCGACAGCCGCCGCGGCCGCACCGGGGGTGATTTCTGCCGCGTGGCGGCGCCCGCCGTGCCGCCCGGCGCCGGCGTCCACTGGCTTTCGGGTTTCCTGTCGGGCGACACTTTGGGGCCGACCTTGACCTCGATCAGCAAGCCCTCGTGGTTGCGGAACCAGAAGCCGTTGCTCTCGAAGCCGGGCGGCGGATCGATCAGCCTGACGCCGTTGCCCTCGATGCGCGCCTTCAGCCGCGCGATATCCTCGGCGTAACAGCCGAAGGACAAATGATGCAGCGCCTTCTGCTTGCTGCCTTCCACCACCGAGCCCCAGCGGTGTTCATGACCGAAGGTCTTGATTGCCAGCGTGTTGCCGATCGCCTGCACATCAAGCCCGAACAGGCCATAGAACTCCTCCGCCACGCCGCCGTCGGGAACGGAAAGCACGAACTGGTCGAGCGAATGCACGCCGAGCGCGTCGCTTTCCGTGGTCGGCGCAACATAGCCGCGAATAGCGGTCATTTCGGATTCCCTGGCGGTTTCTCGGGGTGATTGGCGGGCATTCTAGCGCGCCGACCGGTCCGGGCAAGCGCGGCCGGCGGCCACCCGGAACCCGCATGCGACAAAATTGGGCAGGAACCAGGGCGCCCCCAACTCATTGTAATACTATGAGTTATAGTAAGAATTCCCACCACGACGAAGGCCTGTTTGTGTCCGCGCTGATCTACGTGACAGCAGTCGTGGGCGTTCTGGCCCTGTTTGTAGTGCCGGTCTATCTCCTCAACGGTCCTACCGTTCTCGAAAACGCCGGTGCGCAGGGCGTCCACCTTCAGATGTCGGCGGCGCGCCGCAATAATGGCGCCTTTCCGGTCGCGCGTCTGGAAGACAGCGAGATTGTCGACCCTGCCCGGGTGGCGGAACTGAATGCCAAGGTCAAAAGCGCCCAAACGCAAAGGGCCAGCCATGTACGACGCCGACAGGCCCGCGTCGCCCAGCGCGCGCACCGACAACGGCAGGTGCAACGGACGCCGCGCGCGCAGGTGACGCAGCACGCGCGGGCCAGGCGCTCCTACGCGGCGAGCGCCTCGCGGCGACCCATGGCTTCGTTCCGCCCGCTCTTTTCGCTGTTCTGAACGGCGGCAAATCCGCGTGAAGGAAAATAAAAAGCCCGGCGTTACCGCCGGGCTTTCGCATTACGCGTGAGAGGCGCGGCTTATGCCGCCTCTTCCTCCACCGCTCCGTCGCCATTGGCGTCCTCGGCAGGCTTCGGACCGCGGCGCGGGCCCTTGGCAAGCGCGCCTTCGATCTCCTTGATCGCCTCGGTCTCGGTAATGCGTTGCACCGCCGAGATCTCGCGCGACAGCCGGTCAAGCGCGGCCTCGTAGAGCTGGCGCTCCGAATAGGACTGTTCCGGCTGGGTCTCCGAGCGGTACAGGTCGCGCACCACCTCGGCGATGGCGACGATGTCGCCGGAATTGATCTTGGCCTCGTATTCCTGCGCCCGCCGCGACCACATGGTGCGCTTGATGCGCGCGCGACCCTTCAGCGTCTCCAGCGCCTTCTTGACCAGCGATCCCTCGGCCAGCTTGCGCATGCCGACGGTCGCGATCTTGGCCGTGGGAACCCGCAACGTCATCTTGTCCTTGACGAAGTTGATGACGAACAGCTCGAGCTTGGCGCCCGCGACTTCCTGCTCCTCGATCGCCATGATCTGGCCAACGCCATGCGCCGGATAGACGATCAACTCGTTGGTCTTGAAACCTTGTCGTTGCGTAGTCTTCTTATTGCTGGGCATTCCGGGCAAAACTCCTTCACCGGCCCCTTTGCGGCTGCCGGCCGTTTTGGCTGCGGGAGCCCCGCTGCGGGCCGAACCGCGCGAGGCCTGGGGGGCCCGCCGGGTCACGGCGGACTTCTTGGCTCGCCGGACGGTACCGGTGGAACCCTTTTTCTTCGATTTCTGACGCGCTTTTCCTGCCACTGCTCACGCGTGGAATTCACGCCCTCCGATCAAAACCATGGGGACTAGCCGTGAAAAATAAGGCTCCCATTGAAGGGAGCGCGTCGGCGCAAGCGCCGTTCACGTGAAACCGCCATTTGTGAGCTATATAGCACATTTTTGGGCGGAATCAAAGTGTTATCGCGACGCAAAACGGCGGTTTATTGGTCGTAATCGCGCGAATTTGCCGCTGCGGTTAACGCCAATTCGCCGCCTGACGCACAATCCCGGGCAATCCGGCTGCAGGCTATCGCGGCGAGCTTTCAGTCCCCCTCGCCGGGCGCCGGGGAGAAGAATTTCTGGAACTTCTCGGGCACGCCCTCCCAGTCCTTGGCGTCGGGGGGCGGGTCCCGTTTGACGGTAATATTGGGCCAGGATTTGGCAAATTCCGTGTTCACTTCCAGCCATTTCTCCAAGCCCGGCTCGGTGTCCGGCTTGATCGCGTCGACCGGGCATTCGGGCTCGCAGACGCCGCAGTCGATGCATTCATCCGGATGGATGACCAGCATGTTCTCGCCTTCGTAGAAGCAGTCCACCGGACACACTTCCACGCAGTCCATGTATTTGCATTTGATGCAGCTCTCGACGACGACGTAGGTCATTGCAGTCCCGGGCTCCGGACAAAAAACAGCAACGCTGCCTATCCCAACGACAAATAGGCCGCAAGCACGTCGATTCCACGCCTTGCATGCCTGGCTATGGGGTCCGCAGCGGGGGCGACACCTTACGCGCGCTGCCCGGACCGGCGCAGGCCCGGCTGCCGGAACCCGTTGTCAAATCCCGGTAAAGCGCGCGGGCGGCGGGGGCACTGCCGCGCCGCTCACGGAACCCGGCGACCTCCAGCACCCGCACCGATCGGTCGAGCGCCAGCGTGAGCACGTCGCCGACCCGCACCGGCTGGCCGGCGGACCTGTTGCGCTTGCCGTTGAGCCGCACATGGCCGGACTCGACCAGGGCGGCAGCATCGCTGCGCGTGCGCACCACGCGCGCATGCCAGAGCCATTTATCGATGCGTTGCCGATCCATGGCCGTGCTGCCCCGGACCATGCGCGGACAGCCTGCGTTCTAGGGGGTCTCTTTGTCGTTCTGTTCAAGCTGCTGCTTGAGGGCGGCGAGCTTGGCAAACGGCGAACTGGGATCCGGCTGCTTGTCGCGACGGTCGGACTCGCGGGCATAGGGCTTGGCGTAATACTTCTCGCGTTCGGCCCGGTCGGGTCCCTCGTCGCGGCGACGACGCGGCCCGCGCCGCGGGCCGCGATTCTCCCGCTCGCCGCGCTGCTGCTGGCGTTCGGCGCGCTGCTGCCAGTCATGGCGGTCGCGGCGGCCCTGGCGGTCGGGACCGTCGGAGCGCTCGTCGCGCCGCCGGCCGCGCGCCGGCGCTGCGCCCTCGGCCGGCGGGGCCGCCGCGGCGGGGGCGGCACCCTCGGCACCATTGGCAGCCTCGGCGGCCCCGGCCGGCGTCGCTTGGGCACCGTGCTGCCGGGCCCGCTGGGGCCGGCGCGGCCGGTGCGGCCGCCGCTCGGAGCGACCAGCCGGCCGCCACACTTCGATCATCGCCGGCTCCTCGACGACAACGGCCACCGGTTCGGCTGCCGGTCCTGCCTCGCCGTCCGTCACCCGGGCTGCCTCCGCCGCCGGCGCGCCCGCCGGCGCCACCGGCGCTTCCTCAACCGCCTCGGCCGCAGCTTCCGGGGCGGGCCCGGCGGCAGCGGTTGCCTCTTCGGACGGTGCGGCTTCCGCGGCGGCCGGCTGCGGCATGATCTCCGCGTCGGGCAGCAGCGCCAGCGATGACGCGGCGTCGGCGGAAGCGCTTTCGGCCGGGGTCCCGGCTGCAGGCGCGGCTTGCTCCGCAGTTTCGGCCGCTACCGTCCCGGGCGTTGCTTCGCCGGCGGTCTCTGCGGCCGCGGCCACCGTCGCGGGCGCCGTCGGGGTTTCCGGCTCGGGCGGCTTCGGTCGCCGTTCCATGCGATAGCCGAGCGCGCGCAGAATCGAGCCGAAGTCCTCGCCGGAGGCGCCGGTCAGCGAGGTCATGGCGCCGGTCACCGTGAACGAGCGGCCGTCGACCGTGCCGTCCGGCTTCGGACCGGGTGCGCCGTCGCGCCAGGACAGCGCCGGCCGGATCAGATCGGCCAGGCGCTCCAGGATATCGACGCGCACCGCGCGATCGCCGCACGCACGGTAGCCGGCGGCGCGGTAGAGCGGCTTCGGGGTGTCCTGGTCGGCGGGGATCGAGGTGCGTCCGCTCGCCGCCAGGTACAGCAATTCGGCGACGCCCTTGGCGTCGGGGGCCTCGTTCTTCAGCGCCCACAATTGCGTCGCCAGCGCGCGCGGCGCCGGCTTGAGCAGCGCCGGCAGGTAGATGTGATAGGCGCCGAAACGTACGCCGTATTTGCGCAAGGACGCGCGCGACGGCTGGTCGAGGCCCTTGATCTCCTCGGACACGCGCTGCCGCTCCAGGACGCCGAGCGCCTCGACGAGCTGGAAGGCAACGCCGCGCGCCATGCCGGTGATGTCCTCGGCGGCGGCGAGCGAGAACAGCGGCGCCAACTGCTTCTCGATGTGAGTCTTGAGCCAGAGGTCGAGGCGTGTCTGCACCAGTTCGCGCGGCGGGCCGGCAAGATGCTCGTCGGCAAGAATGCGTACGCGCGGGCGCAGCGTATCGTCGCCAGCGACCAGCCGGCCGACGGCGTCGCCGCTCCAGCGGATGACGCCGTCGTGAGCCAGCACGATCTGGTCGTTGGAGGCCTGCGACAGCCGGGTGGCGCGGGCTTCGATCTCGCCGGCAAGCGCTTTCTGCGCGGCGGCATTGAGCGCCTTGGTCTCGGAGCCACCGGCGGAGGCTTCCGGCGCGAACATGAATCCGTCGAGCCGGCCGATCGCATGGCCCTCGACGATGACTTCCCCTGACTTTCCGATTTCGGTTTCGAGCATCGTATTCTCGCGCAGCCGCCGCATCAGCACGCTGGTGCGGCGGTCCACGAAACGTTCGGCCAGGCGTTCATGCAGCGCATCGGACAGCTTGTCTTCGACCGCGCGGGTGACGCCCTGCCAATGCTCCGGATCGGCGAGCCAATCCGGACGATTGGCGACGAAAGTCCAGGTCCTGACATGGGCAATCCGGTTGGAGAGAGTATCGATGTCGCCTTCGGTCCGGTCAGCCTGATCAACCTGGCGAGCGAACCAATCGGTCGGGATGTTACCCTCCCGCATCAGGAATCCATAGAGGGTCACCGCCAGTTCGGCATGGGTGGCGGGCGCGATCTTGCGATAGTCGGGCACCTGACAGGCGTCCCACAACCGCTCGATCGCCGCCTTGTCGCGCGCCAAACCACGCACCGCCTCGTCCCGCGCGGCATGCTCCAGCACCAGAATATCCTCGCCGACCGGCGCCCGTGTCAGTCCCTGTTCCTGCGGCACCGTTGCCAGAGATGCCTGCAGCGCGCCGAGCGAGGAGAAATCAAGCGCCGAATTGCGCCATTGCAGCATGCGGATCGGCTCGAAGCTGTGGCTCTCCAGCGCCTGCACCAGCTCCGGTCCGAACGGATCGCAACGTCCGGTCGTGCCAAAGGTTCCGTCGCGTGTGGCGCGGCCGGCGCGGCCGGCGATCTGCGCGAGTTCCGCCGGGTTGAGCTTGCGGAATTGATAGCCGTCGAACTTGCGGTCGCTAGCGAAGGCGACATGATCAACGTCGAGATTGAGCCCCATGCCGATGGCATCGGTCGCCACCAGGTAGTCGACATCCCCCGACTGATAGAGGGCGACCTGGGCGTTGCGCGTGCGCGGACTGAGCGCGCCGAGCACGACGGCGGCGCCGCCACGCTGGCGGCGGATCAGTTCGGCGACGGCATACACTTCCTCCGCCGAGAAGGCGACGATGGCCGAGCGGCGCGGCAGCCGGGTCAGTTTTTTCTCGCCAGCATAAGTAAGCATCGACAGCCGCGGCCGGCTGATGACGTGCGCACCGGGCAGCAGCTTGTCCACCATCGACCGCATGGTGGCTGCCCCCAGCACCAGCGTTTCCTCACGGGCGCGGGCGTTGAGGATACGGTCGGTGAAAACGTGACCACGGTCGAGATCGGCACCAAGCTGGATCTCGTCGATGGCCATGAAGGCCACATCGAGATCGCGCGGCATGGCCTCGACGGTGGACACCCAAAAACGCGGGTTGGGCGGCTTGATCTTCTCCTCGCCGGTGATCAGCGCCACGTTGTCTGCGCCGGCGCGGTCGACGACCTTGTTGTAGACCTCGCGCGCCAGCAGGCGCAGCGGCAGCCCGATCATGCCGGAGGAATGCGCCAGCATGCGCTCGATCGCGAGATGCGTCTTGCCGGTATTGGTGGGGCCGAGCACGGCGGTGACGCCGGCGCCGCGGGCGCGCGCGCGGCTGGCAGGCTGGGGAGAAAAGGTAATGGTCATTACGCATCCAGACTGGCGGCCGCTGCCCGAGCAGGCGGGGCGCGGACGCTGGCTTCCTGTATCACAATGCAACGGCGAACATGGGTCTCGTTAAGCCCTAGAACGAGTCTGGAACGAAAGGCGCCCGAATCACTGACTCTGGCCCTGTGCGGGTTCGTTCACGGCGACATCTGGCGAACCACCCCCGCAGGGCTACCAAATCGAGTAGCCGAGGTCGATTCCAACCGCATCCGATCTCTTCCAAACGTTAACGGCGCGCGAGTCCCCTGTGTCGCCACGAGTCAAGTGGCGAGTGGCGCCTACTGGCTTTTGGCACCATCGACCGCGGCCCGGCTCGGCGTCGCCACCGACACGAACTGCTCGGCCTCCAGCACGGCCTTGCCGATCGGCGTCGGTCCCTCGGCCCGGAAGGGCACCAGCACGCGCGTGCCCGCAATCGGCGCCAGCCAGATCTCCATGTCGCGCAGTTTGGAGATGTAGCGAATGGTCTTGCGCGAGGGGATGTGGCCCGCAACCGGTGAAAAATAGACCGAGCACACCACCACCGGACCGGCATAGCCCTTGTCCGCCTGCACTGCGTCCATGCGCTTGAAGACAAGCCGCAGATCGTAGCGCAGCCGCCCGTCGAACACCGCAAGCGTGCGCTGGCAGGCCCGCGGGACCAGCGGATTGCCGTCGCCCGGCACGCGCAGCAGCGAAGCGGTCATCGGATCGAGCACATTGCGCTCGTGCGCCTTGGTGAGCGGCACCCGCTCCGTGGGGTCGTCCTGCGGCGGATCAATCTTGAAATCCTTGACGTCGCCGTTGTCGACGACCAGGCGCACCTCGCTGTTTTTGTGGCGGGTCAGGATGGTGGCGGCATAGACCGACGACATCATCTTGCCGCCGACGATGGTGCCGTGTACGGCGCTGGTGCCCTCGCCGCCGGTCAGCACATGCATCAGCCCGGTGGTGACGCCGCTGGCGGCGGCGCTGTAACGGCTGCCGTTGATGTCGATGACCCAGCTGCCCTTGCCGATCGGAATGCCGGCCAGCGACGCGCTGTAGCGCGCCTCCAGCTTGCCCTGCGCCCATGCCGGTGCGCCGGCCATTGAGACCGGTGCCACACAGACCAGCAAGCAGCGAATGATATGCCGTAACGGCAGCACGAAGCTCCAACCTCCCGCGCGCTGGCGGATGTTCCGCAGTCGGGCAGCGGATATTAAACGGGCAGCGGATTTGGCCGCGCAAGAGCCTCCCGACAGGCAAGGTGAACGCCCCACAGGAATGACGGCGCGGCGGCGCTGTGCCCCATATCCGGCGCCGAATGCGCCGAATCTGTGATCGGCAGCCCGACGGATGGGATCCGTCCTGACACACGTCAGCGGCGCAAACAGGAACGGCACCCGCCCGAGACGCGGGAGCAGGGGCGCGCCCGAGAGCAGGCTTGCAACCGGCGCCAAGCCCCCTCAGAACAAGGAGAAATCCGCGGCTTGACGCATCTTTCCCCGCTCTCTATACGTGCGGCCGTCTTCCAAGATGGATGGTCCGGTTGGCGCGGAACGCCCGGCGCCGGCGCTTTTTCGAGGGATTTCAGTCATGGCCTGGCGTTGCGAGCTGACCGGCAAGGGGCCCCTGGTCGGCCACAAGGTGAGCCACTCCAACATCAAGACCAAGCGGCGGTTTCTGCCGAACCTCTGCAACGTCACGCTCACGTCCGAGACGCTGCAGCGCTCGGTGCGCGCGCGCGTGTCGGCCAATGCGCTGAAAAGCGTCGACCACCGCGGCGGCCTCGACGCCTATCTGCTCAAGGCCCACGACGACGAACTGGCGCCGCGCATGCGCGAGCTTAAGCGCGAGATCGTCAAGAAGCGTGCCGAGGTTGCGGCGGGCTGATCTAACTCGTTTGCATTGTTGACGTGTCGTGGCCCGCGCAAGCGGGCCATCGTGTATTTACCGGCGCCTTCACCGGCTACCGGATCGCCCGCCCCGGGGCAACACTCACTCTCCCACCAGCGCGAATTGCAGCAACAGGCTGCGCTGGATTGACGAGAAGTTGTCGTCCGACACCAGCGTGATGATGGTTTCGCCGCGCGCATTGCGATGCACGGCGATGCCTTCCATGTTGTCGATCTGGTGGGCGAGATCGGCCTCGATCAGCGGATGACCGTCAACCACCGCGCCGCCCTTGATGGCGGCAAGCGGAATCCGGCGGATGCGCATGCCGAGACTGCTGAAGAGTGAATAACGCCGTTCCAGCAGCAACAGATCGGCCGGCGGCAGGATCGCGCAGTCGGTCACGTCAAATTCGCCGCTGCGCTTGACCGCAAAGCGCGTGACGCGGCCACCCTCGATGACATAGGCGCGATGATTGTTGTTGGAGTCGAGGCTCTGTTCGGTGACGGCGATCAATGTGCCGGCCCGCGCCGTGCCTTCCGGCATCGCCGCCAGGCATTCGAGCCCCCTGTTCCTGGTGAAAGTCCTGAAATCGGCCGGCACCGCGATTGGCTCACCGCGCGCCGTGAGTCCGTCGCGGACGACATCGAAGCGGACGATTTTCTCAACGCGCTCGATACCGACATAGAATTTGCCGTCGCTTTCGGTCAGCGATTCGGCGTCGTACCAGCCCCGCGCGGCCGCAGCCAGCGGCTCTCCGTCCGGCCCGAGTATCGGCGCCATCTCGGCGTCCGCGATGCCAGCGGGACGGTCGGCGCGATAGACGATGCGGCCGCGCAGCCAGGAGCCCTTGTCGGTCACGCCGAGCAGGCGGGTGCCCTGCGCATCAAGATGAATGGAAGAGAGGCCGCCAAAGGCCCGGTAGGTCGAGGCAAGCACCAGCCCGCCACGAAATTCGAGCTGGCCGAAGCGCGTCTGCGCCGGGTCACGGTTGTCGAAATACCGGATCGGCGAGGTGAGGATCGAGATGCGCGTCGGCCTGTCGGCATAGCGCTGCGTCTGGGCCATCGCCAGCGAGCCGGCAACAGCCAACAGTGCGGCAATGAGCGTGCCGGCCGCGAGCGAGCGGCGGCGCGCGCGCCTCACGCGACGCGCCTCCGCGTGCGCGGCGCCGGCCGCTCGCTGGCGGCGTGCTCCTCGAACAGCTCGGCCAGCTTCTCGGTCATGGCGCCGCCGAGTTCCTCAGCGTCGACAATGGTAACGGCGCGGCGGTAATAGCGGGTGACGTCGTGGCCGATGCCGATGGCGATCAGCTCGACCGGCGAGCGGGTCTCGATCTCCTCGATCACCCAGCGCAGGTGGCGCTCCAGATAGTTGCCCGGATTGACCGACAATGTGGAATCGTCGACCGGCGCGCCGTCGGAGATCATCATCAGGATCTTGCGCTGCTCGGTGCGACCGAGCAGGCGCTTGTGCGCCCAGTCGAGCGCCTCGCCGTCAATGTTCTCCTTGAGCAGGCCCTCACGCATCATCAGACCGAGATTCTTGCGCGCACGCCGCCAGGGCGCGTCCGCCGATTTGTAGATGATGTGTCGCAGGTCGTTGAGCCGGCCCGGATTGCCCGGCTTTCCGGCGGTGAGCCAGTTCTCGCGCGACTGGCCGCCCTTCCAGGCGCGGGTGGTAAAGCCGAGGATCTCAACCTTGACGCCGCAGCGCTCGAGCGTGCGGGCGAGGATGTCGGCGCAGGTGGCGGCGACGGTGATCGGGCGACCGCGCATGGAGCCGGAATTGTCGAGCAGCAGCGTTACCACGGTGTCGCGGAACTGCATGTCCTTCTCGGCCTTGAAGGAGAGCGGGTGCAACGGATCGATGACCACGCGCGACAACCGCGCCGGATCGAGCATGCCCTCTTCCAGGTCAAATTCCCACGAGCGGTTCTGCTGCGCCATCAGGCGGCGCTGCAGGCGGTTGGCCAGTCGCGCTACCACACCCTGCAAATGCGAGAGCTGCTTGTCGAGGTAGCCGCGCAGGCGATCCAGCTCTTCCGGCTCGCACAGTTCCTCGGCCGGCACCATCTCGTCGAACCTGCTGGTGAAGGCACGGTAGTTGGGTCCGCGCGGCTCGTTGGCGCCGAACTGGCGCGGCCGCTGCGGCTCGCCCGGCGTTTCGGCGTCGCCCATTTCGGTGTCTTCCGCCATGTCAGCGGTTGGCGCATCAATCGCTTCCGAGGCCGCGTCGGGCATGTCTTCGGCGGAAACCTGCGTGTCCTCCATGCTGGTACGCTGCATGTCATCGGACTCGGCGGCCTCGCCTTCCTCGCCGGCTTCCTGCTGTCGGCGGTCCTCGTCGCCTTCGTCTTCTTCGTCTTCGTTGTCGCGGCTGCGGTCTTCGCCCATTTCCAGCGCGTCGAGCAGGTCATGCACGACGTCGCCGAACATGCGCTGGTCCTCGACCAGATCCTCCAGCCGGTCAAGATCGCGCCCGGCGCGATCCTCGATCATCGGCCGCCAGAGGTCGACCAGCTTGCTGGCCGCAGGCGGCGGCGCAAGGCCGGTGAGCCGCTCGCGCACCAGCAGCGACAGCGCCTCCTCGATCGGCGCGTCGGCGCGGTCGGTGATCTCGTCAAACTTGCCGCGGTGGAACCGATCGTCGAGCATGGCGGTGAGGTTCTTGGCGACCCCGTCCATGCGCCGCGCGCCGATCGCCTCGACGCGAGCCTGTTCGACTGCTTCGAACACGGCGCGCGCCTGCTGGCCGGCCGGCTGCATGCGCCGGTGCATCGCCTGGTCATGACAAGCGACCCGCAGCGCAATGGAATCGGCATGGCCACGCACGATGGCTGCTTCCGCCTTGCCGAGCTTGCGCGGCGGCTCCGGCAGCCGCGCCTTGCCGCCCATCAGCCCGGGCCGCTCGGCGGCGAAGGAGACTTCCAGCGCCGGCTTGCGCGCCAGCGCGCGCACGCAGCCGGCGACCGCGCGCTTGAATGGCTCGGTCGGCGCTTCCTTGGTCGACGTCTTGGACTTTATATTGGAGGCCATGGCTGTCCCCCCTGCGGGGAGCACTGTTACGATAACGCCACGTTCACCGACGATTCGGGCAATTCCTGCCCGAAGCAGCGCTGATAGAACTCGGCCACGATCGGTCGCTCCAGCTCGTCGCACTTGTTAAGGAAGGTGAGCCGAAAGGCAAAGCCGAGATCGTTGAAAATTTCGGCATTCTCCGCCCAGGTGATCACGGTACGCGGGCTCATCACCGTCGAGATGTCGCCGTTCATGAAAGCGTTGCGGGTAAGATCGGCGACCCGCACCATTTTGCCGATGATGTCGCGACCTTCCTCGTTCTGATAGTGCTTGGCCTTCGCCAGCACGATCTCCACCTCGTTGTCGTGCGGCAGATAGTTCAGCGTGGCAACGATTGACCAGCGGTCCATCTGACCCTGGTTGATCTGCTGGGTGCCGTGATAGAGGCCCGACGTGTCACCGAGACCGATGGTGTTGGCGGTGGCGAACAGCCTGAATGCAGGATGCGGCTTGATCACCTTGTTCTGGTCGAGCAGGGTCAGCCGGCCGGAAACTTCCAGCACACGTTGAATGACGAACATCACGTCCGGTCGGCCGGCATCGTACTCGTCGAAGCAGAGCGCGATGTTGTTCTTCAGCGCCCACGGCAGGATGCCGTCGCGAAATTCGGTGACCTGCTGGTTGTCCCTGATGACGATGGCGTCCTTGCCGACCAGGTCGATGCGGCTGATGTGGCTGTCGAGGTTGACGCGCACGCAGGGCCAATTCAGCCGCGCGGCCACCTGCTCGATGTGCGTCGACTTGCCGGTGCCGTGGTAGCCGGTGATCATGACGCGCCGGTTCCTGGCAAAACCGGCCAGGATGGCGAGCGTGGTCGGACGGTCGAAACGGTAGTCGGGGTCGAACTCGGGCACGTGCTCGTCGGCCTGCGAGAAAGCCGGCACTTCCATGTCGCTATCGATGCCAAACACCTGCCGGATCGACACTTTCATGTCGGGCAGGCCGGCCACTTCTGCTGCTGCGGCGGTCATTGATCCTCCACGGCTTCGGACGATCCGAAGCCCGATACGGTCCGATTCATCCCGGTCCGGCTGATGGCAGCGG
>Ga0210122_1000314_pt1 | contig 16309 bp, 12 predicted proteins | sample Muzzi_CordB_D2_FD_185530 | JGI IMG/M metagenome (GOLD analysis project Ga0210122, IMG submission 185530) | Wetland microbial communities from San Francisco Bay, California, USA, that impact long-term carbon sequestration - Muzzi_CordB_D2 (SPAdes) | ecosystem: Environmental > Aquatic > Marine >... | reverse complement strand
CCCGCCTGCACAGCTATGATTGCCTGCGGGCCAACAAGGCCATGGCCGCCTGGGGGGTGGAAGCGCGTGTACCGTTCCTGGACCGCACGTTCCTGGACGTCGCGATGTCGATCAACCCGAAAGACAAGATGATCACCGCGGGCAAGATGGAAAAACAGATTTTGCGCGAGGCTTTCGGCCACATGCTGCCGGAGGAAATCGCTTGGCGTCAGAAGGAACAGTTCTCCGACGGCGTCGGCTACAGCTGGATAGACGGTCTGCGTGAATTCGCGGCCGGCCAGGTCAGCGACCGGCAGATGACGTATGCGGTCCGGCGTTTCCCGTTCAATCCTCCGCAAACCAAGGAGGCCTACCTGTTCAGGCGTCTGTTCGAGAGGCATTTTCCGCTCGCCAGCGCTGCTGAAACGGTGCCCGGCGGCCCGTCGGTGGCCTGCAGTACGCCGGAGGCCGTTTTGTGGGACAGCAGCCTGCAGGAGATGGACGATCCTTCGGGGCGCGCCGTGCGTTCCGTGCACCGTGATGCATACGCCGGCCGTGACCGGGTAGCGGAGGTCGAAGGCGCGGAGAAAGAGGCATGCTGATCCAGAAATTCGGCGGGTCCTCTCTGGCCGACAAGGACGGTTTCCTGGCGGCAGCCGGGATCATCAGCCGGGCGGCCGGGCACGAGCGTGTCGCGGTCGTGCTGTCCGCGGTTTACGGTGTAACCGACCTGCTGGAGAGCGCGGTCAAGGCCGCGGTGGCGGCCGAGGACTTCAGGCCGGCGCTGGCCAGGGCGCACAGCCGGCAGCAGGAAATCCTCGAAGCGCTGCAATTGCCGGCCGTGGACGATGCGCTGGCCGCCCCATTCCTGGAGCGACAGCAACAACACCTCGTTTCACGTCTCGAAGGCGTGGCCCTGATCGAACACTGCCCGCCGCAGGTCAAGGCGGAGATACTCGCCAGCGGCGAGGGGTTCAGCAGCCGCCTGATGGCCGACCTGCTGCGCGCGCAGGGGCAGCAGGCCCGCTGGTCCGATACCGATGTCCTGCCGCTCGCCAACGAGAATTATGAAGACAGCCTGGTCGATATCGAGGCGGCGACGCCGCTGCTCGAACAGGCGTTTGCCGGTGGCACGCGTATCCTGATATTGCCCGGCTTTTACGGCCGCAACGCCAGCGGCCGGCCGCAGTTGCTGGGTCGCAACGGATCGGACTATTCGGCGGCGGCGATCGCGGCGGCGTTGGGCGCCCGCAAGTGCGAAATCTGGAAAGACGTCGACGGCTTTTTCACCGCGGACCCGAAAATCGTCGCCAGCGCCCGCTGTCTGAGCGAGGCCAGCTACGAAGAAGCCATGGAGTTGTCGTTCTTTGGCGCCAAGGTCCTGAGCGCCAAGGCGCTGACGCCGCTGATGGCGGCCGCCATCCCCTGCAGCATCAGGAACACCTTCAACCCGGAAGCGCAGGGGACGCTGATCCATGCCGATACCGAAAAGCCGGCCGTTGTCAGGGGTATATCGCACCTTGACGGCGTTGCGGCCATCACGCTGCAGGGCGGCGGCATGCGCGGCCGCGTGGGCGTCGCCCGGCGCGTGATGGAAGCCCTGGCCAGCCAGTCCATTTCGGTTCTGTTGATCGTGCAGTCATCGTCCGAATACAGCATCACCCTGTGCGTGCGAGCGGCCGAGGCCGAGCGGGCGCGGCGTGCGCTGACGGAGGCCTTCCATTTCGAGTTGCTGCACGGTCTGATCACGGCGGTTTCGGTGCAGGACGAACGCTCCGTGATTACGCTGGTCGGTGACGGGATGAAGCGGTACCGGGGTATCGCAGCGCGATTTCTGAATGCCATTTCAGCGGCCGGCGTCAATGTGGAAGTGATCGCGCAGGGTTCGACCGAGTGCGCCATTTCGGTGGTCGTTACCAGCCGCGAGGCCCAGGCCGCGCTGCGCGCCTGCCACACCGCGTTTTTCAGCCACACCGGCCACATGGACGTTATCCTGCTCGGCTGCGGTTATGTCGGGTCGGCCCTGCTGCAGCAGTTCCGCACGCAGGCCGATGCGCTCGCGGCCGGTCACCGGGCGCTGCACGTGCGCGCCATCGCCAACAGCAGTAAATTGCTGGTGGGTCACGACGTCATCGAACTGGACAACTGGCAGCAGGCGCTCGAAGAGGACGGCAAGCCGTGGACGACGGAAGACGTCATCGCGATACGCAAGCAACTGGGCCTGCTCAATCCGACCATCGTCGACTGCACCACCGACGAGGGACTGGCCGCCGAATACGTGAATTTTCTGGCCCACGGCTTCAATGTCGTCGCGGCGAACAAGAAGGCCAATACCGCCAGCATGGCCTATTACCGTGAGATGCGTGAAACGGCCGCGCGGCACTTTCGCAAGTTCATGTACGAGACCAACGTCGGCGCCGGTCTGCCGGTGATCGACACGATGCAGTCCCTGATCCGGTCCGGTGATGCGCTGATATCCTTCAACGGAATACTGTCAGGGTCGCTGTCGATGATATTCGGTCTGCTCGAGGACGGCGTTGCGTTTTCCGCCGCCGTCGAGAAGGCGATGCAACTGGGTTTCACCGAGCCGGACCCGAGGGACGACCTTTCGGGTATGGACGTGGCGCGCAAACTGCTGATCGTGGCGCGGGAGGTCGGGCTCGAACTCGAACTCGATGACATCGACGTCGAGGGCGTGATCGACAACGGTTTTGCCGCCGGGGTTGAACGTGACGCGCTCATCGGGCACCTGAGCCGGCTTGACGAAGCGTTTGCCGAGCGCCAACGGGCCGCGCAGGCCGAAGGCTGCGTATTGCGTTATGTCGGGCGTATAGAAGACGGCCAATGCCGTGTCTGTATCGACGCGGTACCCAAGGACCAGCCGCTGGGTTCGATCCGCGACGGCGAGAACGCCCTGGTCCTCCTGACGCGCTATTATCAGCCGTTGCCGCTGGTGCTGCGCGGTTACGGTGCGGGTGCGGACGTGACCGCGGCCGGCGTGTTCGGGGATTTGCTCAGAACGGCCTGGAGACCGTTGGATTTGTAATTGCCCCGTTTCAGGCGCAGGTCCGGGCCGGCGCCCTTTTGAAGAGGAATAAAGGAGTTGACTTGTCTTCCGATATGAAACTGTGGTCCGTCCGCGGCCGGAGGGTGCAAACCCATGCAGGCTGACGCAACGCTGAAGGTTTATGCGCCGGCCTCGTCCGGCAACCTCTCGGTCGGGTTTGACGCATTGGGTCTGGCGCTCGCGCCGCTGAACGGCAGCTTGCTGGGGGACTGCGTCAGCATTACCCCGGGACGGCCCGTCGACTGGACCCTGCGTGTCGTGGGCGATTTCGCCGATGCCTTGCCCCGTGACCAGGAGCAGAACATCGTGATCGCGTCCAGCCGCCGCTTCCAGGAAGTGGTCGGCGCACAGGGTCACACGGTTTATCCGCTCAACGTGACGCTGGAGAAGCGTTTGCCGGTCGGCAGCGGCCTGGGCTCCAGCGCCAGTTCGATCGTTGCCGCGCTGTTCGCGCTCAACCAATACTTTGACCGGCCGTTGCACCGGCGGGCGTTGTTGCAGTTGATGGCGGAAATGGAAGGCGACATCAGCGGCGAGGTGCACCTCGACAATATCGCGCCGAGCCTGCTCGGCGGTCTGCGTTTATGCGTACCGGGCGGCGCCAGGCAATACGGATTACCGTGGCCCGGTCACTGGCAAACGGTGGTGGCGTGGCCCGGCACCCGCCTCGACACACGCAAGGCGCGCGAGGTGTTGCCGGATAAATACCCGCGCAAAACCGTGGTTGCACAGGGCGCCCAATTTGCCCTCTTCATCCACTTGCTGCACCAGGGGGAAGCCAGCGCGGCCTCCCAATGCCTGGTCGATCTTCTGGCCGAGCCTTACCGCCAGGACCTGATTCCCGGATTCGCCGCCGCCAGGGAGGCGCTGGCGCGGATCGGGGTTCTCGCCACCGGGATATCGGGATCCGGTCCGACATTGTTCTGTATCGCGGACGAGCACCAAACGGCACAGGCCGCGGCGGCGTGGTTGACAGAGCATTACCTGCGGAACGATACGGGCTTTGTGCATATCTGCAGGGCCGACCTGGCCGGCGCCAGGCAGGTTTAGAGACCCCGGGGTTCCTGGCCGTTGCCTTACATCAATATCAAACACCCCGAGCAGCGTGTCAGTTTCAGCGAGGCGCTGGTGCTGGGCCTGGGGCGTGACCAGGGTCTGTTTTTCCCGGAGACGCTGACACCGCCGGCGGCACCCGAAGCGCTGCTGGACATGGATTTCCATACCCGCAGCGCAGTCATTCTGCAGTCGCTCATCGGTGACGCAACGCCAGCCGCGGTATTGCAGGATTGCATCGCCGAGGCCTTTGACTTTCCGCTGGAGCTCGTGCCGGTGACGGACGAGGTCTACGCGCTGGAACTGTTCCACGGCCCGTCGCTGGCCTTCAAGGATTTCGGCGCGCGCTTCATGGCGCAGTGCCTGACCCGAATCGCCGAGGCCCGGCACGTGACCATTCTGACCGCGACTTCCGGCGACACCGGGGCGGCGGTCGCCCAGGCGTTCTACGGTTTGCCGGGGATCGACGTCGTTGTCCTGTACCCGCGGGGCAAGGTCACGCAGCTGCAGGAAAAGCTGTTCTGTACACTGGGCGGCAATATCAGGACGATCGCGGTCGAAGACGATTTCGATGCCTGTCAGCGCCTGGTCAAGCGGTGCTTCGACGATACGCGGCTGGTGGAGGAACTGGGCCTCAATTCGGCCAATTCGATCAACGTCGCGCGTTTGCTGGCGCAGGTTTGTTATTACTTCGAGGCCGCTGCCCGCCTGCCGCGCGGCAAGGAAGCGGTGTACTGCGTGCCGAGCGGGAACTTCGGCAACGTCACGGCGGGACTCATGGCCTGCGCACTGGGTCTGCCGGCGAAAAGAATGATCGCGGCCACCAATCGCAATGACACCGTGCCGAGATTTTTGCGCTCCGGCCGTTGGGACCCGCAGCCGACAGTGGCGACGCTTACCAACGCCATGGACATTTCGCTGCCGAACAATTTTCCGCGAGTGCTGGAACTCGAGAAGCGCCATCACCTGCCGCTCGCGGACCTGCTCTCATCGGTGGCCGTCAGCGATGCCGAGACGCTCGGTGCCGTGCGTGCGCTGGACGCGGCGGGGTACCTGGCGGACCCGCACAGCGCCCTTGCCTGGAAAGCGCTGGTGGAGAACATGGCGGCGGCGGAAACTGGCATCTTTTTGTGCACCGCCCACCCGGCCAAGTTCCAGGAAACGCTGGAGACCGCCCTGAACCGCCCCGTACCGCTGCCGGCAGCGCTCCAGGCCGTCGCCGACAGGCAGGTGCTGAGCGAGGTCATGCAGGCCGACTACGCGCGACTGCGGGCGTTTTTGCTGGACACTTGATGCGAATACCATCCGGGTGCAGGGCGGCGGTTCTCGGTTTTGCAGCTGAGCGGCCATCGACCTTGCGGGGGAAACGACGATGATTCTACTTACAGGCATTACGGGCAAGACGGGCGCACAGGTGCTGCGCGCACTGGCTGACCGGGGCATACCCCTGCGCGCGCTGGTGCGCGACCCCGGCAAGGCGGGGCGGCCGGCGGCGCCGCAACTCGAACTCGTGCAGGGGGATTTCGGCGATGCCGCTTCGCTCTCGGAAGCCATGCGGGGTGTCGATCAGGCCTTCATGCTCACCCCCAACAACGAAAAGCAACTGGAAAACGAAATGCGATTCGTGGATGCCGCTGTCACCGCGGGCGTTTCGCATGTCGTAAAGCTGTCCGCGTCGGGGGCCGACGCGGACTCACCTGCGTTGCTGAAGCGTTTCCACGGCCTGTCGGAAGCACACCTGGCGCGCTCGGGTTTGGCCTTTACGATCGTACGGCCCAATTTTTACATGCAGAACCTGTTGCAGTGCGCGGCCTCGATCGCGGCCGATGACCGGTTCTGCCTGCCGATGGGAAGCGGGCGAACCGGTCTCATCGATGTCCGGGACGTCGGGGATTTCGCCGCCGGCGTGCTGACCGGCAGTGGTCACGAGGGACGAACCTATTACATTACCGGGCCGGAAATCCTGTCGTTTGCGGAGTTGGCGCAGCAGATGTCGGAGGTGCTGGGCAGGCGCATAGAGTATGTCGATATCCCGGGCGGCCAATTCGGCAGCCAGTTGCGCGGCGCGGGCGCAAGCGCGTGGTACGTCGACGCGGTGGCCGATCTCTTCAGGATCATCGCCGACGACGGTGGCGCGATGATCACGCCGGTCTTCGAAGAGGTCTGCGGCAGACCGCCCACGACCTTCAGGCAGTTTGTCGAGCGGCACGCAGCCGCTTTTTCGGCCGGCTAGCCGGCCGCGCCGGATACGGGGGTTGCTGTCCGCCGGCTCGACGTGCCGGCCTAGAGGGCGGCCGCGGCCTCGCGGATTTCGGGCCAGGCCCGCAGGGCCTCCGCGAAATCCCGCCAGGTGTCGCGCCAGAAACCGACCAGGTCATCGCCGGACAGGCCGGCGGGTTGGCCCGCGAGCGGAAAGTCCTTGCCGCTGGCGCGATCGAGACCGTCCCTGAGCTGCCCGACACCCTGTTCCAGGTAAGTCCTCCAGGCCTCGGGGGCGCTCTCGGCTTCCGCCAGCAACTGTGCGAGGTGCCCCAATTGTGCGGAGGTTCTTTCGAGCACGTGATCGCGGTGGCTCGCGGCGAGCGTGGCAGCCGGTGCGGCGGCCAGGTCGCGGAACAGGTCTGCGAGCGTGTCGAGACGCGTGTCGGCGCCGCTCGACATGCAGTCGGATTTCTTTACCAGGATCAGTTCGGCAAAAAACCACGGAAAACTGTCGGACGGTGTGAAATCCCGGTCGGCGGGCCGCCATTCCCGCCGCGGCAAGGGCAGGTGAGGCACGGCCCACGGGTAGTCCAGCGTAACACCGGACGGAATCAGGTAGTCGAGCATGTAGCCAAACAGCCGGTCTTCACCACGCAGTATCGGCAGGTAGGGCGGCAACATCCGGCGGTTGTCAAAGCCGGTGATTTGCGACATGTTCGGCCGCGGCGAAAAATGCGGTTGTTGACGGCCGCTCCACGCCAGGCGCGTGCTGAGTGCGCTTTCCGTTTTTCTCGCGGACGTCAGCATGGCTTTGAGCGAGTCCGGGTGCATGTCCGGCAGCCAGGTATTGTTGTCCGTGCCGGGGCAACCGAGCGAACCGCACTCGGTCATCAGAACCGGTGAATCCCGGTGCAGTTCGCTGACCTGCAGGGCCGTGGCTCCCGCCATGCCCGCCGCCTTGAGGTTGTTTGCCCCGAGCTTCGCCAGGGCTTGCGAAAACGTCAGCCCCAGGCATTGCATGTGGCGTCCGACGGGGTCCGGGTTGATCGTGTGCCGTTGATGTGCCCACTCCGCCTCGCTGGCGAAGAAATCCGCCGCCCGCGGTTGGTCAGAAAACGTGATGCCGGGGTGTTGCCGGCCGGGCTGGTAGACATCGCAAACGGTGTCGTCGTCGAGCATGACCAGCCGCCGGCCGCAGGAAAGCAGAAGCGCGAGGTTGCGGGCCAGTCCGCTGGTCCACTGGTCTCGCCAGCGCTGCTGGTCAGCGAGAAAGCGCAAGGCCTTCTCATGTTGCGGCAGTTGGGCAACCAGTTTATCGAGCAGGGCGCGCTGCTCGGTGCGGCCAAAGTACTGCAGCGGCGCTCTCACGGTACGCGAGTATTCTGCCGTCAGTTCGCGGTTCCGGGTGATATTGCCCGGTTGGCGGGAATCGTCGATCACATAGAACCGGTGAACCCGGTCCTTCTCGCAATTGGCGGCGACCGACTTGAGCAACCGTTCCAAAGCGGCCGGCCGCTCCCAGGTGATTAGAGCCACCACGGGGGCGCCCGGGTCGGGGATGGCGGCCGCTTCCGGCAGCTTGCGCTTGAGGCGGTCACAGGTCTGCCGGGCGGATACCAGCATGCCGTTCTTGAGCATGGTCTCGAGCACCGAAAGGATATCGGCGTGCTGTCCCTGCATGCCCGGGTTGAGCGCCACGATCCGCCGGGTGTGCCCGGCCAGCGTGTCGAACTGCGAGCAACTGCGCAGCGCCGCGTATACTTCCGGCCTGACCATGGCGCGCTCGCCGTTGCGGGTATTGTGCAGCAGCAACGTGCGCCCGTCGGCCCGGTAGGCCTTGCAGAGATCGAACGCGACCAGGTCCGGCAGCGGTTTGAGGCCCGCCGCGGGGTTGACGTCGATATCGAGCGAGAAGCCGGATTTACCCGTCATTGGCCGGCCCCGCGCTTTCGCCGCTCATGCATGGGACCCGCCGGGCATGTTTGGTTCGTCAAAAGATCCATAGGGGCCGGATTGTAAGCCACTGGGCACCCGCTGTCCCAGGCCTGATCAGGGACCGCCAATAAAAAACGGGCACTCCTGGAGAAGTGCCCGCCCTCATCAACCCTGTACTGAGCCCTTTTTGAAGAACCTGAACGTTCGGGGGTGTTTGCAGGCTTGAAGCCTGTTTCAACACGTCGGCAGCCCGGTTCCGGGTGTACAGCGGGTGGCGAAATTAACCGTTCGCTTGCGACTGCATTGCAATAAGGAAATCCCCCGCGGCCGCAGCTTGATCAGTCTGGAAATCATGATCAATACTGGAAATCAATAATAATGCAAAATTGGCTAAAAATCCAGTTATCCGCTCGGGCGGTGCATGACACAGGCGTCCTAGAATGCTCCCGCCGGGCCCGGGAAAACGACCGGGCTTTCATGTCCGTCCCTGTCCACGCTGGCGACACCGAAAAAATAGTTATCAATTACAATGTCTTTCAGTGTATAGCGGTCGACCTTCCCCACCCAGCGGCTGTGGCTCCATTGCGGATCGGTGGTCGGACGCCAGTAAACGCGGTAGCCGGCAAGATTTGCGTCGCGGCCCATGTCCCAGGAAAGCGTTGTGCTCGGCTTGACCATGCCCTCGATCGCGACGTTGGACGGTGGCGCCGGCGCCCAGGCCAGGCTGGCCAGGGATACGGCGTTGACGGCGGTCAGCTTGCTGGCGAAATCGAAGTCCACGTGGTCGATCGTGTCACCGTAATGATGACCGTTTTCGACCCGGACATCCTGGTGCTGACGATCGTAGTTTTCATTGGTTTCCATCAACCGGACGGCAGGAAAGCCAACGGCATTGAAAGGTTTGTGGTGGCCGCCCCGTCCGTAACGGTCCAGCCGGTAGACCAGCATCAGGTCCATGTTGGTGACGTACTGCTCCCCAGCGCGCTGAATATAGCGCGCCAGGTTGCGCGAAGCCGAATCCAGCTCTCCGCCGGTAAAGTAACGCCGGCGGGCTTCATCCCCGGTTTCGACCCAGCGCACGCCCTCGGAAAATATTCGCGCGCTATGGTTGTCGATGACATTGTTGATACCGGCGATGTTGCCGATCATGTCGTTATTGAGCACCGCATCGATATTCCATCCGTGCTTGACGGCGTAGGCGGCGACGATCTGACCGCCGTACAGCCCCTGCTCTTCACCGGACAGCCCCATGTAAACGACACTGGCGGCGAACTTGTACCGGGTGAGAATTCGCGCCGCCTCGAGCACACCGGCCATGCCGGAGGCGTTGTCATTGGCGCCGGGTGCGTCATCGGCGGCGTTCATCGGGTCGCTGATTCGCGAATCGATATCGCCGCTCATCATCACCATGCGGTTCGGGTCGAGCTGCCCGCGCTGGATCGCCACGACGCTGACGATCTCGTGCGGTAGCGGTACCCGCTCGCCGGTCACGGTGTCCGCGATGGTCATGATTTCGAGGCAGCCGCCGCAGTCTTTCGAGATGGCTTCGAATTGCGCCTTGACCCAGCGCCGGGCGGCACCGATGCCGCGCGTGTCGGACTTTGTGTCCGATAAACTGTGACGAGTGCCGAATCCGACCAGCGCGGTCACGTCGTCCTTGATGCGCTGCGCCGACGGCGCGGCCCCGATGTCATAAAGACGGACGTCCTCGGCAGGCGGCACCGGGTCCGCGATTCCGGTTTGCGAGCGTGCCGCGACGACCAGGCAAACGCCCAGGACGATCAACTTTCTGTTCATTTTCCAGCCCCATATTCCAGCATTCGGTAGCCGAGCTTGATGTTAGCGAGTGAACGCACCGGCATCAATGAGAATTTACGCGGTTAACCCATCGGCACATTTTCTACCCGGCCCACCCCTTGTTCCGGCCCTGGCTTGCCCGGTCAGGCCGGACTTGGGCTTGCCTCCGCCCATAGCGATTGCCGCGGCTCTCGGTCCAGCCCGGCGTCCAGACGCATCCGGCCGGCGCCGAGATCCGGGATGCTGGCGCAATATGCGGGCCGGATCCGGCAAAGCAAACCGTGATTGCAAAAACCATTTGCGCATGCATTCCGGGGGCTATTGCGGGCGGCTTGTATCCGGCTGCCCGGAGGGATCATACTTTGCGCCAATGACGAAACGACCCGACCCGTATGCCGGGGAAGGCGAAGAGGGGCCCGGCAATGGCGATCCAGCCAGCAGCACGATGAAGGAACTGCCGACCTTCACCGTGGTGCGCCGCGCGCGCCTGAGAAAGCGGATTCACCTGCAACGGGACGAAGCGGGGCAATTGGAAGTCGGTGCGCCGCGGCACTGGTCGGAGCGCGAGATTCATGCGGTGTTGCGACAGAACGCGGACCGGGTCTGGCGGTTCCTCGAAAGGGGCGGGCGGCGCAGGCCGGCGCCGCTGGCCTACGTCACGGGGGCGAGGCACCATTTTCTGGGCGAGGGCTGCCGCCTCGTGGTTTTGCCTGGGCGGCGGCGCCGCTCGCGTGTGGAATGCGAAGCCGGCGAATTGCGCGTCGAGATCAACCGGCCGGACCCGCAGGCCGTGAAAAACGGCCTCTATCGCTGGTATCGGGAGCAGGCAAAACACGTGTTTGCAAGCCGCCTGGAAGCCATCGCCGGCAGGGCCGAATGGACCCGGGGCCGCCCCGTCCGGTTCGAGGTCAGGAAGATGCGGCGGACATGGGGCAACTGCTCCAGCGCGGGGCTTGTCCGTTTAAACACGCATCTGGTCAAGGCGCCGCCAGCGCTGATCGATTCGGTCATCGCCCACGAACTCTGTCACCTGGTGGAGATGCACCACGGGCCCTCATTTTACCGATTGCTCGCGGGGCTGAATCCCGACTGGCGCAGCGATCGGGCAAGGCTGCGTGAACTGGGCGCCTCTTACTTGCTGGAATGAACGTAGAGCCCGTCAAACCAGGTGTCCCATACCTTTTTTTGCGGGTCGAATTGTTCAAAGAACTGCCGCACGCTGCCATCTGCACGAGGTGTCCAGGTGCCCCTGAACGGGAAGCTCTTGCCGGACCGGTAATAATTGATTGTGCCTTCGAGCCGCATCGAGCCGTGCTCGTCCAGGCCGCCGCTGTAGTCAATGGAATAACCGCCGGCGACCCATAGCTGGCGCCACTTTCCGGTGACGGGGTCATAATAGTTCATGCTGCTGCCGGTAGTGCCCTTGGCGCTGGTCCAGTTCTCCATGATCAGGCAGTTTGCGTGATGCTTCGTGACGCTGTTGGTGCCCTGCAATGCACGCTTTTCGTCGTTGCTGTAGACGTTCCATTCCCCCACCCAGAAATCGAATTCGTTGAAGGCCGGGCTGCTTTCGCAAACGGGTTTCGGCGGAGCTTGTGTCGTCATGGCTTCTTCCTCGGCCAGCGCCGGCAGCGTGAACGCAAAGCCGAGCGCCAGGATGCAGATAATATTCGGTAACGGTTTCAACGGTTGTCCTCCCTATGGATCGCTGAGATGTTTATAGGGCATGCGCATCGCCGCGTACAGCCGGCTGCGACAGCCCGAACGAAGTGCGGGCTGCTGCGTGCCGGGGCCGCGCCCGCCGGTCCGACCGCTTTTTGCCGGTGGGTGTTGTCCCGGCGGGCCTTCGACGTTAGTCTTGGCCGCAATGGAACAGAAGACCCCGGTATTGCTCAGTTACGCCTTCCGCCCGTTCTTTTTGCTGAATGGGATTTTCGCAATCGTGGCCGTGCTGATCTGGATCTTGACCCTGCACGGCAAGGGTCTGCCGGCCGTGACGCCCGCCTGGCACGCGCATGAAATGCTGGTGGGGTTTGCGATGGCGGCGATGGCCGGCTTCAGCCTGACGGCGGTGGCCACGTGGACCGGTCGACCGGCCCTCGGCGGTGCGGCGCTGGGATGGCTGCTCATGAGCTGGCTGGCGGGCCGTTTGGCCATGCTGCTGGACGGCTGGCTGCCCGCGGCCGTGGTGACGGTGCTGGATATGGCCTTCCCGCTGTTGTTGGCGCTGCTGCTCGGACGGGAAATCGTTGCCGGCGGCAGCCGGCGAAACTACGTATTGATCGTGGTCGTTGCGTTGATGGGCGTGTTCAACGGCATTTATCACATGGGCACCGGCGGACTGTTCGCGGACAGCCCGAGGCTGGCTGTCTACCTGCTCTTGCACGCAGTCCTGCTCCTGGTGACCCTCATCGCCGGGCGCATCGTTCCCAGCTTCACCGGGAACTGGTTGCGCATGCAGGGACGGCAGCGTATGCCCGCCGGCAGCCCGGGCGTCGACAAGGCGCTGCTGGTCCTGGTCCTGTTGACCGGTATCGCGGCGAGCTTTTTCCCGCTGAGCCGGGTCAGCGCGGGGCTGTGTTTCGCGACCGCGCTGCTGCATGCCGTCCGGCTGGGCCGCTGGCGAGGCTTGTCGACCACTTCCAACCCGTTGTTGTTCGTGTTGCACGTTGCATACTTGTGGCTGCCGGTCGGCTACGCGCTGACGGGCATGGCGGCCATGGGTTGGTTGTCTGCTCCGGGTGCGGCCTTGCACGCGCTGACGATGGGCGCCATAGGCACCATGATACTGGCCGTCATGACCCGGGTCGCGCTGGGGCACACCGGCAGACCGCTCGAGGCAGGGAGGGCGACCGTGTGGGCATACCTGCTGCTGGCGCTGGCAGCCTTGTCACGCGTGCTGGGCCCACTGCTGGACGCGGGCAGTATCCACTTTCTCGACATGGCCGCAGCTGGCTGGATATTGGCCTTCCTGATATTTATCGGGGTTTACTGGCCGATACTGACCCGACCCCGGAATTGAAACGGGCCGAGGCGCCGAAACGACGCAATTCCGTTACACTGGGGAATCCTGATGTCGCCTGTGGACGCGGAGAATCCCTTATGTCACTAAAACAGATGATCGAAGAAATGCAGGCCCAGAGTCTGCCGGATATTCCGCCCGAGATATTGCAGGCCATGCTGGCGGCCACGCAGAAGCTTGTCGACAGTGGAATTGCCGAAAGAGCGCTGCAGCCCAGTGAGCGTGCACCGGCCTTCGTCCTGCCCGGTACGCGGGGCGAAGACGTGTCCCTCGAAACGCTGCTCGAACGGGGCCCCGTGGTCATAAATTTCTACCGCGGCGCGTGGTGCCCCTATTGCAACCTCGAACTGAAGGCGCTCGACGATGCACTTCCCGCCATGCAGCGCCTCGGGGCCAGCCTCGTGTCGATTTCGCCCAATCTGCCGGAAAAGAGCGCTGCCTTTGCGGCGGAAAACCCGTTCGCGTTTGACCTGCTCTCGGACGTGGACAACAAGGTGGCGAAGGCGTACCGGTTGGTGTTCACGCTGGCCGAGGAACTGCGCGCCATCTACGCAGGGTTTGGTCTTGACCTGCCGGCGTTCGACGGCAACGACCGATTCGAACTGCCGCTGCCCGCGACTTACGTGGTTCGCCCGGACGGCGTCGTGGCCGCGGGTTTCGTGCACGCGGACTACACGCGCCGGATGGAACCGGCCGCCATCCTCGCCAGCCTGGACGCTTGCCGGACTTGACATGATTCACTGCGAAAAGGTCGGGTTTGGCCGGGTTTTCCGCTCCTTGTCGTCAAATGGCGGGGCCGTCGTCCTCAAAGGATCGATCAACCCGACCCTGGCCGGCCTGCGCTCGCTCCGACCGGTCAGACCCGGCTGGCCCCCGCAGCAGCCCTAACCGGCACCCGTGACAAGGCCATGGCGGTTGCGAGCCCCGGCGTTTCTGGAAAACAGCACCTCACGGTCATTGCCGCCCTGTTGTCGATGATCGGGCCGTTCACGATCGACGCTTACCTGCCTTCGTTTCCGGACATCGAGACGGAATTCGGGATCGGCCGGGCACTGCTCTCCCAGAGCCTGGGCGTGTATCTGCTGGCTTTCGCAGTCTCGACGCTGCTGTGGGGGCCGCTGTCGGACCGGATCGGGCGCCGCCGTGTCATATTGCTCAGCATGGCGTTCTACATGCTGGGTTCGATCGGTTGCGCGCTGGCCCCGGACGCCGATACCTTTATGCTGTTGCGCGTTTTGCAGGGTCTGGCGGCAAGCGGCGGCTTTATCGCCAGCCGTGCGATGATACGTGACGCGCACGACGCGGAGGCGGCGCACCGGGCAATGTCCCAGGTCATGTTGCTGTTTGCCCTGGCGCCGGCTGTCGCACCGGTGCTGGGCGGTTGGTTGCACGATCAATATGGCTGGCGCAGCGTGTTCTGGTTTTTGAGCGCTTTTGGCTGCGTGTTGCTCATGATGGCCCTGTTCATCAGGGAAACACTCGGCGACGCACAAAGACAATCGATCCGGCCGGGGGTGGTTCTGCGCGTCTACGTGGGAACACTGACACACGGGACCTTCCCCGCGCTCGTGATGATTGTGTCCTTGTCGTTTGCCGCGCTATTCATTTACATCGCCGGCGCGCCTACCGTGGTCTTTGACGTGCTGGGTCTGGGCAGCAATGACTTTGGCTGGCTGTTCGTCCCGATCGTCAGCGGGCTGGCGCTCGGCGCAATCGTATCGAGCCGGCTGGCTCACCGCTGGCCGCGGCAGAACACCATCAATACGGGGTTGCGGCTGATGTTCGCTGCAACGGTGGTCAATCTGGCGCTGGCCGCTCTGACGGCACCGGGCATCGTGACGGTCATCGGCCCGCTGGTGGTCTATGTCATCGGTCTCGCTTTGCTGATGCCGGCCATTACCGTGCTGGCGCTCGACTGCATGCCGCGCAACCGTGGCACGGCCGCCTCGATGCAGGGCTTTATCCAGATGACGAGCAATGCGGCCGTCGCCAGCCTGGTGGTGCCGCTGTTGCAGGCCCGGCGTCTCAATTATGTCCTCGCCCAGGCCTTGTTTCTGCTGTTGGCGGTGATGGTCTGGCGCCGGTTGATGCACCAAGCTCAAAGGAAACGACAATGATCGCAGTCAGGAACTGGACAAAGGCGTGCGTGCTATGGCTGACGCTCGCCTGGACGATGCCGGTCTTCGCGCAGGCGCCGTGGCTCAACCCGGACGACGACGCCAAGAACCTCGGGCCGCCGGACAAGTTCCTGTTCTGGACGCCGGAGCAGCAAGTGGCCGGTTACCGCAATATCGCCAAGGTCTTTCCGACCCGGGTGATCACCGCCGGCGGCAATCCTTATCCGCTGCCGTCGCGGCCGCGCGACCTGGGCGGTGTGTCGGTGCAATTCGATGGCGGGACGGTAACGACGGATGACTACTTTGTGCAACAGAACGTCGCGGGGCTGCTGGTCATCAAGGACGGCAACATCGTCTACGAGCGTTACGGACTCGGTAACGGCCGGAACACGTTGTGGGTCTCGTTCTCGGTCGCCAAGTCGGTTACGTCGATGCTGGTCGGCGCAGCGATCCAGGACGGTTATATCGAGAACACCGATGAAACGATAAGTGATTACCTGCCGCGGCTGAGGCATTCCGCCTACGACCGGGTCAGCCTGCGCAATGCACTGCAAATGTCTTCCGGTGTCGAGTGGAACGAGGATTACGCCGACCCGGAATCCGACGTGAACAGCGCGCACTGGGACACACTGGGTCTCTACGAGTATCTGCGCAACAAGCCGCGCAAGGCGGAGCCGGGAGAGATTTTCAACTACAACACCGCCGAGACCAACCTCGTAGGCACGGCGTTGCGGGCCGCGATCGGCAACAACCTGTCGACCTACCTGAGTGAGAAGGTCTGGAAGCCCTTCGGTATGGAAACCGACGCCAACTGGATGTTGTCGGAACCGGGCGGCGGCGAGTCCGGCGGTTGCTGCATCAGTGCCACGCTGCGTGACTACGGCAGGCTCGGCCTGTTCGCGCTGCGACAGGGCCAACTGCGCGATGGCACCCGGGTTCTGCCGGAAGGCTGGATGCGCGAGTCCACCGCGCCGTCGAAAGCCAACCCGGGTTACGGTTATTTCTGGTGGCTGTCGGAAAGCGCCGCCTTCGGCGCCTCCGGCATTTTCGGGCAGGCCATTTACGTGAATCCGGCGGAACGGCTCGTGATCGCCCAGCACAGCGCCCGTGCCCACGCCAGCAGGCGGGCGGACTGGA
>Ga0210122_1000311_pt1 | contig 16339 bp, 15 predicted proteins | sample Muzzi_CordB_D2_FD_185530 | JGI IMG/M metagenome (GOLD analysis project Ga0210122, IMG submission 185530) | Wetland microbial communities from San Francisco Bay, California, USA, that impact long-term carbon sequestration - Muzzi_CordB_D2 (SPAdes) | ecosystem: Environmental > Aquatic > Marine >... | reverse complement strand
AGTGACAGCACCACGATGCCGACCACCCAGAACCAGCTGGTCACCAGCGCGCCCCACCACAGCCGGCGGTCGCTGCGCAGATGGCAGAACATCGCCGCCGTTGAAGCGGCGATATTGGCGCGCACCGCCAATCCCGGCGCGCCTTGTCCGCTCGGTGGAATCAACATCGCGCTCAGCCAGCAGGCGAGCGAGAAAGCCATCACCAGCGCGCCGAACAGAACGGTGTCGCCGCCGTCGCGCGCGGCGAGCCCGGCCGTTATGGTGCCGGTGAGGATGGCGATGAAAGTCGCACCTTCGATCAGCGCGTTGGCAACCGGCAGCCGTTCGTGGGGCAGATGGTCGGGCAGGATGCCGTATTTGACCGGACCGAAAAGCGCCGCGTTGATGCCGAAGCCGGCAAGCGCGACGAACATGACGGGGATCGACCGGTGCTCGTAGCCGTAGACCGAGAGGCCGGCGATGAAGATCTCGGCGAATTTCACCACCTGCGCCATGCGCGCCTTGTCAAACCGGTCAGCAAGCTCGCCGGCCAGTCCCGACAGGAAAAAGAACGGCGCGATAAACACAGCGCTCGCCGTGGTGATCAGCGCCTCTCCGTTTTCGCTCGCCACCCGGAACAGGATGAGGAATACCAGCGCGGTCTTGAGGAAATTGTCGTTGAACGCCGCGAAGAACTGGCACCAGAACAGCGGCGCGAAGCGCCTGGACAGAAGAAGCGGCGGCATGGCCGGCAAATTATACCAGTTGCCGGGCCTGCCAACTCACGAGCGGCAGCCTGGAATGGAAAACGGGCGGCCTTCTGGCCGCCCAAGGGGATCGCTACCGGACGATATCGGCTCAGGGCACGTCCTGGTAGGGGTGCCCATCCAGCGCTTCGAGCAGCACCGCGCCCAAGGCGAAGCTGATGGCCAACCCTGTGACCACGCTGAACAGCGTTATCCACATGGCGAAGCCCTCCCTCGTTTGCGCGATTACGCGTGCACGAAGTCCGAGCATCACAACGCCCGAACCGGGCGCCGGTTCCTCGGGGCCGGGCGATTTTTCGCCCCGCGCAGAGCGGGCAATTCGAGGCAAATTACCGGGGCAGCCGGATCGAGGCGCTCAGATCGGCCAGCAGAACCCGCAGGTCAAGCTCGCGGAACTCGAGATAGACGCGGCGCAGCCAGCGCTGCAGCTCAAGATGGGCCGCCGGCGGGATGTCGCTGGCGTCGGCCAGCCACGCCTCGGCAAAGGAGAACGGCGGTACCTCGATATACCTGCGCAGAGCAGGCGCCAGCACCGGCAACCGCAGTACCGGGGTGCCGGCACCGAGCAGCGGATGGGCCTCGCGTTGGTGCAGGCTGCCGAACAGCTCGTTGTGCACCGGGGTGAGCGCCAGATTGGGAAACCGCTCGCGCAGCATGCGGTAGCCTTCAACCGCGGCCGGCTCGGGACTGAGCACAAAGAGCAGTGCCGGCGCGATCGAGCGGTGCAACGCCTCCTCGGCAAGGCCGATGCGGTAGGCCACTTCGAAAAACTGGTCGAAGGACTTGGCACCGAGGTCGACGACCTTGCTGACGTCGTCGGCAGCGACCAGCCGGTCGAACAGCGCCATCTGCTCCTGGATGTCGCCGATCGCCGCAGTGCTGACGTGCCCCGGCAGGAATCGCGCGAACGACCTGTCACCGGCATCGAGATCGAAACCCGCCACGGCGCGGTTCTCATGCAGATGGAAGTCGACCAGCAGGCGTGCCAGCAGCGTTTTGCCGACGCGCTTACGCGGCGAGGCGACGATGGTCACGGATTGACGGAACGACATCGCTTTACCGCGCGGCGGGGCAAGGGCTTCGCTCGCCCTTCAAGATTCGCTTCGCTCGCACCTCAGGACGACGGTGCGAAACTCTATCCCGCCGCCTGCTGGCGTACGTCGCTTGCCGCCTTGGGCGCGACCAGATCGATCAGCTTGACCCGGTCGTATTCGCCCCACACGTTGCCGAGCCAGTGGCGCACATAGCCACGCAGCACGAAAGAATAATTGGCGGCCTCGCCCTTGGCAGTCTTGTTGGCGACGAAGGTAACGAAGGGCGCGCTGGCCACTTCCACCTGCTCGCAGGCCATTTCGCTCAGGTGCGGTACGACGATCTCCTCGGCGCCCTTGATGCGCTTGAAGTAGGAATTGTAGGTGGCCGGATCCCAGTCGAAGAAACTGGTGTTGTTGATGAAGTTCTTCACCAGGAAATAGTTGGCGTCGCCGATCATGGCGGCGGTCTCGGCGATCTCCTCCAGCGAGGCAATCGACGGACCGAGAATGTGAAACACGGCGAAGGTAATCTGGCCCTTGCGCGCGGACTCGATGAAACCAATGTCGCTGAGCGCGCGCAGCGTGGACGACAGCAGGCCGGCGCGCACGTCGATCACTGTGACCTTGGCCTGTGCACTGCCGAGCGTGTCGAAGATCTTCATCTGGTCGGGCACCGCGGTGACGTCGACCACGTCGGTGACGTCGGGATGAAAGCGCTTGAGTGTGCCGCGCGGATGTTCGGTGTCGAATGCGCGTACCGGCGTCTGATGGGCGCCGAAATAGTCCAGCAGCGTGCGGGCAACGGTGGTCTTGCCCACGCCGCCTTTGTCGGCACCGACGAGAATGACAGCGGGTTTGGCCATGGGTCTGGTCTCGGACGATGTGGCTTTCAGGACTGGTACGTCAGTCTACACGATATCGCCCGCGGAGCATGACAGGATTTTGTCACATGCGGCCGCGGCGGCCCCTGCATCTGGAGGGCAACACGCGAATTCAACCGGGATTTCAAGGCGTGCGCCGGACGCGCGACCGGCCCATTCCGGTTGCGGCTGGTGCCGGCGGAGGGATTTGAACCCCCGACCACCCGCTTACGAAGCGGATGCTCTACCGCTGAGCTACGCCGGCGCAGAACGCGGGGCCACTGATATCGGCGTGGGCCGGGGATGGCAAGCAATACGCCGGTCCGGCAAAAGCTACCGGAACAGCTGCCGGATGCGCTGCCAGGCGTCACGCGGGGGCGAGGGTTCCGGCACCGGCTCGCTGTCCGCCCCGACATCGGGGCCGGGATCGTCGGGGGCGTGCACCAGCGGGATCACCGGCTCGGCCGCTCTGGCCGGCTGCCTGGGCTTCGCAGCCGGTTTGGCCGATTTGCGCACCGCCTCGGCCGGCGGCGGCGGCATGTCCTCCGACTTGATCTCGCTCGCCACCTTGGCCGCACCGATCTCGATCGGCGGTTCGATATTGATGTCGGGCCTGGCGGGAGGCGCGGCCGTCGACGCGGACTTTGCTGCGGCATCCGGCGCGGCCAGCTCGACCGCCTCAGCGGGCGGCGCCGGTTCCGGCTGCGTCACTTCAATGACCGGCCGGCTGACGCCGATCTCGGCCAGCGGCACCCGCCATTCGAAACCGTCAAGCCGTCCGTTCGGCGTGACCGGCAGCCAGCGCTCCGACACCACCCCGTCGGCCGTCCACACCGGATCGCCGGCAGCGCGCATGGCACGCGCCATCCACTCGCGCACACGGCCGGTATCGCCGTGCTCGTGCTCCTCGATCTCGGCCATCAACGTGGCGACGCGTCGGGTCGGCGCCGACAGGTAGGGCGCCAGCGCCGCGCGTGCGGTGTCGAAGTCGTTGGCGTCGAGCGCGGCGCGCGCCACCGCGATCGCGCCTTCGAGCTGGCCCGGCACCTTGTCGGCAAGTTTCTGCATGCGGGCGAGACGGTCGCGCGCCGTATCGCCGAAGCGGAGGTTGGCATAGGCCTCGGCGATGTCGGGATGCGGGTGGTCGGCCCAGGCGGCTTCCAGAATCCGGCGCGCCTTGCGCTGCTCGCCAGCTTCCGCCAGCCGCCGCCCGGCCATCGCCGCCGCCGGCACCAGATCGGGCGCCAGCTTCGCCGCCTGCAGCACCAGCGCGCGCGCGGTGTCGCGGTCGATTTCATCGAGCGCTTGCGCGCGGGCGGTGAGCAGAACCGCGCGCTTGCGCCGGTAGACGTGCTTGTCGAGGGTATTCTTCATGCGGTCGAGCGCATCGAGCGCGCCGGCCCAGTCGGCATTGCTGCAGCGATAGTCGAGTACCGCCTGCCCCGCCCACGACAGCCCGGGCGCAATCTTGGCTGCTTGCTCCGCGGCGTGGCGCGCGGCCGGCAGGTCGTCACGGCGCTGCGCCTCCATGTAGAGCCCGCGCAGGCCGAGCAGCTTGGTTTCCTCGCGCAACGTCATGGCACGGAAGGCCCGCTCGGCGGCGGCGCGGTCGCCGCCCATCTGCGCCGACTGCGCGGTGAGCAGGAGCGTTAGCGGATCGCCGGGGGTGAGCCGCGCCGCTTCGTCGGCGAAGCGGCGGGCCAACCGCAGATCGCCGGCTCCGATGGCGATCAGCCCGCGGCTGAGCGCGTTGTAGCCGCGCATGGCACGGCGATGGCGGAAGAACAGCGAGACCTGCTCGGGCGAGCGTACGATGGTCCGCACCGCGGTCCAGAGGAAGATGAGCGCGAGCACCAGCGCGACGAGCCCGAGCGCAGCCACCGTCACCGAGGTTTCAATATGGTAGCCGAGCCAGGTGACGGCCACGTCGCCGGGTCGGTCGGCGACCCAGGCAAAACCGACCGCGACCAGCGCCACTGCAACGAAGAAGCCAACCACCCGGATCATCGCGCCCTCACCTGTCGCCGAGCGCGCGCACTGTTTCAGCGGCGAAGCGTTGCGCGGCGGCAAGCGCCTTCTGGCGCGCCGCCGCATTGGTCACCCAACCGGCGGCCGGTCGGCGCGCCGCCTCCGGCAGCTTGCCGATGTCGGCCAACGCGGCGGCGATGTCGGCATGCGTGGCTGCCACCTCGATGCGTGCCAGGATATCGCCCGCCGCATCGCCGGACGGGGCCTGCACCGGGCGAATGCGCACCAGCTTGCTGGCATTGGCCTGCAGGCGGTCGAGGAAATTGCCGCTGGTCTTGTCCGCGTCGACGGCTTTACGCATGGCAGGGATGGTGTCCAGCAATTGCCGCGCCAGCGCGGCGGCGCTCGGGATGCCGGATGCGGCGAACCGGTCGAGCGGGGCCAGCGCCTGCTGGTCGGCGCCGAGTGACTTCGCCTGCGCCAGTTCGGAGGCATAAGGCGCGCCACTGGCGACCGCGGTTTGCAGGGCGGAGGCGCTAAGCGCCAGCCGTGCCGCCTTGTCGGCAGCGGTGGCCTTGGCGACGCGCACACCCAAGGCCTTGGTCGATTGATCGAGATCGGCGCGCACTGACTTCACGGATTTTTCGAGCGCAACGATACGCTGCTGCACGTCGTCGAGCTGACCGGGCCCCACCGCGCTGGAAGCCTGCTGGCCGGCGCTTTGCACGCTGTCGCGCAGGTCCTTGACCGCCTTCTCCGCCGCCGCCGCCTGTTCTTGCGCTGCACTGGCCTTGGCGGCGATGTCGTCGCCGCGGCGGTTGAGCGCGGTAAGTGCGATCCCGAGCGACTTCATGGCATTGTCGGCGGCGGCGATACGCTCGGCCATGCCCTTGTCGCCCTGCGGAAGATTGCCGATCGACTGCTCCATCTTGTCGACACGCTGGCCAAGCGCGGCGACCGCCTTGTCGATGGCGCCCGTATCGGGTGCCGCCGACGCGGGACGGTTTTGCAGGTCCGCAACTCGCTTTTGCAGCGTGGCGAGTTGCTCTCGCAGCGCGCTTGTATTGTCGGTGGACGATGGCAAGGGAATGAGGCCGCCATACCAGAGCGCGCCCGCCACGGCGGCGGCGACGATGACGCCGATGATGCCGCCAACAAAACCTGCGCCGACGCCGCCGCGGCGGGGTCGTTCAGGCGACGGCGGATAACCCTCGCCTTGCGATCGGCGGTGCGGTTGCGCGGTCTCGGCCGTCGTCGTGTCTTCGCCTGGCGTTTGCGGCGACTCGGACGTCGGCTCGGACGTCGGCTCGGATTCGTGTTCCGGCGGCGTTTCGGCACTGGGCGCGGATGCCTGTTGCGCCGGCGTCGCGGCTTCCGCCGGCACTTCGGAGGCCTGGAGATCGATGGTCGGCGCGGGGCGCTTGCGGCGGCGGCCGCCGCCCGGCGCCTCCGGCGTTGTGCGCTTTTCTGCCATCCAGGGCTCCCTTATCCGTAGCGCATGATCGTATCTGAAAACCGGTGCCACATTTCGGGATCACACGCGGCGGCGATTCGCCTCCCCCGCCCATTGGCAGGGAATATCCCAATTGGCGGGACTATCCAATCAACCCGGTGACGGCGTCAAAAGTTCGATCAAACCTGCTTCGTCCGGCTGCGGCGACACGGCGATGTGCCCGGCGCCGGCGGCGGCGAGCGGTTCGGCGACCTGCTGAGACAGACAATAATGTCGCACCCCCAGGGCAGACGGCTCGATGCCGGCCGCGCGCGCGCCGGCGACAAAGTTGTCAGCACTGCGGCGGGAGAAATGCAGCACGCCCTCGACGTCGCCGGCTTCCAGCGCGGCGACGAGCGCGGGCGGAAACGGCGCGGTCACCGCACGATAGACCGCACGCATCTCGGCCTTGATCCGATGTGCCGCCAATTCGCCGATCAGGTCGGCGGCGCGGTTTTCGCCGGCAAGATAGAGCAATGGCGCCGCCGCGTCGCCGTGACGCCCGGCGATAAGTCGAACCAGATCGCGCACGTCACCGTCGGCGGATGTTACGTCGGTGAAGCCAGCCGCCCGTGCGGCCTGCGCGCTGCGCTTGCCGACGGCGTAGACCGGTAAGCCGACCAGCGCGGCGCGCGCGGGGTTGGCCGCGATCGCGCCGGGCGCGTTGGCGCTGGTGACGACCACCGCGCCCCATGTGCCGGACAGATCGATGTCGATCGGCTCGACCTTCATCAGTGGCGCCAGCAGCACGTCATGGCCGTGCGCGCGCATGGCGGCTGCGGTGCGTTCGCCGTCGGCTTGCGGGCGGGTGACGACGATACGCATTGGATCAGTCAAAAAATCCCGGACCGGCGCGATGCTTGAGTTCGCGGCCGGCGTCGGAACCGATCGCCACGGCATCCTTGGCGTGACCATGGCCGGAGATGTCGTGCGCTGCCTCGCCGTCCGGTCGCGCGATCAGGCCGCGAAACTGCACGGTGCCGGCCTGTACGACGGCGTGACCGGCAATCGGCGTCTTGCAGGAGCCGTCGAGCGCGGCAAGAAAGGCACGCTCGCAGGCGACCGCTATCGAGGTGTCGGCATGGTCGATGCGAGCCAGCATGTCGCGCACGCGGCGATCGTCCGCACGGGCCTCGATGCCGATGGCACCCTGCGCCACGGCGGGAAGAAATTCGTCCACACTCATGATCCGTGTGGCGTGCTTCTCCAGCCCGAGCCGCTTCAACCCGGCGAGCGCGAGCAGGGTGGCGTCGACCTGGCCTTCCTCCAGCTTGCGCAGCCGCGTTTCCACATTGCCGCGCAGCGCCGTCACCTTGAGATCGCGGCGGGCGCGCTTGGCGATTGCCTGGCGGCGCAGCGAGGCGGTACCGAGCCGCGCGCCCTGCGGCAGTTCGGCCAGCGCCTTCGTCTTGCGGCTGATAAAGACATCGCGCGGGTCTTCGCGTTCCAGGCACGCCGTCAACGTCAAGCCCGGCTGTGAAAACGTCGGCATGTCCTTGGCTGAATGCACGGCGAGATCGATGCGGCGTTCCAGCAGCGCCTCCTCAATCTCCTTGGTGAACAGGCCCTTACCCCCTTCCTCCGCCAGCGGCCGGTCCTGGATGGTATCGCCGGTGGTGCGGATGACGACGAGTTCGATCTCGTCGTCGGTTGCCCCCAACACGTCGGCCAGCCGCGCCCGCACGGTGCGCGCCTGCACCAGGGCAAGCGGGCTGCCGCGCGTGCCAATGCGTAACAGGGCGGTGGATTGCGCCATATGACCTCTCAATGCTAGGGCACCTTTTAGTTCACCCTTCCCGGAAAGGGGAGGGCCGGAGGCACAAATGATCGTGCTCGGCATCGAGACGACCTGCGACGAAACCGCGGCGGCGGTGGTCGAGCGTTTCGAGGATGGTCGCGGCACGATCCTGTCCAATGTGGTGCGGAGCCAGGTGAGCGAACACGCGGCCTTCGGCGGCGTGGTGCCGGAGATCGCCGCACGCGCCCATGTGGAGGTGCTCGACCGCATTATTGCGAACGCCATGGAGCAGGCGCTGTGCAGCTACGACCGTCTCGACGGCGTCGCTGCGGCAGCCGGCCCCGGGCTCATCGGCGGCGTCATCGTCGGGCTCACCACCGCCAAGGCGATCGCGCTGGTCAAGAGCAAGCCGCTGGTCGCCATCAATCACCTGGAAGCGCACGCGCTCACCGCACGGCTGACCGACGCGACGCCATTTCCCTATTGCCTGTTCCTCGCCTCCGGCGGGCATACGCAGATCGTCGCCGTGCGCGGCGTCGGCGATTACGTCCGGCTCGGCACCACGCACGACGACGCCATCGGCGAGGCCTTCGACAAGACCGCCAAGCTGCTCGGGCTCGGCTATCCGGGCGGGCCGCAGGTTGAGAAGGAAGCCGAAAACGGCGACGCCGCCCGCTTTGCGCTGCCGCGGCCGATGCAGGGACGCAAGGAAGCGGACTTCTCGCTCTCCGGTCTGAAGACGGCGCTGCGGCTGGAAGCGGAGAAGATCGCGCCGCTCTCGGACCAGGACGTGGCGGATCTCTGCGCCTCGTTCCAGCAGGCCATCGTCGAGGTTGTACTCGACCGCTTGCGCGCCGGCTTGCGCCTGTTCCGCGACCGGTTCGGGGCGCCGACCGCACTGGTCGCTGCCGGCGGTGTCGCCGCCAATCAGGCAATCCGCAAGGTGCTGCATCGGCTCGCCTTCGAGATCGGCACCGTGCTGGTGGCGCCGCCCCTGGAGTTGTGCACCGACAACGGTGCCATGATTGCCTGGGCCGGCGCCGAGCGGCTGGCGCTGGGTTTTTCCGATAGGCTCGACGTGGCGCCGCGCGCCCGCTGGCCGCTGGACGAGATCGCCGCCGCCAAGGGCGCGCTGCAACGTACAGCGGCGTACAAGTGAGCGGGCGGCACGCATGACCATCCAGAATATTTCCGTGCTCGGCGGCGGCGCCTGGGGAACGGCGCTGGCGCTCACCGCCGCGCGCGCCGGCCGCGACGTGACGCTGTGGGAGCACGACCCCGGCAACGCCGCCAACCTCGAAGGCAAGCGCGAGAGCCGTTACCTGCCCGGCGTCAAGCTCGACGATTCGATCAAAGTGACCCGCGCGCTCGCCGAAGCGACGCGCGCGGAAGCAATCCTTCTGGTGGTACCGGCACAGGTGATGCGCTCGGTCGTGCAAGCGCTGGCGCAAACGATGCGGGATGGCACGCCATTGATCGCCTGCGCCAAGGGCATCGAGCATGGCACGCAGAAATTCATGACCGAGATCATCGTCGAATGTGCGCCCAACGCAGTGCCGGCGATCCTCTCCGGCCCGAGCTTCGCCGCCGACGTGGCGCGCGGGCTGCCCACCGCGGTGACGCTTGCCGCTCCTGACGCCGAAACCGCGGCCGCGCTGTCGCAGGCGATCGGCTCCGCCACCTTCCGCCCCTATCATTCCACCGACCTGCGCGGCGTCGAGCTCGGCGGCGCCACCAAAAATGTGCTCGCCATCGCCGCCGGCATCGTCGCCGGCCGCGAACTCGGCGCCAGTGCCGCCGCCGCGCTGATCACGCGCGGCTTCGCCGAGCTCGCCCGCTTCGGCAAGGCCTATGGCGCGCGGATTGAGACGATGATGGGCCTGTCGGGACTGGGCGATCTCATTCTCACCTGCTCAACCCCGCAGTCGCGCAATTTCTCGTTCGGCGTTGCGCTCGGCAAAGGCGAGGCGCTGGAGCAAGCCGCCCACGGCAAGCTGGCGGAAGGTGCCTTCACCGCACCGGTGCTCCTGGAAATGGCGCGCGCAAAGAACGTGGAGATGCCGATCGGGGCCGCGGTTGCCGAAGTGCTAGCGAAACAGATGAGCGTGGACGAGGCGATCGCCACGTTGCTGGCGCGGCCGATAAGGGCGGAATGAAAGAGGCAGGATTGAGGAAATAATCGATGGCTTACTGGCTGATGAAATCCGAGCCGGACGCCTGGTCGTGGCAGCAGCAGGTCAAGAAAGGCGCCAGGGGCGAGGCCTGGACCGGCGTGCGCAATCATCAGGCCAAGCTCAACCTGATGAAGATGAAGAAGGGCGACCGCGCCTTCTTCTATCACTCCAATATCGGCAAGCAGGCGGTCGGCATCGTCGAGGTGATCCGCGAAGCCTATCCCGACCCCACCGCCAGGCCGGGCGAACCCTGGGTGGTGGTGGGTGTCAGGGCGATCGAGCCGCTGCCCAGGCCGGTCAGCATCGACGACGTGAAGAAAGAGCCGAAGCTCAAGCAGATGGTGCTGATCAACAACACGCGCCTTTCTGTTCAGCCGGTGACGGCGGAAGAATGGAAGACGATGTGCAAGATGGGCGGACTCTGATCCTCCGACCCGTCGCGGGGCATGACAGAGTGAGAAGGAGGCGCGCGTGGTCTTCGCCGGCATTAATTACTGGGCCGTTCTGATAGCGGCCGCGGTCGGCTTCGGTCTCGGCGGCGTGTGGTACATGGTGCTGTCCAAACCCTGGATGGCGGCACACGGCTTCACCACCGAGCAGATCCGTACCCATCACGGCAGGGGCGCCGGACCTTGGCCGCTGATCATCTCCTTTGTCGCCGATCTGATCATGGCCTGGATGCTGGCGGGGGTGATTGGTCACATGGGGGCGGTGACAGTGGTCAACGGGCTGACCACCGCCGCCTTCGTCTGGGTCGGTTTCGTCATCACCACGCTGACGGTCAACAATGTCTTCGGCCTGCGGTCGCCCAAGCTGATCTGGATCGACGGCGGCCACTGGCTGCTGGCGCTGTTGGCAATGGGGGCCGTCATCGGCGCCTGGGGCGTTTAGAGGCCCCGGCCCCCACAAAAGTCGGACCTCCGGCGCCTTGTCGGTCGCGGGGCCAGCATCGCATAATGGCTAAAAGGGACGAATTGCATCAATGCCCCCGGAGCGAACCGGCGGCAGGGAGGAACGTTCGATGTCCGACAAGCTCTATGACGTGCCGGCCGATTGGCGGAAACGCGCCTTCATCGACGATGCCAAATACCAGGAGATGTACGCCCGTTCGATCAAGGATCCGGACGGATTCTGGGCCGAACAGGCCAAGCGCATCGACTGGATCAAGCCGTTCAAGAAGGTCAAGAACACCTCCTTTGACCCGCACAATGTATCGATCAAGTGGTTCGAAGATGGCACGCTCAACGTCTGCTACAATTGCGTCGACCGTCATCTCGCCAAGCGCGGCAACCAGACCGCCATCCTGTGGGAAGGCGACGACCCCAAGGTCGACAAGACACTCACCTATAAGGAACTGCACGCCGAGGTCTGCCGCTTCGCCAACGTGCTGAAAGCCCGAGGCGTCAAGAAGGGCGACCGCGTCACCATCTACCTGCCGATGATCACAGAAACGGCGGTCGCCATGCTCGCCTGCGCCCGCATTGGCGCCATTCATTCGGTGGTGTTCGGCGGCTTCTCACCCGACTCGCTCGCCGGCCGCATCGACGACTGCAAATCGGACGTCGTCGTCACCGCCGACGAAGGCATCCGCGGCGGCCGCAAGATTCCGCTCAAGGAGAACACCGACGCCGCCTGCGACCGTGTCGGTCACGTCAGGAGCGTCATCGTCGTGCGCCATACGAGCGGCAAGGTGAACATGCAGGACGGCCGCGACGTCTATTACGACGAGATCGCCAAGACCGTCTCCGCCGACTGCCCCTGCGAGGAAATGGGCGCGGAGGACCCGTTGTTCATTCTCTATACCTCCGGATCGACCGGCAAGCCGAAGGGCGTGCTGCATACCACCGGCGGCTACCTGGTCTACACCGCGATCACGCATCAATACGTGTTCGATTATCACGACGGCGACATCTACTGGTGCACCGCCGACGTCGGCTGGGTCACCGGTCACAGCTACATCGTCTACGGCCCACTGGCCAACGGCGCCATCACCATGATGTTCGAGGGCGTGCCCAACTATCCGACCGCATCGCGCTTCTGGGAAGTGTGCGACAAGCACAAGGTCAACATCATCTACACGGCGCCCACTGCCATCCGCGCGCTGATGCAAGCGGGCGATGACCCGGTCAAAAAAACCTCGCGCAAGTCGCTGCGCCTGCTCGGCACCGTCGGCGAGCCGATCAATCCGGAAGCCTGGGAGTGGTACTACCGCGTGGTCGGCGAGACCCGCTGTCCGATCGTCGACACCTGGTGGCAGACCGAGACCGGCGGCATTCTCATTACGCCGCTGCCGGGCGCCACCAGGCTCAAGCCCGGCTCGGCGACGCAACCGTTCTTCGGCGTCATCCCGGAGATCGTCGACGCCGACGGCAAGACGCTGGAAGGAGCTGGCAGCGGCAATCTGTGCATCGCCGATGCCTGGCCCGGAATGATGCGCACGGTCTATGGCGACCATGAGCGCTTCGTGCAAACCTATTTCTCCACCTATCTCGGCAAGTACTTCACCGGCGACGGCTGCCGCCGCGACGAGGACGGCTATTACTGGATCACCGGCCGCGTCGACGACGTCATCAACGTCGCCGGCCATCGCCTCGGCACCGCCGAGGTGGAAAGCGCGCTGGTCGCCCATGCCAAAGTCTCGGAAGCCGCCGTGGTCGGCTATCCGCACGACATCAAGGGTCAGGGCATCTACGCCTATGTCACGCTGATGGCCGGCGAGAAGCCGAGCGAGGAACTGCGCAAGGAGCTGGTCGCCTGGGTACGCAAGGAGATCGGCCCGATCGCCTCGCCCGACCTGATCCAGTTTGCGCCCAGCCTGCCGAAGACGCGCTCGGGCAAGATCATGCGCCGCATCCTGCGCAAGATCGCCGAGGACGAGTTCAGGAACCTGGGCGACGTCTCCACGCTGGCGGACCCGGCCGTCGTCGACGATCTCGTGAACAACCGGCAGAACAAACGGGCGGGTGCAGGGGCATAGCGCCGCCGCCGAATCTTTGTCCGTCAACCGAAGGGGGCCGCACCAGCGCGGCCCTCGCTCGTTGTCCGCAATTTTTCGGCTCGGTTTCGCCGGGCACGTCAGTTTGGCGGATCGGGACTTTTGGCGGCCATTTACGTTACCGGCAGCTTTCCGGGAAGGCGCAGACGCTCCGCATTAAGATTATCCCCGTCAACGAACTGCGGGGCATTAACCAATGGCGCTGGTGCTGCGAAGAACGGCGCTCTTCGTCGCGATCGTACTGGCCTGGGCGTTGCTGGCGGCGGCGTCGCGCGCGGCCACGCGCGACGTCGTCGCTCTGCCCGGCTTTGCGCCCGGCACCATCATCGTCAAGACCACCGAGCGACGGCTCTACTTCGTGCTCGACGGCTATTACGCGCTGCGCTTTCCGGTCGGCGTCGGCAAGGCCGGGATGCAGTGGAGCGGCGTCACGCAGGTCGCCGGCAAATATGTGTGGCCGGCGTGGTCGCCGCCGGAGATGATTCGCCGCGAAAATCCGCGCCTGCCCAACGTCATCCCCGGCGGCTCGCCGCACAATCCGATGGGTGCGGCGGCGCTCACGCTCGGCGGCGGCGAGTACGCCATTCACGGCACCAACCGGCCCTCCTCGGTCGGCCGCTTCGTCTCGCACGGCTGCATCCGCATGTATAACGACGACATCCGCGAGCTCTTCCAGCTGGTGTCGGTCGGCACACCGGTAATCGTCCGGCGATGAAAGTTTCGCCCTGCAATTGGCTGAAGGGCCTCATCGCCCTGGCGCTGGCCCTTTGCGCCGCCACGCCGTCGCCGGCCGGCGACCTGGTGCCGTTTGGTGGCGACTATCGCTCCGGCACCATCGTGATCGTCACCCACCAGCGCCAGCTTTATTACGTGCTCGGGCGGGGGCGCGCGGTGCGCTATCCGGTCGGGGTCGGCAAGGCCGGCATGGCCTGGCACGGCCGCGCCGCGGTGGCGGAGAAATATCTGCGGCCGGCCTGGCGCGCACCGCCCTCAATCACCGGCGGGCACTACGGGCCGATCATTCCCGGCGGTTCACCGCGCAACCCGATGGGCGCCGCGGTGCTGGGTCTGAGCCACGGCAATTACGCCATCCATGGTACCAACAACCCGTCCTCCGTCGGCCGCTTCGTCTCACACGGCTGCATCCGAATGCACAACAGCGACGTGCTCGACCTTTACGCACGCGCGCCAATCGGCACCGAAGTGATCGTGCTGCGGTGAGGGATTCCTAATCTCGCCGCTTGCGGAGCACAGGGAAAACAGCTCACCTGCACCAGCCGGGGACGGCGTTCGGACCATTCGCGCGAACGCCCGCAAACGGTTGTATCGGCGCGCATCCGGATCCGGGGCGGCGGCCGCCATAAACCTGTGAACTGATAGCTGTTTTTCTGCCACGCTTCGCGACCTGGACACAATTCACCGGCAAGAACCGCGAGCATGGCGCGTCCGCGCACCTCTCCTCAGCCGGAAGTTCCCGGCCTCACCGCCCGCAGGATCGCCTGCGACATTCTCGACGGCGTGCTGCGCCGCCGCGTCGCGCTCGACGAGCAACTCGCCGGCAAAGGCGCGCATGCCGGTCTCGCCGCCCTTTCCGACCGCGACCGCGCGCTGATGCGCCGGCTCACCGCCACCGCGCTGCGGCGTCTGGGCACGCTGCGCAAGATCCTTGACGGCTTTCTCGACAAGGGCTTTCCCGCCGACGCGCCGCGGGTGGAGATCATCCTGCTGGTCGGCGCCGCGCAGATCCTCTGGCTTGACGTGCCCGACCACGCCGCCGTCGACCTGTCCGTGCGGCTGGCGCAGGGCGACCGCCGCGCCGCGCACTATGCCGGCCTGGTCAACGCGGTCCTGCGCCGGGTCGTGCAGAACCAGGAGACTCTTCGATCCGGCGACACACCGCGCGACACGCCGGACTGGCTGCTCAAGCGCTGGCGCAAGGCCTACGGCGCCGACACTGCACGGGCGATCGCCGCCGCCAACGGTCACGAGCCGGCACTCGATCTCACCGTCAAGGATGATGCCGCCGTCTGGGCCGAGCGGCTGCGCGGCCGGGTGCTGCCGACGGGCAGCGTACGTACGCTGGCGCACGGCACCATCACGCTGCTGCCCGGATTCGTCGAAGGCGCCTGGTGGGTACAGGACGCCGCCGCCGCGCTTCCTGCGCGCCTGCTCGGCGACGTGCGCGGGCTTGCCATTGCCGACCTGTGCGCGGCGCCCGGCGGCAAGACCGCGCAATTGAGCGCAGCCGGCGCGCGCGTCACGGCGGTCGACCGCGCCCCTGCGCGCATCGCCCGCCTCATTGAAAACCTGGCGCGGCTGAAGCTCGCCGCCGACACCGTCACAGCCGACGTGCTCGACTGGCGGGCAGGCCCGTTCGACGCTGTGCTGCTCGACGCACCCTGCTCGTCTACCGGCACCATCCGCCGCCATCCCGACGTGCCCTGGCTCAAGGCGGAAGCGGATATTGAGACGCTTTCCGGCGTGCAGACGCGCTTGCTCGACCGCGCCGTGGAACTGACAAAGCCCGGCGGCCACCTCGTCTATTGCGTCTGCTCGCTGGAACCGGAGGAGAGCCGGCAGCAGATCGCCCAGTTGCTCGCCCGCGACGATCGCGTTTCTCGGCAGCCCATCAGCGCCGAGGACGTCTGCGGGCGCGCCGAATTCGTCACCGCCGACGGCGATCTGCGCACGCTGCCGCTGCACCTGCCCGATCCCGACCCGCGCTGGGGCGGGCTTGACGGCTTCTATGCCGCCCGCCTTGTCCGCCGCGCCTAATTTACCGTCCGGCTTGGCATATTGGCCCCCCGCCGCCCCTTCGCTATCGTGGCAGCCGCGCGCCGGAATCGGGCCGCGCGGCAGGGGATGAGCACCTTGATGATGCCGGTTTCGGTCGCGGAGCGAGCCAGGCTCTCCCTGCTCATCGGGCGCCGCGCTTACCGCAGCCTGCTCGGCGGCCTGCATGCCCATCCGCTGACGCGCTGGCGCTTCGGCTCGGCCGGCACCGATCGCATCCTGATCGCGCCGCAGGACCTGCGCACCGCCGACGCCACCCATGCCAGCGAGATCTATGCCGGCCGCTATGCCTTCGCCGGCAAGGTGGTGATCGCCGACCGCCGCTCGCCGTTCGCAATGACGCCGCCGTCCGATGAATGGGCGGTTGTGCTGCTCAGCTTCGCCTGGCTGCGCCATCTGCGCGCCGCTGACTCCGCCATTACCCGCGCCAACGCCCGCTCGCTGATCGACGAATGGATCACAGTGCAGGGCGGCTGGCATCCGCTCGGCTGGCGCCCCGACATTCTCGCCCGCCGCATCAGCTGCTGGCTCAGCCAGGC
>Ga0210122_1000310_pt1 | contig 16341 bp, 12 predicted proteins | sample Muzzi_CordB_D2_FD_185530 | JGI IMG/M metagenome (GOLD analysis project Ga0210122, IMG submission 185530) | Wetland microbial communities from San Francisco Bay, California, USA, that impact long-term carbon sequestration - Muzzi_CordB_D2 (SPAdes) | ecosystem: Environmental > Aquatic > Marine >... | reverse complement strand
CAAGACCGCCATGACCCACCGCACCAACCTCATGTCCAAGCTCGGCGTCCACTCCAGAGCCGAGCTCATCAAGTACGCCATCAGAAAAGGCGTCATCGACGTGGAGGGGCCGGGGTAGGGAGCGCGTAGGGTGCGCTTCAGCGCACCAGAACATGGTCCGGTGCGCTGAAGCGCACCCTACTTCTGAGGTGGTCCGAGCGGGCCCCGACGATCAGAGAAGCTCCTGCAGCGGCCGCAACGTCTCCGCGATCCGCCGCAGGTCCTCGTCGCCCAGGTCGGTGCGGATGGTGATCCAGTAGTCGCCCCGTTTTCCCACGGCGTGGCGGGTTTCGCCCTCGTTCCAGCGGCTCCCTTCGTCGAGCACGGCGAACGGCCGCGTGTCGACGGGGGTCCGGGGGCGCTTTCCGTCGAGGCGCTCTTCGAGGTAGAGGAAGCGGTCGCCGTGCCAGAAGATGGTGACCGCGGGCCGGGGCCGGCGCTCGGCAGTGATGTAGACCGGGTGGTGCCCCAGGCTCTCCGGGCGGTAGAAGGGGACGAGGGGGGAGAAGCCCGTGTACTCCTCGACCTCGCCCAGCTCTTCCACGCTGAACGGCCCGGCGAGGACCTGGGGGTAGAAGAGCGGGATCACGAGGTGGATCACCCGGATCAGGAGGAAGAAGATCCCGGCGATGACGGTCAGGCTGAGGAGACCTTTCAGACGATCCATGGCAAGAGCACCAGCAGGATGAGCGCGGCGGCCACGATCGCTTCGGGCGGCAGGGAGCCGTCGTCCACCGGCAGGCGGCCGCGGAGCGCCTCGACCCGTTGCCGGAGCGAGCTCCGGGTGGCCACGTCCCGCGGGTGCGTGGCCTCGTAGAAGAGCAGCAGCGCCCGCACCAGGGGCTTGGGGCTCGTTCCCCGCACCGCGTCGCGGTCGCACGCGATCTCGTGCTCCAGGCTGAAGTGCCGGAACACCCACAGCGCTACAGGATTGTAGATCTGGATCGCCCGCACTGCGAACAATAAGTGGACGAGCACCCACCGGCCGCGGATCCAGTGGGCGTGCTCGTGGCGGAGCACCGCCCGTAGCTCGTCCGGCGCCAGGAGCTGGATTGCCCGGGGCGAGATCAGCAAGCGCGGCCGGCCCGGGATGCCCGTGGTCGCGACCACCGGGCCCGGATCGTCCACCACGTCGACCCGGAGCCGCTGCCAGCCCGGTAGCGAGCAGCCCGTCCGCCCGATGTCGACCGGCACCGGTTCGCCCAGGTGGTGGAGGCGGCGGAGCACCGGTACCAGCTCCTGGGCCACGGCGATCACCGCGGTCAGGACGGCCACGGCCAGCACTCCGTGGGCGACGCGGAGGGAGCCGAGGCCGAGGGGCGCGTCGTCGCCGAGCCAGGGGAGGAGCGGAAGGGCGAGCAGACGGGAGCTGTCGAGCCAGGCGAGGCGGTCTCGGAAGGCGGCGGTGTGGCGGCCGGGGACCGCGGCGGTCGCCAGCGGCAGGACCAGCACCAACGCGAGGAGCAGCCGCTTGGGGCGGCCGGCGGGCAGCTCCAGGTGGCGGCTCCAAGCGTAGAGCACCACGGCCGCCAGGAACGAATGAAGGGCCACCTCCCAGAGGAAGGCGGCCCCTCGGCCCACGAGCGGGCTCTCGGTCCAGGCGGTCCAGTCGATCAGGCGGTGTTCTCCCGGGCCTCGTCGTCCTCCCCGAACATCTCCTCGTACTCCAGCGGATGCTCGTGCTTGAGCCGAGCCTTCTCGATCTTGCCGGTGAAGATGCTGGTGTCGAACGGGAAGACGTCGGGGTTCAGGTGGGCCCCGTAGAGGTGCCAGACCAGGATCGTCAGGAGGGCGAAGAGCGCCTCGTTGGTGTGCGCCTCCTTGGCCGCGGGGATGAGCTCCGCCGGCAACAGCTTGGAGACGGCGATGGGGAAGTACAGGATGAACCCGCTGATCACCATGATGAGGCTGCCGAAGATGAGCCCCCAGTACTCGAACTTCTGTCGGTAGTCGTAGCGCCCGAACTTCGGGGGGTCGCTCCGGCGTCCGAAATAGTAGCGCAGGTTCTCGATTGTGTCGTTGAAGTCCTGGCGGCTGAGTAGCATCGTCGGCTTGGTCTTGCCGGCGACGATGCTGGCGACCGCCATCGCCAGGTGGATGACGGTGAACACGGTGAAGACGACGCCGGAGACCCGATGGATCCAGCGGGCGACGAAGATGCCGCCCACGGCGTCGATGGTCCACTGGCTGATGTCGAGCGCCGGCCACTTCTGGGGCAGCCCGGTCACCAACAGCACGGCGAACAGCAGGATCACCGCCAGGTGCTGGACGCGTGCCCACCAGGAGAAGCGTCGGACGAGCTCACGGTCGGTCTTGCTCTCGGTCATGGCACACCTCACTTCCTCGCGGTGACCCGGAGCAGGTGGAGCATCACCTGGAGCGCCAGCCCACCGATCACGAACGGGATGAAGATTCTGTAGAAGAGTCGGACCAGCCACACCAGGGGGGCGTGGCTGAGCGACGGCTGGTAGTGGGAGAGCCAGGCCTCGGGAAAGTCCTGGGCGGCTCCCTCGTGGCAGTTGGCACAGGCCTCGCGAACGCGGACCTTCATGGCACCCTCGCCCACCAGCTCCGGAGACTGGATGTCGTGGACCCCGTGGCAGTCGATGCAGGTCACGACGAGCTGCCGCTCCTCGACCACGGCCGGGTCGGCGAGAGTCGCCGTGACACCGTGGAAGTCCTTGAGATACGTCGTCGCCACCAGCGGGGAAATGTCGTACTTGGCCATCAGCTCGGCATCGCCGTGGCAGCCGATGCAGATCTCCGGCGAGCGCAGGTGGAAGCCCGCGGTCCTGGGGTCGACGATGCTATGGGCGGTATGGCAGTCGGCGCACGCCGGCACGTCGTCGATCCCCTCGTCGACCAGGGCCTGCCCGTGGACGCTGTCCGCATAGGTGCGGTAGATCCGCTCGTGGCAGGTGGCGCAGCTATGGGACATCATCGGCTCTTTGACGTGGGGGTCGGTGACGTCGTGGGCACCGTGGCAGTCGGTGCACACGGGTGCCTCCTCGAGGCCCGCCTTGAGGTAGTCGGAGTGGATGCTCTCGAGCGTCCGGGTGTACGTGTCGAAGTGACACTGCTTGCAGGTCTCGTAGTGAGACAGCACGTACTGCCGGCGGTTGGCGAAAGTGGCTCCGCTCGGGTGCTCGTCGTCGGAGTCGTACCCTTCGTGGCAGTCGGTACACACCAGCTCGTCGCCGTGGACCGAGCCCATGTAGCGGTCGGTGTCGACGTAGAGGCCGAGCTCCGAGCCGTCGTCGAGCTCAATCGTGAACGTGTCGTCGCTGTGGCAGGCCATGCAGTACTCGACCGCTTCGGGGACCTCTTGGGCGTCCGCCGGCGTGGCCATCGCACTCGACCCGATCAGGATGACGAGCGCGAGCAGGGCTCGGCGGGCGGCTGGTGCCGTGCCGGCGCGAGTCGCAGGAAGCAGAGACATGGTCCGTCTCCTCTTGATGTCGTCCGAGGGTGCGTGTGCTGGACCCCGGTTCGGCGCTCCTCCCTCGGCTCTCGCCGCCGTCCCGGGTCGGGGTGCTTTGTGGAACGATCCGCGAGGCGTGGAGTCGGCCTCGCGGATCGTCCCGGCTGGATGGTTGTTGGTCAGGTCGCGGCCTGGTCCGTCCGGTTCCGGCCCGTTGCGGGCTGCCGGAAGGAAGGGCAGGAGGCCTTCAGTCGGCGTCGCTCTCTTCCTCTTCGAGCTCCTCGCGGACCTCTTCGGCCCAGCGGTCCGGCTTCTCTTCGTCCTTCTTCGCCTTCTTGGTCTTGCCGCGGCTGAGGAAGGCGCGGGCAGGCTGCCAGGCGGGCCGGAGCAGAACCACCGACCAGTTGCCGATCTCGCGGGTCAGTGCCCAGACCTTCTGGAGCGCCACGGCGCCGAGCATCAGGAAGCCGATCAGCGGCAGGAAGATGACGTAGGCCAGGCCGATCATGGGCGCGGCGACGAGCAGTGCCAGGGCCGGCACCTTCCAGTAGTGCATTTCCTCGGCACCGGGCAGCCGCCCCCGCTCGTCCATGGACTTGAAGGAGAGCTCCTTCGGCGCGAAGTAGATTCCGGGTTCGACGATCTGGTTTGCGTAGTAGCGGGTCATGGCGTGCCTCCCTGTTGCTTGGCCGTTGCCTGGTTCGTGTCTCGTGGTTTCCGTCTCCCCATCACGACTTCAGAATAGGGGCCGGGAGGCCGTCTGTAACTCGGGTAAATACCCTAGATTCGTCCGGGAAGCGCCTGAAATCGAGCCCACGAGAGCCCCAGGCCGCGAGATTGTGGGCGTGGGCGGCTCGGGTGGGGGGCGGCGGGCCGGGCCGAGAGGGGCCCGCGGCGCGCCGGGTTATCCCGACGACGGGAAGACTTCGACCTTGATCCCCGGTGGCATGGCGCGGGCCAGCCGGCCGTCACAGGTGACCAGAGGAGCGTCGAGGGCCTCGGCGAGAGCCACGTAGACGGCGTCGTACGCGGTCATGTTGCCGCGGAGCTCCCAGACCCGCGGCAGGAGTGGGTCGTGGCGGTAGCGTTCCAGGGGAAGGTCACGGAGGTCGGCCAGCGCCTGGCGGCCCCGCTCGTCGTGGAGCTCGCCGCCGAGCCAGAAGCGCCGGAGGATCTGGACCACCTCGACGTCGAGGAGCTCGGGGGCATGGACGGTCTGGTCCGGGTCGAACATCCGGTCGGCGATCGGCCCTGCCGCCCGCGTCTGGAGGAGCACCTCCAGGGCAGCGGAGGCGTCGAGGACGATCACCGTCGCTCGCGCTCTTCAGCCACCAGGGTGGCGGGAGCGACCCGTGGCTCCATCGGGTACCGGCTCTCGATCCGGCGGCGGAGCTCCTCGGGTGTGGGCCGTTCGACCGAACGCTTCAGCTCCTTCAGCACGTACTCGGACAGCGACATCCCGGCCAGGGCGGCACGAGACTTGAGGACCCTGTGGATCTCGTCCGGAACGTTGCGGACCTGGAGCGTTGAGGGCATGCAAAAAGAGTAATTGCATGCGATTTGGATGTCAACCTGCCGGCTCGAGCTCGGCCGCCGGCCCCACGCCATGCTACGATCCTTCCCCGATATGTTGCCCAAGAATGCGCGGCGTGAGGAGGTCCTGAGGGCGTTGGAGGAGGCAGGTGGCCTTCGCCCCGGGGTCGTGGGAAAGGTGCACCTGGCGACCGGAGTCCCGGCGGCCGACGTCCACGGGGTAGCGACGTTCTACCACCTGCTGTCGAAGCCGGAGACCGACGTGTTCGTGTGCCAGGGGCTCTCCTGCCGGCTGGCCGGCTGCGAGGAGGCGAAGGAAGACCTCGACGCGCGGGGCGAGCGGGTGGAGATGGTCTCCTGTATCGGCCGGTGCGACGCGGCGCCGGCGGTCTGGGATCGTCGGGGCAGCCCCGAGACCTTCCCCGTCCACTACGCACCGTCGAGCCCGGACCTCGCCATCGACCTGGCGGCCGGGCCCCAGGCCGACCGCCAACGCGGGTACGAGGGGCTTCGCCGCGCCCGGGAGAAGGGCCCCGGGTGGGTCTGCGACGAGCTCGAGACGGCCGGCCTCCAGGGGCGTGGCGGTGCCGGCTTCCCGACCCACATCAAGTGGCGGGGAGTGCGCAGCCAGCCGGTCAGGGAACGCTATGTGGTGCTCAACGCCGACGAGGGCGAGCCGGGTACCTTCAAGGACCGGGAGGTGATGCTCCAGCGCCCCCACCTGGTGATCGAGGGACTGGCGATCGCCGCCCACACGCTCCAGGCCGAGGACGTCTACGTCTACGTGCGGGGTGAGTTCGGCATCTGCCGGGCGGCTCTCGAGGAGGCCCTCCGCGAGGCTGTCGAGCGCGGCGACGTCCCGTGCGAGGACGAGCTCCGCTGGCACTTCGTGGACGGTCACGGCGCCTACATCTGCGGCGAGGAGAGCGCCCTGCTCGAGTCGCTCGAAGGCAAGCGGGGCATGCCGCGCCTACGCCCGCCGTTCCCGGTGGAGCGGGGCTTCCGCGGCAAGCCGACGCTGATCCAGAACGTCGAGACCATCGCCTGCGTGCCGGCGCTTCTCACCCGTGGCGGTGACTGGTTCCGGCGCGCGGGGGCGACCGGCCCGGGTTCCAAGCTTTACTGCCTGTCCGGTCACGTGACCCATCCCGGCGTCTACGAGGCACCCCTGGGCACAGCCCTCGACGAGCTCCTGGAGATGGCCGGGGGCGTCGTGGGAACGCTCAAGGCCTTCTCGCCCGGCGGTGCGTCGAGCGGCTTCCTCCCGGCGTCGGCCGCCACCGTGCCCCTCGACTTCAAGTCGCTCCAGGAGGCGGGCTCGATGCTCGGCTCGGCTGGCATCGTGGTGCTCAACGACACCGCCGACATGGTAGAGGCGGCGCTCGCCCAGGCGATCTTCTTCGAGGACGAATCCTGCGGCCAGTGCTCGCCCTGCCGCATCGGCACCCAGATGCTGCGCCAGGCTTTGGAGCGCTATCTGGAGATGCGGGCCAACGGGGGCGGCGGTCTGCCGCCCGAGCTCGAAGAGATCGCCTGGGGCATGAAGGAGGCCAGCATCTGCGGCCTCGGCCAGGCGGCGTCCCTGCCACTGACGACGGCGATGGAGTACTTCCCCGAAGAATTCGGGCTGGGTTGAGTTGAAGATCGGAGCTCCGGCATGAGTGATTCGAGATTCGTCATCATCGACGGCAACGAGATCGACCACCGGCCGGGCGAGACCGTCCTCGAGGCGGCCCGCCGGGCGGAGATCGAGATCCCGGTGCTGTGCCACGACGACCGGTTGGAGCCGGCCGGCGCCTGCCGCGTCTGTCTGGTGGAGATCGAGGGCCAACGGCTCATGCAGCCGGCCTGCGCCTACAAGACGACCCCGGGCATGGTGGTGCGGACCGAGACCTCGCGGGTGGCCCGGAACCGGCGGTTCATCCTCTCGCTCCACATGGCGGACACGGTCCAGGACCGGGCGGTCGCCGACGACGCCAACCCGAATCGCCTGTTCGAGTACGCCGAGCGCTACGGTACCGCCGGCGACTGGATCCCGGTCGACTCGCCGCGCACGGGGCGTCCCCACGACGACAACCCGTTCGTCGCCTACCGTCCGGACCGCTGCATCCTGTGCGCCGCCTGTGTGCGCTACTGCGACGAGGTGGAAGCGGTCTCCGCCATCACGCTGGCCAACCGGGGGGCTCACACGACGATCTCGACGGCCGACGAGATCGCGCTCCACCACTCGACCTGCGAGCTCTGCGGCGGCTGCATCGACGTCTGCCCGACCGGCGCCATGACCGAGAAGCCGGCCCTCGCCTACGGCAAGCCGGAACGGGAGCTCGACAAGGTGCGCACGACCTGCAACTTCTGCGGCGTCGGCTGCCAGCTCGACCTCAACGTGGACCGCGCCGCCAACCGGGTGGTCAAGGCCACCAGCCCTCCCCCCGGCACCACGGTCAACGACGGCAACCTGTGCGTCAAAGGGCGGTTCGCCAACGACTTCATCCACCACGAGGACCGTTTGACGGTGCCCCTGGTGCGCAACCCGGTCACCGGCAAGCTGGACGAGGCCACCTGGGACGAGGCCCTGGACCGCGTCGTCCGCGGCCTCCGGGACGTGTCGGAGCAGCACGGGGTGGACGCCCTTGCGTTCATCTCATCGTCGCGCTGCACCGGCGAGGAGAACTACCTGCTCCAGAAGATGGCGAGAGCGGCCTTCGGCACCCACAACGTCCATCAATGCGCCGCCACCTGACACGCCCCCACGGTCGCCGGTCTGGTGACCACGTACGGGGCGGGCGCGATGACCAACTCGATCCCCGAGATCCGCGACGCCGACTTCCTCTTCGTCACCGGCTCGAACACCACCGAGGCGCACCCGATCATCGCCATGGAGATGAAGCGCGCGGTGGGCCGGGGCGCGAAGCTCGCCGTCTCCGATCCGCGCAAGATCTGGCTGACGGAGATCGCAGACTGGCACCTCCAGCTCAAGCCCGGAAGCGACGTCTGGCTGCTCAACGCGATGGCGCACGTCATCGTCACCGAGGAGCTCTACGACCGGGAGTTCGTCGAAACGAACACCGAGGACTTCGACAAGGTCCGGGAGACCGTGCTCCGCTACCCGCCCGAGGAGGCGCAGCGGCACACCGGGGTGCCGGCGGAGCAGATCCGTGAGGTGGCGCGGGCCTACGCCACCACGAAGAAGGCCGGGATCTACTACACCCTGGGCATCACCGAGCACACCACCGGTACCGACAACGTCTACGCCCTCTCGAACCTGGTTCTGATGACCGGCCACCTGGGCCACCGCTCCATGGGCATGAACCCCTTGCGGGGCCAGAACAACGTCCAGGGGGCCAACGACTCCGGGGCCTCGCCGGTCTTCTACCCCGGCTACCAGCGGGCCGACGACCCGGAGGTGCGGGCGAAGTTCGCCGAGGCGTGGGGCGTGCCCCAGTCCGAGACGCCCGGCCTGAACTTGAACGAGATGATGAAGGCCATGCAGCGGGGCGAGATCCGCGGCATGTACCTGATGGGCGAGGACATCGTGGTCTCGGAGCCCAATGCCTGCCGGGTGGAGAAGGCGCTCAACGAGATCGACTTCCTGGTGGTCCAGGACATCTTCTTCAACGAGAGCTGCCGCTTTGCCGACGTCGTGCTGCCGGCGGCATGCTTCGCCGAGAAGGAGGGGGTCTTCACCAACTCCGACCGCCGGGTCCAGCGGGTGAGGAAGGCGGTCGAGCCGCCGGGCCAGGCGCGGGCCGACTGGGAGATCCTCTCGGACGTCATGCGCCGCGCCGGCCTCGAGCAGCCCGCCTACTCCCACCCGCGGGAGATCTACGCCGAGATGGCGTCGCTCGCGCCCAAGTTCGCCGGCATCAGACATGAGCGGATCGAGCGCGAAGGGGGGCTCCAGTGGCCGGTCACCGGCCCGGACGAGCCGTCGACCGAGTACCTCCACAAGGGGGGCGTGCTGCGCGGCAAGGGGCTCTTCCGGGCGGTCGAGTACCGCGCGCCGGCCGAGAGCGCCGATCCGGAGTACCCGCTGGTGCTCTCGACCGGCCGCACCCTGTACCACTACAACGCCGCGACCCAGACGCGGCGCTCGGGCGGCCTCGCCACCAAGCAGCCGGAGGCGTTCGTCGAGATCCACCCGGGCATCGGGCGCAAGCTCGGCGTGGGCGACGGGCAGATGGTCGACGTGGTCACCCGCCGCGGTCGGGTGCGCGCCCGGGCCATGCACAGCCGTCAGGTGAGGAAGAACGTCATCTGGATGCCGTTCCACTTCCCCGACGCACGCACCAACAACCTGACCAACGACGCCGGCGACGAGGTCACCGGCACCGGTGAGTACAAGGTGTGTGCCGCGCGCATCGAGCCCCTGGACGGCCAGCGCTCCGAGCATGAGTTCCCGGGGGCCTACGCCGCGGCGGCCGGCGGGCGGGCCGAGGCGGAGGAAGAGGTCGCGGAGGAGTAGGGTCAGCTCGCCGCCAGCCCTGATGACGCCAAGCTTCGGACCCGGCTCCGGTTCTTGCCCGCCCGTTTCGCTTCGTAGAGGGCCTGGTCGGCGGTTCGGACCAATCGGGTGGAGTCGTCCCGGTGCCATGGAACGACGCTTGCCCCCCCCAGGCTCACGGTGACCCGCCTCGAGACGGCCGAGTTGGGGTGGGCGATGTCGAGCTCTTCGATCCGGCGCCGGAGGGTCTCGGCCAGGGTCGTGAGCTCGTCCGAGTCGGTGTCCGGCAGGATCGCCGCGAACTCTTCCCCTCCGTACCGGGCCAGAAGGTCCCCCGCGCGCCGAAGCGCCCCCGCGAGCGCACGGGCCACCTGCACCAGGCACTCGTCCCCCTTGCCATGGCCGAGGGCGTCGTTGTACGCCTTGAATCCGTCGACGTCAATCATCAAGACGCCGATCGGCTGCCGTTCCCTGGCCGCCCGGCGGAGCTCCTGGTCGAGCCGCTCCTCGAACGCCCTGCGGTTCGCGACGCCGGTAAGGGGGTCCTCGACGGCGAGCTGTTGGAGGATCCGGTTGGCTTCCTCGAGCTCTCGCTTGGTGCCGAGCAGCTCCTCGGTCCGGGCGCGCACCTCATGCTCGAGCCTGGACTGCCGCAAGAGGGCGGCCCGCATGCGCCGCCGGATCGTGAGCCAAACCACGACGCCGAGGACGGCGAACCCGCCCGCATAAGGCCAGGGTGTGTTCTCCAGGCCCGGTTCGGCTGTGAAGGTGAAGCTGGCCCCGGTCGGGTTCCACGCCCCGTCCTCGTTGGCCGCGGTCACCTGGAACCGGTGCTCTCCCGGCGGGATCAGCGGGTAGTAGGCGACCCGTCGCGTGCCGGCATCGATCCAATGCTCGTCGAACCCGACGAGGCGGTAGTGGAACCGGACGTGTTCCGGCGCGACAAAGCTGAGCGCCGTGTAGTGGATCTCGAGGTTGCGGGCTCGGGGCGCGAGGACGACGGGGTCGGACAGGTCGATCGGCTCGCCGTCCAGCAGCACCTTCTCGATGAGCACCGGGGGCATCGTCGGGTTGGTGACCTGGATCTCGGTGTCGATCCGGGCGACGCCCTCGATGGTCGGCACCCACAAGGTCCCGTCCTCGGCCAATGCTCCGGCCGGTTGACCGCCGCCGTTGCACTCGCTCGAGAGCATTCCACTGGAGGCACCGTAGAGGACGGCCTGTACCCTGTCGACCACGCCGTCCGCCACCCGGTCGAGCTGGATTCGGTCCACCCGGTAGACGCCCCGGTTTCCGGTCATCCAGAACCGGCCGTGGCGATCCTCGAGGATGCGGGAGACCACGTCGTCCGGCAGCCCGTTGCGGGTGTCGAAGGTCGTGGCACGGCCTTCCTCCAGCCGGATGAGGCCGCCGCCGTAGGTGCCGATCCAGACGATTCCCCGGTCGTCGTGGTAGACCGCACGCACGAGGCCCGGCCACACGGCGTTCGCGGCGGCAACCGGGTGCACCCTGGAATCATGACCGACCACGTGCGCTCCCTGGTCGGTTCCCAGCCAGAGGAGGCCGTCCTCCGTCTCCTCGATGAAAGAGATGTCGAGTCCCTCGGTCTCCGCGAACCGCACGAACTCGGACCGTGCTGGCAAGTAGCGGAAGAGCCCCTGGTCGGTGCCGATGACGAGATCTCCGCTCCGGGTGCGGACGACCGAGCGCACCACGCCCTCCCGGGTTTCGGGACCGTTGAGGGGCTCGATCCGCGGCTCGGCGGAACCGGGGCGCATGCGGTGGAGGCGACCACCGTGGGTGCCGATCCAGAGTGTCCCGTCCGCGTCACGGTGGAGGGACCAGACGCATCCGTTGAGGAGGCCGTCGTCCTTGTCGAGCACCGTGGTCCCGGACGCGGTCAGGTGCGCGAGGCCGCCGCAGTTGAGGCCGACCCAGATGCCTCCTTCACCGTCGGTGACGATCGGCAGAGTGGGCATGTCGAGGAGGCTCCGGGGGCCTCCGTACGGCACCGCCTTGCCCTCGCTCAGCTCGTGGAGGCCGCCGCCCGTGGTGCCGACCCAGAGGTTGCCCTCCCGATCCTCCAGCAGGTCGACCACGAGGTCGACGGGCAGGCCGTCGTTCTTGTCGTAGGAGTCCAGACGTCCATCCTTGAGGCGGTACAGGCCGCCGGGCTCGAGACCGATCCAGAGGCCGCCGTGGCGGTCCTCCAGGAGGACGTGAACCCGCAGAGGCTTCAGGCCCTCTCCGAGGGAGACTTGCTCAGCACGGCCTTCGGTGACCCGGAAGAGGCCCCGGTCGGAGCCGATCCAGAGGACCCCGAACCGGTCCCGGAGCAGCGCGTGGACGCCCTGCCCTAGATCGAGCCCCTCGAGCGCCGGGACCGAAGAGATCTGACCGGAGTGGTCCATGCGAGCCAGGCCGCCAGCGCCCCCGAGCCAGACCGTGCCGTCCGGTTCCTCGAGCACCGTCCGGACGAGGTCCCCGGCGAGCCCGTCCTCCTTGGCGTAGCGCGCCACCAGCCGGCCGGAGCGGATGCGGAGCGCGCCGCGGCTGGTGCCGACCCAGAGGTCCCCCGAGGGTCCCTCGCCGAGGAAGGCCACGCCACAGGACGGCACCCCGGGGGGCAGCTCGAAGGGCCGGACGATACCGTCGCGCAGCGTCGCCAGCCCGTGGCGCTCCGTTCCGATCCAGAGCGTGCCTTCGGAGTCTTCGAACAGGGCGAGCAGCCGGTTGCTCGGTAGCTCCGGGTACTGCGCCTTGGTATAGGTCTCGAAGCGGACGCCGTCGAACCGGGCGAGGCCGGCGTAGGTGGCGATCCAGAGGTAGCCGTGGCGATCCTGGACCAGCGCGTTGGCCGAGCTTTGGGGCAGGCCGTCTTCCGTGGTCCAGGTCCGGCGCACGTGCTGCGTGATGGTGCGCTCGGGATCGAACGCGCACAACATTCCCGGAAGCGCGAGGGCGCCCCACGTCAGTACGAGCGCGATGCGGACCCCCCGAGACGGTGCGATGGAAGACCAATACATGTGTCCTGAGACAATCTATCATTCGGTGCCCTGAAGTTTGATCATAGATGGACCAGATCTGGACCAAAGTGGGGCGAGGGCCTGCGGGCCGAGCACCCAAAGGAGGGAACAGCCTAACGAGGGGATGGGTGCTGCTCGGCGTCCACCACGCGGCAGCAATTCTTGCCGGCCCGTTTCGCCTCGTACAACGAGGCGTCGGCCGCCTCGATCAGCTCGCCCGGATCGCCGCCCTGCCTGGGCACCAGGCTCGCCCCGCCGACGCTCACCGTCACCAGCGGGCCCACGGTGGAGGAGCCGTGCACCATCTGGAGCTCCTCGACGCGTTGGCGCAGGGTCTCGGCCAACGTGCCGAGCTCCTCGGTCCCGGCCTTCGGGAGGATCGCCGCGAACTCCTCTCCGCCGTAGCGCGCCAGCAGGTCACCGGCCCGCCGGAGGCCGCCGGACAGAGCCTCTGCCACGGCGGTGAGGCATTCGTCTCCGGCTGCGTGTCCGTGGGCGTCGTTGAACGCCTTGAAGCTGTCGATATCGATCATCAGCACGCCGAGGGAGTGCTTTTCGCGGATGGCCCGCCGCCACTCCTCGTCGAGGCGCTCCTCGAATGCGCGCCGATTGGCGACGCCGGTCAGAGGATCCTCGACCGCCAGCCGTTGGAGAGTCCGGTTGGCCTCCTCGAGCTCCTGCTTGGTCTGGAGCAGCTCCTGGTAGAGGCGCGATTTCTCGATGATCAGCGACAGCTCGCCGGCGACCTGCCGGAAGAACCGTGCATGGGCCGTTGTGTAGGTGCCCGGTTCGCGGCTGGTGAAGAAGAGGAAGCCGACCAGGTGACCACGGGCTCGGAGCGGACAGGTGAGGTTCGAGCGCATGCCGGTTCCGACGAGGAGCCGCGTCGTCTCCGAGGTGGGACGGCGGGAGAGGTGCTGGTCGAGGTCATCGATGATGCGAGGCTCGTCCCGGTCGTTCAGCAACCCGAGACTGGTCTCGCCCAGGGGAATCTCGAGGTCCGGCGGAATGCTCTCGCCGCCCGCGGCGGTCCGTGCCCAGACGGCGCGCACCACCGACCTCTTCTCGTCCAGCAGGGCGAAGCCGACGCGGTCGTAGGGGATCAGCTCTCCCATCGAGGTATAGAGGTACTCGAGCACCTCCTCCAGCACCAGGCCGGAGTTGAGCTTCTGGGTCAGCTCGGCCAGCTTGGCGAGCTCGGCGGTGCGGTCCGCCACCTGCCGCTCGAGCTCCCGCTCCCGCTTGCGCAGCGTCGCCATCCGCAGGCGTGCGGCGCCCCAGACCAGCCCCACGAGGGCGATCGCGGTCGCGATGTAGATCCAGGGCGTCTCCAGCAAGGGCGGCCGGGCGACGAAGGTGAAGGACGCACCCGTGTCGTTCCAGATCTCGTCGCCGTTGCTGGCGATCACCTGGAAACGGTGCTCGCCGGCGGGGATCACCGGGTAGTAGGCGGTGCGCCGGTCGCCGGCCTCGATCCAATCGTCGTCGAAGCCTTCCAGCCGGTACCGGAAGCGAACGCGCTCCGGGGCCACGAAGCTCAGGGCGGTGTAGCGCACCTCCAGGTTGCGCGCCCCCCTCGGCAGCTCGACGAGGCTCGACGGATCGACCGCCTCGCCGTCGACCAGGATCTCTTCCAGGTGCACCGGCGGAGGGAACGGGTTGACCACCTCGACCTCGGTGTCGAGCCGCGCCACGCCGTCGATCGTCGGCACCCAGAGGACGCCCGAGGGCGTCAGGTGGCCGGCCGGCTGACCGCCGCCGTTGGTCTCGGCGGTGATCATGCCGTCCGATCTGCCGTAGAGGGCCGCGTGCACCCGTTCGTCGAGACCTTCCGCGACCCGTTCGAGCTGCTTGCGATCGGCGCGGTAGATGCCCCGGTTTCCCGTCATCCAGAGGCGTCCGTGGTAGTCCTCCAGGATGCGGGAGACCATGTTGTCGGGGAGGCCGTTGTGGGTGCCGAAGCGAAACACCCGCTGGCCGTCGAAGCGGTAGAGCCCGGAGCCGTAGGTGCCGATCCAGGCGATGCCCTCGGCGTCGTGGTAGATGGCACGGACCAGCGTCTCGCCGACGTCGGCGAGCGCCGCGATCTCCTGGCGGTCCGGGGTGAGGATGTACGCCCCCCGCTGGGTTCCGAGCCATACGGAGCCGTCCGGCCCCTCCGTGATGAAATAAACGGTCAGCCCCTGGGTGCCCTGGACGAGCTCGAAGCGGCTCCGATCGCGGACGTCGCCGGCGCCGCGGTCGGCGACGAACAGGCCGGAGTCCGTGCCGACCAACAGGTCCAGCTTGCGGGTCTCGTACAGGGCACGCATCTCCCGGCCCGGGGTGTCGGGGCTGCCGAAGGGCTCGATGCGGGCGTCCGCCGGGTCGTCCCCCGGGTGGTATCGGAGGCGAAAGAGGCCCTCGGCGAAGGTCCCGATCCAGAGGGTGCCTTCACTGTCGCGAACCAGGGACCAGATGCACTTGGCCACGAGGCCTTCCGCCTCGTCGAGGATCGTCACCTGATGGTCGTCGAGATGCGCCAGGCCGCCGCAGGTGAGGCCGATCCAGAGCCCGGAGCCGCCGTCCGGGATGATCGGCACCGCCGCCGTCCCCAGCAAGCCCGTGGCGCCGCCGAACGACACCACCTTGCCCGGGCTGACCTGGTGCAGGCCGTCCCCCCGGGTCCCGATCCACATGCTGCCTTCCCGATCCTCGAGCAGGGCGACGATCGACCCGCTGGCGAGCTCGGTCGCCTGCTCGTGCTCTTCGGACCTGGGGTCGAGGAGCCGGTGAGCTCCCCCGGGGGTGAAGCCGGCCCAGAGGTTGCCGTCGCGGTCGCTCGAGAGCGCGGTCACCGTCGCCGTTTCGGGCACCCCCTCGACCGGGATCTTCTCGAGGGCGTCGTTCCGGAGCCGGTACAGCCCGACGGAAGTGCCGATCCAGAGGGCCCCGGAGTCGTCGCGGAGCAGGGAGGCGACCTTGGCGTTGCCGATGGTGTCCTCGAACGCCGACTCGATCCGGTCGCCGCGCATCCGGCACAGGCCCCGGTCGGTGCCGATCCAGACCGTGCCGTCCTTCTCCTCGAGGATCGCCTGGGCCTGGAGCTGACGATCGCCCGGTCTGCGGGTGTAGCGGGCGAACTGGTCACCCTGGAGCCGCAACAGGCCGTAGCTGCTGCCGATCCAAAAGTCCCCGGCCGGCCCCTCGTAAAACGCGTTGACGGTGCCGAGCGGCAGGCCGTCCGGCGCTTCGAACCGGGTAAACGCTCCGTTTCGGAAGCGGGCGGCTCCGGAGCGTTCGCTGCCGACCCAGAGGGTGCCCTCGCTGTCTTCGAACAGGCTGAGCAGGCGGTCGCTGGGGAGACCCGGGTACTCGGAGGTGCCGTAGGTGCGGAAGTGGACACCGTCGAATCGTGCCAGGCCTCCGAACGTGGCGAGCCAGAGGTAGCCGCGGCGGTCCTGGAGCACCGCGTTGACCGAGTTCTGGGGAAGGTCCTGCTCGGTGGTCCAGGCCCGGTGGACGTGGTCCGGCACGCCTCGATGGGACTCGGCCCGGAGCGTGCCCGCCGCCGTCAGCAGGAGCGGCGCGAGCAGCAGGAGAGAGCCGGCGCGGGGCGCGGTACGGGCATGCCAGCTCCCGGGAGACGGTGGGCGGTCCCCGGGACGACTCCTCCACCTGTTCGAGGGCGACATCACGGACTCCGGTGAATCTATCATCGACTTCCGCCGGATGCCCGCGAGGCCGTGGCCCCTCCGTCTCGGATCTCAGATCTCGGATTGCCGCGGCGTGGAGTATCCGGGCTAGCCCGGATATTTCACGATTGCTCTGCTGCACCGGCGCATCTGCCCGCGCCTGCTGCGTTGCACTCGCTCGGTCTCCTCAACGTACCGCAAGTACGC
>Ga0210122_1000309_pt1 | contig 16344 bp, 8 predicted proteins | sample Muzzi_CordB_D2_FD_185530 | JGI IMG/M metagenome (GOLD analysis project Ga0210122, IMG submission 185530) | Wetland microbial communities from San Francisco Bay, California, USA, that impact long-term carbon sequestration - Muzzi_CordB_D2 (SPAdes) | ecosystem: Environmental > Aquatic > Marine >... | reverse complement strand
GCGTGTTCGAAGGTCATGTCGTCGGGAATAGACACGACCCGTCCCCAATCGCACACGGCAAACTCGGCGTATCCGCCCGCGCCTGCACACATGACGCGATCGCCCGGTCTGAATCCGCCCCTGGTTTCAGCCCCGACCTCGACAACTTCGCCAGCCCAGTCGAGTCCGATCGTGGAGCCCGCGGCTCCATGGCCCCCTCGCCCTCGCGCCGCGGCCAGGTCAGCCCGGTTCAGGCCGGCCGCCTTGACTTTCACCAGAAGCTCAAACGGCTTAGGCTTCGGTTGTGAAATGTCCCGAATCTCGAGCCCATTTTCCGTTGCCACAGCCGCCTTCATTGCCATGTCTCCTGCCCCTGTATGCGCAACAATCTATAGTCGTTGAGCATCAGGTCAAACGAAGCTTTCCGCGCCGCTCGACGTATCTCCACGCCGGCTAAGCTTTTCGAATTGAGTTGGCGTCGGACGTTGAAAGACGGACCCTCACGACTTCCGGGAGGTCGGTTAACGGTCCAAATCGGACATCGATGTTAAAGGCTCTCACTTCTCCTTCTGAGCCGAAACGGACATCATCCATCCCTTGCACCGCCGCAAGTGACTGCGGTAACTGCCGCGTCCTCGCATGCACTTTTGCGACTCAACATCCGCCCCGCTTCGGCATGCCAAATTCGCTTGACTACATCCGCCCTCTATTCCGGCGTCGTAAGTCGTACGAAGCCAGGCGGCACAGTGCCCACCCGACTGCCGCGCCAATCAGTGCTACTTGCCACCATACTGCGAACGCGCCGCCTATGAGCAAAACTACCGTAAGGCCAAGGATGTTCGATTGCCCGGTGGCCGGTTCGGTCCAGGCATAAATAGTCGCGAACAGCGGTGCAAAAAGTAGCAATGCTACGGAGCCGATGGCAGCGCCCCGAAGCGCCGCGCGCACGGAAGTGCATCGATTCTTGTCGAGCAGTGGTGCCCCTAAGATCCAACCCGTGACGGCAGCCGAGACCCCCGGCACGCCGATGAAGAGGGCGAACAGAAGTGCGTCCTTCGCAGGAAAAATCCGCGGGCCCCACAAGAGGGCGGAATATGTAGCCGCAGCCACGCCAAACCCGATCGCTGCCGACGCGCGTGGCCATCTTCTTGAGAGTGTGGCAACTTGATGCATCGCCTTTGAGCAAACTGGATTGCTGTAGCGTTGAGATAACACCAGCGCGAGGCATTTTATTTCCTATCGAAATATCAGGGTAACAGGTGCAGGGCGTGCATCGGTCCACGTCACCTCATCGCTTGCAGAGACAATGTCGCCTAGTGGCCCATTTCGTCAATTCGCGGCGACGCAGCAATCTGGTTGCTTTTGGGGCGAAGCGGAAGTGAGCCGGGTAGGCTAACCCGGCAGCTTCGGTCGAAAATGACCCGAAGCGGACATTGCCCGGACGTACCAGAATGTCTGCCGCTGACCCGAAGCGGACACTTGGTTGTGACTATACGTGAAACAACACAAATCAATTTTCTGTACCGCGCTCGACTATGACGAGTCGAAAAAAGGTGCGTTACTTCAGTCAATTTTGAAATTGGCGTGATGGTAATTTTCATAGTGAAAAGAAGGCGATGTTTGCTCAATTGTTCATTTCATGGCAATGACTGCGACGCCTTCTGTCGGAGCAATCGAGAAATCAAGAGGAATACTATGGGACGAGTAAACGTTGGACACATCACCCTGAATGTTGAGGAAGTGGGTGATGGGCCGCCATTTATATTGATTCCCGGATTGGTTGGATTGCTGAATGCTTGGCAGTACCAGATTGCCGAGTTTTCAAAACGGTATCGTTGTATATCGTTTGACCACCGTGGTGCTGGCGATAGCGATAGGCCGCCACTTGATCAGTATTCAACAAAGGCTATAGCCGGCGATGTAATCGCGCTTATGGACAAGCTTGGCATCGAAAAAGCCCATATGGCGGGCACTTCGACTGGCGGCGCGATTTTGCAGAATTTGGCGATAGATTATCCTCATCGGCTACGTTGCTGCATTTTTTCAAACACATGGACCAAGGCCGATGAGTACGTGCGCCGCGTACAAACCGCTCGCAAGCAGATTGCCCTGGCTGATGGCCAAGAGGCCTATGTAAAGGTCAGTTCGCTTTTTACGAACGGAGCTATGCAGTTTCGCTATAATCTCGACCGGGTTATGGAGATCGAGAAGCGATCGCTGGAGACCATTGCTCCGCCCGAGGTTCTTGCAGCGCGACTTGATATGACCATGGCTCACGACCGGCTCGATGAGCTGCACAAGATCAAGAATCCATCTCTGATAATCGGCACCCGCGACGACGCGACGGTGCCATTCTACTTTTCTGAAGACTTGCACGCCGCAATCGCGGGATCGAAGCTAATTCTGGTGGAGGAGGGCGGGCACTATTCTTTTCGGCGTCACTCCAAGGAATGGAACTCTTTGGTGCGGCCGTTTCTCGACGAAATGGAAAACAAGATTTGACGGCATTGATTTTTACAGAAGTATAGAGAGGCAAATTCGTTATGCGAAAGGTGAAGGTCGGAATTGTCGGTGTTGGTTGGTGGTCGGACGTGCTGGCTGAAGTCATCCAGAAAAGCGATAAATTGGAATTGAGGGCCTGCTTCACACGAAGCAGAGATAAGGCTCTCGCATTTGCAGCGAAGTTCGGGTGCGAGGCCACAATTTCTTACGAGGCCATGCTCGCGCTGGATGATCTCGACGGCGTAATACTGACCACACCCAATTCTGCGCATCGTTTGGGTGCCGAAATGGCCGCGCAGGCCGGTAAGCATGTCTTCACCGAGAAACCAATTTCGAATACGCTGGAAGACGGACGGGCCATGATCGCGGCTTGTGAGGCGGCGGGTGTTGTGCTCGCAGTTGGGCATTCCTATCGTCGTCATGGTGCGCTGCGTCATTTGCGGCAAATGATCGATGAGGGCGAGCTTGGTCGGGTAAGTCTCGCCGAAGGCGTGTTCTCAAACGACAACGGCTTGAGGCTAAAGCCAGGCCTTTGGCGATCTGATCCGGTGGAAATTCCTGGCGGATGTCTGATGCAGATTGGTATCCATCAAATAGATAACCTGCTTTATTTGCTGGGTCCGGTCAGCGACGTTTCGGCTTACTTTAGTCGGCTTGAGACTGAGCCGGACGTCGAAGATGTAACTACGGTTTTAATGCGGTTCGGTTCGGGTGCTATTGGTTATGTCGCGGCCGACTATATTTCAGCTCGCAGGTTTACATTGGCGATTCACGGAACGAAGGCTAACGTTTTTTTTGATCTTGATGCGGATATGTTGCGTCTTCAGCGCGTTGGTGAGGCGAAGTCATTGCGTGTTACTTATAAACAAATTGACCATTTGTCCGCTGAATTGGAAGATTTTGCCAGTGCTGTGCTAGGTGTTGCTGGACCCGAAATAGACGGTCACAAAGCGATGATTCCGCTTGCGATCGTGCTTGCCGCTGGCCGCTCATCGTCCGAAGGCCGCTCAGTGTCATTGTCGGAGCTGTTGTCGGATTCCGAGAACGCAACTCGGTAGTGCATACGACGACCTCTCGGTCGCAATGACCCCGACGATGTCTTCATCGGCGTTTATATGTGCCGTGACAATTTCAAGGGCCATTATCGCGGCGCCGATGGTTACGAGGCCGAACGGTTTTTGCCAATGCCAACGTCAATCATGAATCGGTTCAAAGCGAAAGTAGAGTCCGCGATCTGCAATGTCTGCTTATGGCCCATCGCTACAGCTCAAGTCCACGGCGATCGACGGTCGCTTTCGGGGGCAAAGCGGACATGCGAGGGCTTCGGTCCCAGACCACCTATGTAGCGAATGACCCAAGGCGGGCGTCGACCAACCGCGCAACCCGGTTCCGCCGAGCCTGTCACCTGACTGGATGAATTCCCTGTTTTACGGCCTGAATGCTAGTGCCTAAGCACGACCGTGCCACCGCCCTTGACCACGGCTGAAGCGGAACTTTTCGGCCTCTCGCACGTTAACCTCCGCTATTTGCAACTGCCGATCGTTTCCGCGCCGCCTGTGGGCGTCGCGATTTGAAAGCGCGCGGTTAATCAATCCCACATTTTCCAATCGGATATGGAGTCATAAACCCGTGAAATCACGTACGAAATCAACACATACCAAATTGCTGTACAGCCTGCTGGCCAGCACCGCGCTGCTCGCCATGCCGGCGATGCAATCGGCCGCGCAGGCCGCGGGTTTGGAACGAACAATCGTCGTCGCCCAGGCGACGGCAGCGTCACCGGTTGACGAGAAAGCCGACAAAAACGCCGCCAAGGACGTCAAAGCCAAGGCTAATAAGGCCGACGTCAAAGCCAAGCCGGCCAAGCCGGGCGCCGACCTGAAGAAGGCGCAGCAAGACAAAAACGACAAGAAACACGCCGACGATAAGCGGCCGCAAAAGCGTGACGTGACGCACGATCAAAAGGCGCCAGCCGCTGCTGCGCCGAAGGCCGGTACGGCTGAACGCAGGGCCCCGGCGGCGGCGACCCATCCGGTTGCCGAAAAGCCCGCCGACAAAACGCCCGCTCCGTCGACGCAAGCGCCGACCATGCCGAACAAACAAGCGGCGCCGGCGCCTTCGCCCGCGCAGCCTAAGGCAACGCAGGCGGCTCCCGCAGCAGCACCTGCGCCGGCTGCCAGCGCGCAACCGGACAGCAAGGCGGCGGCCACCACCGCTGCCCCGCCGCCGCCGACGAAGCCGCGCGATGCCAGTGAGTTCATTCGCCGCGACGGTCAGCAGCCGGCCCGCGGCATGGCCGACGTGCGCAAGGAACGTCATGAAACCAAGGACGGCAACCGCGTTGTCATCCAGGAAGGCAACCGCACCATCGAGCGTGACGGCAATCGCACCATCATCCGCCACAATGAAGCCGACCGTTTCGCGGTCGGTGCGCGCGACGTCAAGGTCGACCGCCGCGGCAATGAGACGATCAGCATCGTCCTGCGGCCGAACGGCATCAGCATCGTCAGCACCACCGACGAACGCGGCCACCTGCTCCGCCGCGTTCGCCGTGACCGCAATGGCCGCGACGTGGTGATAATCGACAACAGCTTCGCCGGCGCGCGGCGTGGAGATTATTTTGTCGATGTGCGGCCGCCGCGGGGCCGCAGCCATAACGACCGCTATATCGTCGATGCCCGCCGGGCCAGGCCCGACCTGATTTATCAGGTTCTGCTCGCGTCGCCGGTGAACACTCTCGATCGCCGCTATACCGTCGACCAGGTGCGCTACAGCTATCCGTTGCGCCAATATATGCCGCGTGTCGACCTTGCCATCAACTTCGCCACCGGCTCCTGGCAGCTGTCGCCCGACCAGGTCGGTGAGCTCAGCGTGATTGCGAACGGCATCAATCGCGCCATCGACAAAAATCCGCGCGAGGTGTTCCTGATCGAAGGCCACACCGACGCGGTCGGCGACAAGGAGGACAATCTCTCCTTGTCCGACCGCCGCGCCGAGGCCGTCGCCATCGCCTTGACCGAGCAGTTCCAGGTACCGCCGGAAAACCTGCTGACGCAGGGGTATGGCGAGGAAAACCTCAAGGTGGCGACCGACGGCCCGTCGCGCGAAAACCGCTTCGTCGCGGTGCGGCGCATCACGCCGCTGATCGCCCAGGCCGGCACCGTGGGCAGCGGCGGCAACCGCTAGTCTGGCCATTCGCGGCTTACTGGAAGGCCATTTAATGCATGCCACCGATCCGATCGTGACGTTTGTTCTAATTCTCGTGATTGGAATCCTGGCCGGTGCCTTATTCGATCGGCTGGCGGGCCCCTCCTGGCTCGCCCGCCAGTTTGCCGGATCGACCCGCGGCATCGTTACGAGTGCGCTTGTAGGTGTTGCGGGTGCGTTCGTCGGCTATCACATCGCTGTGCTGATTTCGCTCGGCGCCGGGCTAGTAATGTCGATCATCGCAGCAACAATCGGTGCGACTGCGGTGTTGTTTGCTTGGCGGCTGGCTAAGTAACGGAATACCGCATCAGAACAGGGGACTGCTATGCTTTCGCTCTTAATTGGGATTCTGATCATTTGCGTCGTCGGCGCAATTTGCTTTTGGGCCATTGAAAAGTTCGTCAGGGACGGTCGTCTGACCTATCTTCTCAAAATACTTGTGGTGCTGATCTGCGCGGGAGCGATCCTTCAGCGGGTGCTGCCACTGGCAGGAATTAATTGGTTTTAGCCACGGCTCACAACGATACGAGCGATTTCGACAATCGGCGGCGTCCACTAAAGACATTGTCATCTTACTGCCGCGCATGGACCGTCAGCTCGGTATGTCGGCGCCCTGGCCGTCGCGATCTGGGGCCTTGAGACTAACTTCGGCGGCGACACTGGCCGTTTCCAGACGCTACGTGCGCTGGAAAGCAATAAGTTTCTGTCTGAGGCTTTCGAGGACCGTATAGACGCCGGGCGGAAACAATCCATCATAGCGTGCCTCAAGCTGCGCAATTTCAGAACGCAGCTGACCAACGCGATTTTCGCGCTCCGTCGAAGTTTTCACAGCCGCATGCTCCGTACCGGGCCTGCGTGTCGAAGGCCTCAAGACAAAAACACTGCGAATTGACTGAAATAGGCATGTGAATAACCCGCGTATTCAAAGACGGGAGAAATTACGGTCACTTAGCCACCAATTTCGACGATGTATTCGCGGCGATCGTGCTTATATGGGAACATAAAGGCGACAAAGCCAGCGTTATCGTCTCGCTTTTCAGTTGACTTAGCGACAATTCCGAAGCCGACACGAGGCAATCGAGGCATCGCGGATATTATGCGGTTCTCGTAGGTCGCGCCGGCAACGGTGAGACAGCACGTTTAAAAGCGGCGATTGGCTCCGGCATAATGGCGATTGTTATCGAGAGCGAAGGGCACTTGCGTAGGCGATTTTCAAGATTCCTACCAATGATGTCATCGGCTCCACCCTGGGCCGACGAGGAGGCAATCCGCGAAGAGCTTTTCAGCGTCGAGCGCCTGGAACAGCACGCCAAGAGCTTGGCTGCGGCACAGTCCGTCAGTTTGCGGGCGGAGCGAGGGCGGCCTCTTGCGCAACGGGTTCGCGACAACGATGAGGCCCTGCTCGACGCCTATCATATCATCGCAGCCGCCATAAAGGATAAGCGGCCGATAACTCCCGCGGCCGAATGGCTGATCGATAATTTTCACCTCGCGGAAGATCAGATCCGTGAAATCCGCACCAATCTTCCACCAAGTTATTACCGTCAGCTGCCAAAACTGGCGGAAGGCCCGTTCAAGGGATATCCGCGCATATTCGAAGTGGCCTGGGCCTTTGTTGCGCACACAGACAGCCGTTTTGAAGCGGAGATGCTTCGACGCTTCGTGTTGGCCTATCAGCGTGTTCAACCGCTGACGATCGGCGAGCTCTGGGCTCTTGCAATTACAATTCGTGTCGTGCTGGTCGAGAATCTGCGGCGTTTGGCCGATCTCATCGTGGGCGGCCAGGCATCGCGCGACGCCGCTGACGCATTGGCCGAGGGTCTGCTCGGTGCAGGGATCAGGTCTCCTGAATCGGCCGCCGCAGCACTGCAGCCGTATATACATTTGCCGCTCTCGAGAGCTTTTGCGGTTCAGCTCGTTCAACGATTGCGCGATGAAGATCCGACTACGACGCCGGCGCTTAGGTGGCTGGATCAGCGCCTGAGCTCCCAGGGCACAAACGCCGATGAAATCGTGCGTGAAGAGCACCGCAGGCAAGGCACGGCGAACGTCACCGTCCGCAATATTGTCACCAGCATGCGGGTCATATCCGAGTTGGATTGGGCTGAGTTCTTTGAAAGCGTCAGTCTAGTCGACAAGGCGTTACGAGCAGGCAGCGATTTCGCCAACATGGATTTCCCGACACGGAATAGGTATCGTCGCGCTATCGAAGAGCTTGCGCGCGGTTCGGGCCGCTCGGAAATCGATGTCACCCAAGACACCATCCTCATAGCAAGACGCGCTGACGCTAACCGGCAAAGTGGAACGGCTGAGCTCGATCCGCGCCGGCGAGATCCCGGTTATTACCTGATCGGACAAGGGCGCCGGGCTTTCGAAAAGCAACTTGGTTTTCGCGCTCCGATGTCGGATTGGCTGGCACGCGCGAACGCGGCGGCGGGGATTTCAGGTTATCTCGTGACCATTATGTTCGCTGCCGCGCTTTTTCTCGCGCTGGCATTGCTCGCGGTCGGTGTGGCGTACCCAGATGGATGGCATTTCCTGCTGCTGACGTATTTGGGACTCTTTATTTCCGTCGATGCCGCAATCACGCTGGTGAATCGTGTGGTTACAGATCGGTTCGGCCCCGCCGTGCTCCCCGGACTCGAGCTTCGCGATGGTATTTCGAGTGAGTTGCGGACCATCGTCGTGGTACCGTCGCTACTCACGACGCGTGCAGCCATCGACGAACTCATCGAGCGCCTGGAAATCCATTATCTCGCCAGCCCGGATGGCAATATCCGGTTTGCTCTCCTGTCGGACTGGACGGACTCATTAACCGAGAGCGCGGCCGGCGACGAGGAGCTATTGGGTGCGGCGATTGAGGGAATCGTTCGCCTCAATGGCCGATACGGACCGGCACCGGACGGGCCTCGTTTTCTCTTGCTCCATCGCCGGCGTGTCTGGAATCAAGGCCAGGGCAAGTGGATCGGATGGGAACGCAAGCGCGGAAAATTGCATGAGCTCAATCGGCTGCTTCGCGGAGCCACCGATACCACGTTCTTGCCGGTCGGCGGCCGGCCGCCGCTTGTACCGCCGGGCGTCCGTTACGTCATCACCTTGGACACGGACACGCGGCTTCCCATTGGAGCCGCAAAGCGCCTGATCGGGAAAATGGCGCACCCGCTCAATCGGCCAAAACTCGACTTCGCGTGTCGCCGTGTGGTCGAGGGATATGGCGTGCTGCAGCCGCGGGTGACGCCGTCGCTTCCCACCGCGCGGGATGGCTCGGTGTATCAACGCGTATTTTCGAGCCCGACCGGCATCGACCCCTACGCAGCGGCCGTTTCCGACGTTTATCAGGATCTCTTCGAAGAGGGCTCCTACAGCGGCAAGGGCATTTACGATGTCGATGCCTTCGAGGCCGCGCTCGCCGGCCGCATCGCGGAAAGTTCCGTGCTCAGTCACGACCTGCTGGAAGGTATTTTTGCCCGCGCCGGGCTGGTTTCCGACGTCGAGGTCTTTGAAGATTTTCCATCGCGTTACGACGTCGCCGCATCCCGCCAGCACCGATGGGCGCGCGGCGATTGGCAGTTGCTTCCCTGGATCATTGGTAGCGGGCCAGCGATAAGCGGCGGCACTAGACAGACCCGCATGCCGCTGCTTGGCCGGTGGAAACTTGTCGATAACCTTCGCCGCACCCTGTCGGCCCCGGCAAGTTTCCTCGCCCTTTTATCCGGGTGGGCCTTGCTACCCGCAGGTGCCGCCTTGCTCTGGAGCGGTTTCGTTCTGCTTCCATTTCTGCTGACTGCGTTCCTGCCTCTAGTCGCACGCGTGATTCCGCGCCGTTCCGGAATCACGACCGGCAGCCACTTCCGCGCACTTCGTCTCGATCTCAGAATCGCCTTTTTGCAGTTCGGCCTGCAAGTGGCGTTGCTCGCGCATCAGGCCTGGCTGATGGGCGATGCTATCGTCCGGACCTGGTCGAGGCTGTATCGGCGGCGAGGATTGCTGGAGTGGGTGACCGCCGCAGCGGCGGGCTCCGATCAGGAACTCAAAATTTCCGGCTTCTATCGGCGGATGGCCGGCGCTGTCGCGTTGGCTGCGGGCGCGACTGTTGTTGTTGCTTATGCCGATCACGAAACCTGGTTGATCGCCGCACCGTTGGTCGGCGCCTGGATGCTGTCGCCGGCCATCGCATGGTGGGTGAGCCGGGCGCCACGCCCGGACCGGAGCACGCTGTCGGACGCGGCGGCGGAAAGCTTGCGCCTCACGGCGCGGCGCACCTGGCGCTTCTTCGAAACATTCGTGACGGCGGAAGATCATATGCTCCCGCCGGACAATTTTCAGGAGGATCCCCGGCCGGTTCTGGCCCATCGGACCTCGCCAACAAATCTAGGGCTCTATCTTCTCTCGGTCCTTGCCGCGCAAGATTTCGGCTGGCTCGGCCTCACGTCGGCCGTCGACCGATTGGAAGAAACGCTTGGTACAATGAGCAAGCTCGAACGATTCCGCGGTCATTTCTTCAATTGGTATGACACGCATGATCTTCATCCGCTCGAGCCAAAATACATATCATCGGTCGACAGCGGAAATCTAGCCGGGCACCTAATTGTGCTCCGCAGTGCCTGCCGGGAGATGATTGCGGCATCTGTGATTGGCCCGAAACCGCTTGCCGGAATCGCGGACGCCGTGAAACTCGCTCAAGCCTCTCTGGACGCCCTGAGCAGCGACCGCCGAATATCGGAAGCCGCTCGCAATCAGCTTCAAATTGCGCTCGGCTCACTCGCGGCATCATTAAAATCGCCTGCTGAATCACCGACGAATTTTGCCGTCCAGCTATTGAACCTGCGAGCACAGGTCGAGACGCTTCCTGAGCTCGCGCGCGCGATTTTGGTGGACGGGCATAATGACTTTGCCGGTGTAGCGGATGTGATGTTTTGGACAGAGGCCATTGCTGCTTCTGTGCAGGGCCATCAGCGCGATGTCGACAGCTTGCTGCCTTGGATTCATCTCACCGCTGGCAGCGCTTCATCCGGCGCACTGACATTAGGCGATCTACCGGATCACTGTCAGACAATGATTGAGACGCTAGCTCAGCAAAGAGCCAGTCACACATCGACCGGCACTGATGCTGACGTTGCCAAGATTGACCGCCTTATTGCGACGTTGGAGCAATCGGCCGCAGCTGCCAAAGTTCTCGTCCGGCGAATTGAAAGCCTCGACGAGAGCGCGGGAAAAACGTTTGACGAAATGCAATTCGGGTTCCTTTTGGATCCGGCCAGGCAGCTGCTCTCTATCGGGTATCAATTTTCCGAGGGTACGCTGGATCCGAGTTGCTACGATTTACTTGCATCCGAAGCGCGCCTGGCGAGCTTCATCGCTATCGCGAAAGGCGACATCGCACCGAAACATTGGTTCAAATTGGGGCGCGCGGTGACCCCGATCGACCGGGGTTCGGCTCTGATCTCATGGTCCGGATCGATGTTCGAGTACTTGATGCCGGAATTGGTGATGCGCGAACCGGAAGGGAGCCTGTTGCATCAAACGGCCCGGTTGATCGTTAGCCGACAAATTGAGTACGGCGCCCAGCTTGGAGTTCCGTGGGGGATTTCCGAATCGGCCTACAACTTCCGCGATCTCGAGCTCACCTATCAATATTCCAATTTTGGCGTCCCCGGACTCGGACTAAAGCGCGGCCTCAGCGAAAACATCGTCGTTGCACCCTATGCGACGGCGCTTGCATCCATGATCGATCCGGCCGCCGCGGTACGGAATTTCGCTCGTCTGGCCGAATTGGGCGGGAGTGGCCGGTATGGCTGGTATGAGGCTCTGGACTACACGCCGGGGCGAATCCCGGAGGGCAAAAGTGCTGTCGTCGTACGCGCCTATATGGCGCACCATCAAGGGATGAGCCTAGTCGCAATCGCGAACACGCTTTGCGGCGGGACGATGCGAACGCGCTTCCATGCCAATCCGATCGTGCAGGCGACGGAACTTTTGCTGCAAGAAAGGCCTCCGCGGGATGTCGATGTCAAATGGGTGCGCGCCGAAGAAGTGAGTCAAACGACGCAGGTGCACGAGCTGGTGCCGCCCATGTTGCGCCGGTTCCGCTCGCCGCACGATCGCATTCCGCGGACGCACCTTTTGTCGAACGGCCGCTACGCCGTCATGATCACCGCCGCCGGATCTGGTTTCAGCCGCTGGGCGAATCTCGCCGTTTCCCGTTGGCGCGAAGATGTCACCTGCGATCCTTGGGGTTCGTATGTCTATTTGCGAGACGTCGAAAACGGGTCCGTGTGGTCCGCCGGTTATCAGCCTAGCGGCGCCAATCCGGACAGTTATGAAGTCGCATTTTCGGAGGATCGCGCCGAAATTACACGCCGCGATGGAACCCTGACGACAACTCTCGATGTCGTCGTATCGCCAGAGGAGGGCGGGGACGTCAGGCGTGTGTCGATTTCAAATCTTGGGGTGCGCACACGCGAGATCGAGTTGACCTCTTATTCTGAGATCGTCTTAGCGCCTCCAAGCGATGATGCAGCGCATCCTGCATTTTCAAAACTTTTTGTACAAACCGAGTTTGTGCCTGAACTCGGTGCACTTCTGGCTACCCGCCGAAGGCGGGCACCGGAGGAACCGGAGGTGTGGGCCGCCCATCTGGCCGTATTGGAAGGCGAGGCCACCGACGAACTGCAATTCGAGACTGATCGGGCGCGCTTTCTTGGACGTGGCAACGGCGTCGGCTCGCCGATTTCCATGAGCAGCGGCCGGCCTCTTTCAAACACGGTCGGGACGGTGCTCGATCCGATCTTCAGCATTCGCCGACGCGTCCGCATCCCGCCGGGCGCGACCGTCCGCCTCTCTTATTGGACACTTGTCGCCCGTTCGCGCGACGAGGTTACCAGCCTCGCCGATAAGCACCACGATGTCGCGGCGTTCGAACGCGCAGCCACCTTGGCCTGGACCCAGGCGCAGGTTCAGCTCCATCATCTTGGAATAACATCAGACGAGGCACACCTCTTTCAGCGTCTCGCCAATCGCATCATGTACTCTGACCTGACGCTGAGACCGTCGCCTGAAATCTTGAAACGGAACGATCTCGGACCATCGGCTCTTTGGGCGCACGGTATCTCTGGCGACTTGCCGATTGTGCTGTGCCGGATCGATGAGGCCGAACACCTAGAGACGGTACGCCAATTGACCCGCGCGCATTCCTACTGGCGGATGAAGCAACTCGCGGTCGACCTGGTGATCATCAACGAGAGAAGCACCTCGTATGTCCAGGATTTACAAACCGCTCTGGAGTCGGTTGTCCGAATCAATCTGTCGCGATCACCACCTCAGAAAGATAGCGCCCCAGGAAGCTTGTTTCTACTGCGCGCCGACCTATTGTCTGTCGAGGTACGAAATCTCCTTCAGACGGTAGCGCGCGTGGTGATCGTGACCCGGCGTGGCGGGCTTGCCGAGCAAGTCAAACGTCTGCAAGAAATTGCACCCGCTGCTGAACCGCCAAGTCTGATGCCGGGGAGCCCGAGTCCTTCTGAGTTCACCGCGCCGCCGCCGCTCGAGTTTTTCAATGGAATTGGCGGATTCGATCACGATGGGCGGGAATACGTCACCATCCTCGACGGAGAGCTAGCGACGCCTGCACCCTGGGTGAATGTCATCGCCAATCCCTCGTTTGGCTTCCAGGTCTCCACCGACGGCAGCGGTTACACATGGTCGGTCAATAGCCGCGAGAACCAGCTCACGCCTCGCTCGAACGATCCCGTGAGCGACAGCCCCGGTGAAGTCATTTATGTGCGCGACGAGGATAGTGGAGACGTCTGGACGGCGACCGCTCTTCCCATCCGTGACAACGCGTCCCGATATATTGCCAGACATGGCCAAGGGTACAGTCGTTTCGGGCATGTGTCGCATGGCATTGCGCTTGATCTCCTGCAGTTCGTGCCGCTCGACGATCCCGTCAAGATTTCCAGGCTGAAGATCAAGAACGTCTCAGGCCGCCGGCGGCGTCTATCGATAACGGGCTATGTGGAGTGGGTGCTGGGACCTTCGCGCGCCGCTTGCGCACCCTATGTCGTCACCGAGATCAATCCCGAAACCGGCGTGTTGCTGGCGCGCAATCCGTGGCGCATGGAGTTCGGCTCCCGTGTGGCCTTTGCCGATATGGCCGGCCAGCAAAGTTCGTGGTCCGGCGATCGCACGGAGTTCATAGGTCGCAACGGCAGTCTCGCTTTGCCCGCCGCACTCGCAAATCGAACGCCGCTGTCAAACCGGGTCGGCGCCGGCCTCGATCCATGCGGTGTTCTGCAAACCGCTGTCGAGATTCCGACAAACGCTGAAGTCGAAATTACATTCTTGTTGGGCGAGGCGGCGACGGGAGCGCAAGCCCTGTCGCTGGTCGAGCGGTATCGTGCAGCCAATCTCGACGATGTGTTTAGCGACGTTGGCAGGTATTGGGACCAGACGTTGGGCGCGGTCCAGGTGCGGACACCCGATCGCGCGATGGACATCATGCTGAACCGCTGGCTTCTGTATCAAACGATCGTTTGCCGATTGTGGGCTCGATCGGGTTTCTACCAGGCCAGCGGCGCTTATGGCTTCCGCGACCAGCTGCAAGATGGCATGGCGCTCTGCTGGTCGCAGCCGGGGCTGACACGGGAGCATCTGCTGCGCGCAGCGGCACGGCAGTTTACCGAGGGTGACGTTCAACACTGGTGGTTGCCGTCCTCCGGCAAAGGCATTCGCACGCGCGTTTCCGATGACCTGCTCTGGTTGCCCTATGCCGCAGCACAATATGTGACGGCGACTGGTGATCTCGCTGTTCTCGACGAGCAGATAGCGTTTCTCGACGGAATGACGCTGGCGCCTAACGAGCAGGATGCTTTCTTTCAGCCCATGGCCTCGAACGAGAAGGCTACTCTTTTTGAACACTGTGCGCAGGCTCTCGACCGCAGCCTTGCGCTCGGACGGCATGGCCTGCCGCTGATCGGCGGCGGCGACTGGAACGACGGATTGAACCGGGTCGGTGCGGGTGGGCAGGGCGAAAGCATATGGCTGGGCTGGTTTCTTTGCGCCACCATTGTGAACTTCGTTGCGTTCGCCGAGCAACGGGGTCAGCACGAGCGTGTCGCATCATGGCGGCAGCACGAGACGTCGCTGCGCGCCGCCCTTGAGCGCGAAGGCTGGGATGAAAACTGGTATCGCCGCGGCTATTTTGATGATGGAACGCCGCTTGGGTCTGCTTCGAGCAGCGAGTGCCGCATCGACTCCATTGCTCAGTCCTGGGGCGTGATCTCCGGCGCGGCAGACCCGGCACGCGCCGCACGCGCCATGGCGGCGGTCAATGAAAACCTCATCCTGCGTGATGAGGGATTGGCTCTGCTGTTCACGCCGCCCTTCGATCAAACTCCGCTGGACCCCGGCTACATCAAGGGTTATCCGCCGGGGATTCGCGAGAATGGCGGGCAGTATACTCATGCCGCCATCTGGTCGGTCCAGGCATTCGCCAAGCTTGGCGACGGGGACAAGGCAGCCGAGTTGTTCGCGCTGCTCAATCCCATCAACCACGCCCGAACGCGGGCCGCCGCACAACGCTACAAGGTGGAACCGTATGTGGTGTGCGCGGATGTCTATTCGGTTTCGCCTCACGTCGGGCGAGGCGGCTGGACATGGTACACGGGCTCGTCCGGATGGATGTATCGAGCAGGCCTAGAGTCGATTTTGGGGTTCACCGTCGAGGGTAATACGTTGCGGCTCGATCCTTGCGTGCCTTGTGCGTGGCGAGATTTCGAAGTCGCATTTTATTACTGCATGACCCGGTACGAGGTGTTCGTCGAAAATCATGCCGGCGTTTGTCGCGGCATTGCCCGCTTGGAACTCGATGACCAGGTGCTCGCTCACGGTTCGACGCGCATCACGCTGGTGGATGACGGCAAAACCCATCATGTCCGAATCACACTCGGATGATCTGCCGGCAATGCGGCACACCGCGAGTAACTCCAATAGACGGCCGGGAAGCGGAAAACGGTTTCGTCTGCCTAGGCCGCCTTGGGGTCCGGCATATGACGCACGTTGTGATTATGGCTCACGGTGCACGACTGCTCACGGCCGCACTTCACGCAGACGAATATCTCGTTGTCCAAATCAAGAGTACGGTTGGCTGACTCAATTTTCTTGAGTCGCAACTCGCCGCCACAGACGTCGCAGTGCGACGAGGGCGGTGGCTCGACGAGGGTCCGCATATGATTTCCTTTCGCCCGACATGCTTCGGAGCGAGGAACGGGGCGCTCGAACGGGCCCCGATTGAAAGGTTGGACTGAAAGCCGAACGCCTTGCGTTGACGTCTCGGTTGGTACTCAATTGCGCCTTTAAGCAGGTCGTGTCCAGTCACATTTCTGGAGGCGCACGGCGAGCAGGCTCGTTTCCATGATAGAGAGCTTTAACTGTAGTGATTTCAGCGAAGTATTCATCGATGTGAAAGAGGAAGAATAGGCCGCCTCAGTTGGCGGCCTGACTCAATTTTATGCCGGGATGCAATCATTAGACGGATGTCTGCTTGTGGCCCATCGCATCGTTCGCTGAAACGCACCATTTTGGTCGCTATTGGGGGCATAGCGAACATGGTTCGGCACTGGCGCGGAATGGATGGGTAGCGAATGACCCAAAGCAGAC
>Ga0210122_1000307_pt1 | contig 16414 bp, 21 predicted proteins | sample Muzzi_CordB_D2_FD_185530 | JGI IMG/M metagenome (GOLD analysis project Ga0210122, IMG submission 185530) | Wetland microbial communities from San Francisco Bay, California, USA, that impact long-term carbon sequestration - Muzzi_CordB_D2 (SPAdes) | ecosystem: Environmental > Aquatic > Marine >... | reverse complement strand
CCGCGCAGCCGCCGTGACGTCCGGCTGGCCAAACACGCCGTGGATTACTGCCAGCAGGGTGGCCCCGGCAGTAACGAGTTCACCGCCGTTTTCCGGCATAATCCCCCCGATAGCCGCGATCGGCAGTTCGATTGCCTGGCGTGCCTGGTGCAGCAGTGACGGTTGGGCGGGTACCGCATCCGGTTTGGTTTTCGACGCAAAGAACCGGCCAAAGGCTACGTAGTCGGCGCCCTCGCGAGCTGCCTGCAGGGCGAGTTCCAGCCGGTTGTAACAGGAGATTCCGATAATGGCCTGTGGGCCAAGCCGGCTGCGTGCCTGCCGGATGGAGGCGTCATGCCGTCCCAGGTGGATCCCGTGTGCGCCAACGGAGCGGGCCAGTTCAACATCATCATTGATGATCAGGGGTACATCCCGTTGGGCACACAGTGTTACCAGTGATTGCGCGTCCCGGTAGCGCGCTTCCCGGGTGCCGAGTTTTCCACGGTACTGGACCAGTACCGCACCGCCGGCAATCGCCTGTGCCACTCGATCGAGTAATGTACTCTCGGGGATCAGCTGATTGTCGGTTATGACATACAGCCCGACGGGCAACTTATTCACCGTTGGCCCAGTAGAAACGATTCGGCAGGTGTTGCCCGAGCCCCGGGCGATAGCCATGCTGCAGGGTGTTCCAGGTAAAACGCTGGGCTTCGTGGACGGCTGCGAAGGGTTCCAGACCCTGTGCCAGCAATCCGGCAATACTGGCGGCCAGGGTGCAGCCGGATCCGTGGTAGGTGTGAGGCAAGCGGTCCCAGGTGAAGCTCTCCAGACATTGATGTCCGTTATAGAGCTTGTTGATGACATGGGGTGTGTTTTCATGGGTTCCGGTGATCAGTACATACTCGACGCCGTGATCCAGCAACGCCAGGGCGCAGGCATCCAGGGTATCCGCCTCCGGTGCCAGTGCACGGGCTTCGGGGCTATTGGGTGTCAGGACCGTGATGATTGGCAACAGCAGGGTTTGCATTGCCTGGATCAGTTCGTGGCCTCCCAGCGCCGTTCCGCGTCCGGAAGCCAGTATCGGGTCGAAGACGACCGGTATTTCCGGGTAATCCGACAGAATGGTGTGAATTACCTCAATATTTTCTATACTGCCCGGCATCCCGATCTTGAATATGCTGACTGGCATATCCTCCAGGATCGAGCGGGCCTGGGCGATCACATCGGCGGGATCCACTGCAGTGAAACCGGACACATCCTGTGTGTCCTGGATCGTCAGGGCGGTAATGACCGGTGCGGTATGGCATCCCTGGCTGGCGAGTGATTCGATATCTGCCTGGATACCGGCCCCGCCACTGGGGTCGTGGCCGGCGAAAACCAGTACAACGGGTGGGGTATTGCGGTCAGTAACCATACAACTGGCACGTGGTTTTCCGGTTCATGTCTGGCCAAAAGTCAAAGATGTAACCAGACGGCTGTGGTTCCCTGCATTGGCAAGCTGGACCTGCCATTCTACCTGTTTTATGGCAGCACGTGCCGGTACAATGCGCAACGAATTCGGGGCACCGGATACAGCCAGACGAGGTGATCAGCGATGAGTGTATACAAGGCCTACATGTGCGTGGTGTGCGGGTTTATCTATAGCGAGGAGTCCGGTCTGCCCGAAGAGGGTTTCCCTCCTGGCACCCGCTGGGGAGACATCCCGGTGAACTGGGTGTGCCCGGAATGCGGCGCTGCCAAGGAAGAGTTTGAAATGATCGAGATCTGAAATCCACCACATTCCGGAAATTTGTCTAAACTGGTACATAAACGTTCCGGTGAATGTATGCCAGCCGGTTTTTCCCCGGGGTAGCGGGAGTTACACATAGATCAGTCCCATGCAGACCATTTCCGAAAAACTGACCGAAATGGCGGGGGCCGCGGAGGCCTTCTGCGGGTTGATTGATAATCATGATTTTATGGAGGAGTACTGGCTTGATGATTTGATCAGGGTACTGCCCCGTCTGCATTCCGCGGTTACCTCGTTAAACAGTCTCGAGGACGAAAATATGCCGGCACTTGAGGTCGATCTGGATGTGCGCTTTGACCTTTACAGCCGACTGCGTCAACAGCTTGGCAAACGCGACGGCTACTGGCTTGAATTTGATGTATCCCCGGATCAGCTGCACATGTCGGGCAGCCTCGCGGATGATCTGACCGATATCTATTTCGATTTGCAGCATGGGCTGGATCTGCTGGAAGAGGCCTGGCCGCAACGTGCGGAACAATTCTGGCAATCCACATACCGTATGCACTGGGGACAGCATCTGGTGGATGCCGAACGCCACCTATACGCACTCAAGGTCCGGAACCAGCTGCGTTCGGCCTAGAATCATTATTACCCGGGAATTGGCTGGCCGACCTGCCGGAGCCAATTTGCATCCCGGCAGCCGGCATGGTATCGGATTACCGGAAATTCCGCTGGAAATAGCGTATATTCATGCGGCTGGAATTCGTCAGCGTTCCGGTTGTTGCGTCATTTCGCCGACAGGAGAAATCTGGCAACATGTCGACCCAGCTGGCTTGAGCGGGTAACAGGATTCCCGCGCTTCGCCAGCCGCGACCGGTTGATCAGAAATATGTCGGCAAAGGGAATAACCAATCAGGCAGGTGTGCATGAAGATGATGAACAGAATTGACAGGGTGCAGGGCTTTACCTTGATCGAGGTGATGGTTGTCGTGGTCATCCTCGGGATACTGGCCGCGATCCTGGTACCCAAGGTGATGGACCGGCCGGACCAGGCGCGCATCACCAAGGCACGCCAGGATATCCGGGCACTGGAAGCCGCACTGAATCTCTACAAGCTGGATAATTATGTGTATCCGACCACGGACCAGGGCCTGGAAGCCCTGGTTGAGAAACCGGCATCACCGGAACCTCCGAACTGGAAGGACGGCGGTTATGTTGACCGCCTGCCGATGGACCCCTGGAAGCAGCCCTATCAATTCCTGAGCCCTGGCACGCATGGCACCATTGATATCTACTCACTGGGGGTGGACCAGCAGCCCAGTGATGATGATATCGGCAACTGGGACCTGCTCTGACAGACAGGGCGATGACTGCCCGAGCCCCGTTACAGTCCGGGTTTACCCTGCTCGAACTGATGGTGGTGCTGGTGCTGGTCGGCATCATCTTCAGTTTTGCCGTTCTCTCAATCGGCGGGGATGACCTGGCCGAGGCAATGGAGCGCGAGACCCGCCGCCTGGTGACACTGATCGGCATGGCCAGCGACGAGGCCGTATTACGCAGCGAGGAGGTCGCGATACATTTCAGTGATGATGGCTATACCTTCATGGTCCTGCAGGGGGATGGCTGGCAGGCAGTGGAAAATGACGCATTGCTTAAACCCCGGACCCTGCCTGCCGGGGTTATGCTGCGGCTCGAAGTGGAGGGTGATCCACCGCTTCTGCGAGAGAAGGACAACGACGAAAAGGAGGATGCAAAGGAAGCGGAAGAGCGTCTTATGCCCCAGGTTTTTATTCTTTCAAGTGGCGAGATGACCCCCTTTGCGATCACCCTGGAGGCTGACCAGAGCCGCTTCCGTTACCACCTGACCGCCTCCCTCATGGGTGAACTGGAATGGGAACAGGAGGAGTCATTTTGACAAACCGGCAGGTTACGGGATTCACCCTGCTGGAAGTACTGGTTGCCCTGGCGGTCCTGGCATTGACCATGGGTGCGGTAATCAAGGCCGTGGGGGATTATACCGGCAACCAGGCCTACCTCAGGGACCGGACGCTTGCCGTCTGGGTAGCGCGTAATGTTCTGGCCGAGCAACAGCTGGAGAGTGCCTGGCCGGGCGTTGGCGAAATAAAGGGTATCAGCGACATGGGTGGTCGGGAATGGAGCTGGTTGGTAACGGTGACCCAGACGGAGGAAGAGGAACTGCGCCGGCTGGATGTCGAGGTCCACATGATCGACGACGACGATTCCGAACCACTGGCAGTACTCAGCGGTTTTCTCTGGCAGCCCGATCAATGAAATATTGCCGTGGTTTTACCCTGCTGGAGTTGCTGGTGGCACTGGCGATCTTCAGTGTGATTGCGGTCATGGCATATGGCGGATTGGCGACGGTACTCGATCAAAGCGCCCTGACGGAGGAGCGTGCCGACCAGCTGGGCATGCTGCAAAAAACCTATTTAATTATGCAGCGCGATCTGGAACAGGTGGTACCCCGTGCCGTCCGGGACGAGTTCGGTGACCGGCTGGCGCCCCTGACGGGGACGCCGCTGTTTCAGTTCACCCGTGGCGGGTGGCGCAACCCACTCAATCATCCCCGCAGCACCCTGCAACGCGTGGGATATACCCTGGAAGACGGGGAACTGACCCGGCATACCTGGGCGGTGCTGGACCGGGCCCAGGACAGCAAGCCCACGGACCAGATACTGGCAAGGGACATTACCGACCTCCAGGTGCGTTTTCTCGACGAGGGAAACCGCTGGCAGGAACAATGGCCGAAGGAGCAACTCGGCGGTAATCAGGAGGAATCAGCCGCTGATTTGCCGAAGGCTCTGGAACTTACGCTGGAACACGATTTCTTTGGCACCCTTGTCTGGCTGTTCCAGCTGCCATGAGGACGCAGTTGCCCGACTTGATTCGCTGTCGCACCGTTCCGGCCAGTCAGTGCGGCGTTGCCCTGGTTACCGCACTGCTGATCGTCAGCCTGGTTACCGTGGTGGCCGTTGCCATGGCGACACACCAGCAAATCGATATCCGGCGAACCGGCAATCTGGTCCACGGCGAACAGGCCTATGATTATGCGCTTGCTGCGGAAAGCTGGGGCCGGGTAATCCTGCGTCGTGATGCAGCGGAAAGTGAATACGATCACCTGGAGGAAGACTGGGCGACGGCGTTGCCTCCGATTGCTGTGGAAGGGGGGCTGGTAAGCGGCGAGATCGTAGACCTGCAGGGCCGCTTCAACGTCAACAACCTGGTAGCGTCGGATGGCAAGGTCAGTGAGGCGGACATCGAATACTTTAAGCGATTGCTGGAACTCCTGCAGCTCGACCCCGGTCTGGTGGATGCCCTGATCGACTGGATCGATGCGGATATTGAGGTGCGATTTCCGGACGGTGCAGAAGATGAATACTACCTGCTGCAGGAACCACCGTACCGGGCAGCGAACCGGCCCCTCGTCAGTATCAGCGAATTGCGGCTGGTCAAGGGTTTTGACATGGAAGCGATGCAGTTGCTGCAACCCCATGTGACGGCATTGCCCGAACCGACCCTGATCAATGTCAATACGGCAACGCCCACCGTGCTGCAGGCCCTGCATGAGGAGTTGACGGCCGATGATATCGAATTGTTGATTGTCGATCGCGGTGAGGACGGCTATGCGACCAAGAATGACTTTCTGGGTCATAATGCCCTGGCCGGGCTGGAAATAACCGCGGGAATTGATGTCAGTAGCGATTATTTCAGTATTCTGACCGATGTACTGGTAGGGCAGAGTCAGGCGCATCTGGAAAGCCTGCTGGCCCGGGATGAAAAAATTACCCGTATCATCCATCGTGTCAGGACCCCGCGGCGCTTGCCGCAAGTGCAGTAGTTGTCCGGTTTGTGATTGCGAGCGATTGATTCAGAAGTGCTTTTTGATAGGATGGGGGGATTGTATACATGAGAGGACAGCCATGCGAAACACCCTGCTGATCCGGGTCGGATCCGATGACGACTGCCAGTGGTTGTCGCTGGACAGCGATGGACGGGCGGTCGGTATGGTGCGCACCGGCGCGCTGGCCGACGCGGCGGTCGAGGCGAATGGCTTACGGGTAACCGTGCTGTTGCCGGGTGTTGACTGCCTGATGACACGGGCCAGCATTCCGGGACGTAATCGGCAGAAGCTGCTTCGAGCGGTTCCCTATGTCCTGGAGGAGCAGCTGTCCGATGATGTCGAAGACCTGCATTTTTCCCTGGGTCCTGCCTTGCCCGAGGGGGATTACCCGGTGGTCATCGTCGCCATTCGTCGCATGGATGCGGTACTGGAAGCGTGCAGCACAGCCGGACTGGAAATCAGCCAGCTGATGCCGGACCTGCTGGCCATCCCGCACGAGGAGGGCCGCACGAGTGCCGTGATTACCGGCGACGTGGCACTGATAAGAACCGGACCCTGGTCAGGATTCGCCGTGGACACGGAGAATCTCGGACTGATACTGGCCAGTCAGCCGCTCGATGAGGATATGGTGGCACGACCCGTTCACATCCGGGCACCTGCCGGCAGTTCACTGCCGGAGTTGCCTGCGTCCGGACTGGACGTCGATATCGAATATTACAATGGTGACGTGCTCAATGTTCTGGCGCAAGGCCTGGGTACACCCTCTATCAATCTGCTGCAAGGGGTATACAGCCGCACTCAGGAATGGGGCCGGCTTTGGCAGCATTGGCGTGCCACGGCGGCACTTCTGCTGGCCGGGTTTTTTCTGAGTAGTATGGCCATGGGTGTCGACTATTATCGTCTGAAGCAACAACAGGATGCCCTGAATATCCGGATTGAGGAAATTTTCAAGCAGGCATTCCCCGAGACCAAACGCATCGTCAATCCGCGCGTACAGATGCAGCAGCAACTGGAGCAATTACAGCGCAGCCAGGGTGGCGGGGGACAGTTTCTGTTACTGGTATCGCGCTCCGGTGACGTCCTGCGTAATGCCAAAGATGTCAGAATCTCCGGCGCCAGTTTTCGCGCTGGCCGGCTGGATGTGGACCTGAATGTTGCGAATCTTCAGGTGCTGGATGAATTGAAGCAGACCTTGTCCGGGAAGGGGTTATCCGTAGAAATCCAGTCTGCGGCAGCGGATGCAAACCAGCGGGTCAAGAGCCGTCTGCGTATCGAGGGGAGTGGAGCATGAAGGAGTGGCTGGCGGGTCTTGCACCGCGTGAACGCATGCTGGTGTATGCGGCAGCGGGATTGCTGACGTTTATCCTGCTGTACGCAATCGTTATTCATCCGTTGTTCAGCAAATACAGCCGGCTGGTCTCGACCGTGGAGGAACAGCATTCAACATTGCAGTGGATGCAGCAGAGTGCCGCAAAGGTAAGGCAACTGAAGAGCATCAGTCCGGCAGCGGCCACTGGATTGGGCGGACGTTCCCTGCTGTCGGTTACCGATACTTCTGCGCGTGCCGCCAAGCTGGGTCCGGCATTGAAGCGGGTAGAACCGGAAGGCAGTAATGCGGTACGTGTCTGGCTGGATAACGCCGCATTTGATTCCCTGATCGGTTGGCTGGATGTCATGGTTTCCCGGTACGGGGCCGATGTCGAAACGATAACCGTGGAGCGTGCGGAAACGGCCGGCCGGGTGAATGCACGCGTTACCCTGCAGGCGTATCAGCCTTGACCCGTACTGCCTGGCGCCTCCTGGTGGCGGGGGGGTGTGTTTATCTGCTGTTTCTACTCATCAGCGTCCCCGCATCCCGGGTTACGAGCCGGTTGGCACAGCAGGTAGAAGGTCTGTCACTATATGCGGTAACAGGTACGGTTCTTTCCGGAGAAGCGGCACGAATTGTCATCCAGGGGCAGGGCATCGGTCCTGTCAACTGGACGCTGCGGCCTCTCGCATTGCTGCTCGGGAGGCTGGAATACCGGGTAGAGAGTACCGATGCTGCTTTCAAGGGTAATGCCACCATTGGTCTGGGCCTGAATGGCGTGCTTGTGGTGCATGATCTGGAGGCTGAGCTGGTGCCCGATCCGCTGATCAACCGGTTTTCACCGGTTCCGGTCGAGTCAACCGGGCGGTTTACCCTCCTGATCGAGATACTGGAATACGCGGCGGGTTTCCCGCAGCAGCTTGCCGGCCGGCTGGACTGGAATGATGCACGTATCCTGGAGCCGGTGAATCTGTCACTCGGGCAGGTAGCCACGGTTATGAGTCGCGGCGAAGATGCACTGGTTGCCACAATTACCGGTACCCCGGGTGATATGGCCATGTCGGGTGAAATCACCCTCACACCGGCAGGCCGGTATGACCTCAACCTGTTACTGACCCCCGGTCCTGCCATCTCGCCGGACATCGTGGACGCCCTCGGCACTTTCGCACAATCCAGGCCCGGTGGCAGCTATCTGCTAACCGACACTGGTCAGTTATAAATGAAGCCATGGAGCCACTGGATCTTTCCATACCGGAGCAGCATGGTTACACCGATCCCACCGTGGAACTGGATGTTGAGCGCCTGCGGGCCTGGTTGACCGACCTGCCGTTGATGGATGTCGTGGAAACATTGCGCCTGGTACTCAATGCACTGGATTCCCTCAACGAGCAAAAGCTGCCGTCTGTAAGGCGGTTTCAGATACTGGAGGTTTTCAGGTACACAGCCCAGCGCCTGTTTGTTACGGTCGATCCTCTGCACGTAAGACAACTGGCTCTGTCAAAGCCACAACGGGCACAGGCCACAGCAGGAGTGGAACAGCTATTGCTGGCGATGGCGGGCGGATACAAGGTCATCATCAGGGGGATATACGAATCGGCGGATATCCGCTCAGGCGGGGTGGTGTTCGGACAGGCAGTCAATCGTGCCATGGAACACCTGAGTCTCGCTTTGCTTGACAGCTACCGGTTTTATCGTGCATTGCAACCGTTTGTTTTCCATGAGTTGCATCAGCTATATCGTATCGCACGGCACCATGGCCTGCTTGAGGTCAGGGTGGATGATGAAGAGCAAACCGACCGGCTGCTGAGTACCTCAGGCAGGTACCATGCGACGATGCTGCTGTCGCTTACCGATCCGTTTCGCCTGGCGGAAGGGGAAGTGAGCCTGCTTTATGACGTCCTGATCGACCATGCCGGCAAATGCCGGGTAATCCCTGGAAATCAATGGTCGGGCGTGCCTGATGGCCAGTATATTATCGATCTGAAAAGCGGAGCTCCCCCCAGGCACTGCCTCAGCCCGGAGCGGCCGGCGGCAGGAAAGCAGGATTATTTGCTGGATGCCCGCGAGGCCCTGGCCGCAATCAGGGAACGCCTGACACAAACCCCCGCCAGGGTGCGTATGCAAAGCCCGGAGGCCATTGCCATGCGCCGCTTGTTACCGGAAGTGATTGATCCTGTTAAAACCCGGGAGGAACGTCACCCCGACAGCCGCTGGGCACAGCTGCTCCTGGGGCTGGACAGTATCCATGTCCATCGGCCGGAGATGTCGAGAGCAGGAAAGGCACATGTAACCCGGGGCACCGGCAGGGAGCCGGATGAGCTGTATTCCTGCCGCATTATTGATTCCAGTAACAACGGGATGTGTCTGGGCTGGGATGAAGGCGGTGCAGGCGACGCCCGCGTTGGTGAAATACTGGGAATTGTCGAGGCAGATCACCAGCTGCGGATCGGGCTGATCCGTTCCATACGCCTCCACCGTGAGGGTGGTATGGAGATCGGTATGCAGTTCATTCACGGGAGTATTGCCGCGGTTTACTGTCGTGCGGTTGAAGACGAGGAGAGTGATGCAATTCGCGCGCTGTTTATGCCGGCCAATGCGGCCGAACAGGTGGCCGCCACCCTGATCACAATCAGCGGATTCCATGCCCCCGGACGGCGCCTGCTTATCGATGTGTCCGGCAAGGAAGTGAATGCACGTGCCGGTCGCAGTATTATCAACGGACCGATAATCGATCGCTTCGAGTTCTTTGCCGATGACGGCTGACTTTACGGAGTGGAATATTGATACTGCAGCCGGCTGTGGTGGCGCCCGGTTGCGGGAGCGGGCCAGATCGCATGCCGGGGAACCGTGAGTGCAGGATGTCCTGCAAATGGTATAGCGATGATGAAAAACATTCCAGTTGATATAAAAATTACAGCGGAAAACAAGTGCGGTTTCTGCACAAACTCCAAGTGCTGCACCTATATTACCGAAGAACTGGCCACCCCGCGTTCCATGCATGATTTTGACCATCTACTGTGGCAACTCTCGCATGCCGATGTCCAGGCCTACAAGGATAAGGATGGCTGGTATCTGCTGATCCACAATACCTGCATGCATCTGTTGCCGGACGGCCGCTGTGGCATCTATGACGACCGTCCCCGGATTTGTCGTGAATACACCAATGAGTTCTGTGAATACGATCAGTCGGCCGAAGCGGGATTTGACCTGTTTTTCGACGGCTATGAGTCACTCTGTAAATATGTTCGCAAGCGCTTCAAGACCTGGGAAAAGTATGCGGCAAGCCGGGACGACTGATGTCCTGGATCGAGCCCGGGGAATACGGCAGGCTGGCAGGGTTGCGGACCTCCGGTGTTTGCGCATCATGTGCCCCGCGCTGCGGGGGTAATTTCCTCGAAACTGTCGATTGCCGGAAATTCATCAACCATGCGTGGCGGAGACTTGCTGTCGGGCCGGCGTACAGCCAGAAGGTGGCGCACACCGAAGGCATGGGCGGTGCGGAGTATCGGTATACTGTCATCAATGAACAGTGTTTTACCGGGATCAAAGGGTTCCACTTCACCCAGCAGTGCCCAGAAGCGCAGGTCCTCTTTCGGGTAGCCGATGTCATGCGCGCAGATGAGTGCATCAAAGTGTTCCGCCAGTCCGGTGCGTGCCATTTTCAGTGTCAGGCTTTTCGAGTGTGCATTTGTCAGTAAAACGGTGCGTTTGCCGGACGTGCGGGTATAATCGAGAAATTCAATAACATGCGAATGTATGGCGATAAGATGATCGATCTCTTCCTTGAGGCTGACGATATCCAGCCCGAGTTCACGGCTCCAGTACTCAACACAATACCAGTCCATGGTGCCTTCCTTGTCGCGGAATCTCGGGAACAGGTCCGACTTTGCAGCTTCGATGTCGAGTTTGTGCAGTTCTGCATAGCGCAACGGGACGTGTTCGCGCCAGAAATGATTGTCAAAATGCAGATCGAGCAATGTGCCGTCCATATCGAGGAAGACACTGTCGATTTCATGCCAGGGAATCATGGTACAGGTATGATGTATGGACGATCCCGGTATGGTACCAAAATTTGCGCTCGGCAATTACCGGGAGTACCTTGGCAAGCCGATATTCAGGGTTACGCCCCCACTTGAAGGGGGCGGGGCGGGATGGAGCCGTGTGATTGCACCAATGCTGCCTGCTCCGCGCGGAGGGTTGTAGATATGAGGAAACAGAATGAACGCTATTGACAGCACAAATGATATCGACATGCTGCTTGACCCCGTCAGCGAACTTGCGCGGGAGGCAGGCGGGAAGATACTGGAAATTTATAACAGCGAGTTTGCCATCGAGGAGAAAGCAGACAAGTCTCCGCTGACCGCAGCGGACATGGCGTCACACCATGCCATTGTCGATGGTCTGCAGGAACTGACGCCCGGGACACCGGTACTGTCGGAAGAGTCGGCGGGTATTCCCTACGGCGAACGTTCTGCCTGGCAGCGCTACTGGCTGGTCGATCCACTGGATGGCACCAGGGAATTTATCAAGCGTAACGGCGAGTTCACGGTCAATATTGCCCTGATTGAAAACGGTGTTCCCGTGCTCGGGATCGTGCATGTACCGGTCAGTGGCGTGAGTTACCTCGCTTGCAGGGGCCAGGGTGCTTTCAGACAGGAACCGGGCGGGCAGCGCCGGCCCATCCGGGTGCGCAGGCTGGGTGCCGGACCCGTCATGGTCGTCGGCAGTCGTTCACACCGGGGTGATTCACTGAACCGGTTTCTGGAGAAGATGGGAGAACATGAGATGGTCGGTATGGGTAGTTCCCTGAAACTTTGCCTGGTCGCCGAAGGTACCGCGGACATCTATCCACGGCTTGGTCCGACTTCCGAATGGGATACCGCCGCGGCGCAGTGTGTGGTCGAACAGGCGGGAGGGGTCGTTACCGACACCGACATGCGACCACTGCGTTACAACACCAAGGACTCCCTGTTGAATCCATTCTTTCTGGTTATCGGTGATACCAGCCGTGACTGGTCGCAGTATCTGGAATGACCATCGCCATTACCGTGCCGGCCTGGTGATTAACCCGGACGCCAATTGCGCAGCCAGGTATTGATTACGATATACAGTAACCCGATGCCGATCAGGCCACCCGTAATATCCGCGATAACATCGAAAACATCGGCTGATCGTCCCGGTACGAAACGCTGGTGTACTTCATCCAGTATGCCGTAGACCGCCACCACAGCAATGGCCGCCCACGCCTGACGCGAAGTGTACCCCGGTGCTGCCGCCGGTAGCGATCCCATCACCAGAAAACCGAAGATGCCGAAAACCAGGGCATGCATCAGTTTGTCCTGGCCGGGAAACAGCGGCGGTATATCGAAGCCATGCTGGCTGGATAGCAGGAAAATCACCCCCCCCCAGGCAATTGCGAGCAACCGCGACAGACGGTGAACCAGTAGCGGCACTATTCTTCCCCGGCTTCCTTGCGGTGCCATACCCAGGCGGAACGGACGATGTCTTCCAGGCGCTCGTATTCCGGCCTCCAGCCCAGTGCATTGCGGATGCGACCGGAATCGGCGATCAGCACGGCCGGGTCTCCGGGACGCCGTTCCGCGAGTTGTGCGCGAATGGAATGACCGGTGACCTCGCGCGCCACTTCAATGACCTGGTTGACTGAATAGCCGGTGCTGTTGCCCAGGTTGTAAATCGAGTTATCCCCGCCATGCAGCAAGGCCTCCAGTGCCAGCAGGTGTGCACGGGTAAGGTCACTCACATGGATATAGTCCCGCAGGCAGGTGCCGTCGGGCGTCGGGTAGTCGGTGCCGAATACGGTGATGGATTCCCGTGTGCCAGCGGCTACCTGCAGTACCAGTGGTATCAGGTGGGTTTCCGGCTGATGCCGTTCCCCGATGCTGCCGGAGGCATCGGCACCCGCGGCATTGAAATAGCGCAGGATACTGTACGTCATACCGGTGGCCCGACTGACATCCTGCAGCAGGCGTTCAACCGCCAGTTTGGTTGCCCCGTAGGGATTGGTCGGTGCCCGGGGGTGATCTTCGGCGATGGGTGTTTCCCGCGGCTCGCCGTAGACTGCGGCGGTGGACGAGAATATGAAGTGCCCGATGCCATAGCGCTGCATGGCTTCCAGCAGTGTTATGGTATTGGCGACATTGTTGCGGTAGTACGCCAGCGGTTTTTCGACCGATTCCCCGACCAGGGACCAGGCGGCGAAGTGCATGACGGCCTTGACAGGATAGCGGCTGAAGACGGCATCCAGGTCGGCCGGATTGCCCAGGTCACCCTCGATGAAATCACCTCCGGGCAGCAATTCACGGTGTCCGCGTGAGAGATTGTCCAGCGTGATCACGGGATAGCCGGCGCGCAGCAGATCGAGCACCATGTGGGAGCCGATATAACCGGCGCCACCGACGACAAGTATTAGCGGTTTATCCATGGCGTGTGATTCAGAACGCCTGTTCCGGCCCGGCCAGGGCAAGCAACTGTCCGGCAAGGGCGCGGCCAAATTCCGGATTGCCCTGCTGCAGGCTGACCTCGGTGGCCATGGTGTCATTGTACAGAACCGGTTGCGTCCAGTGGGCAAGCATGGCGGTTATGTCCGGGGTCGACAGATCATGATTTTCATTGTGATCGATAAGGAGTACATCGTGCGGGGTCAATGCAAGACCGTCGAGAAATTGTTTATTCAACAGTCCACTGCTGACAATTTCAAATCCATGGCTTTCCAGCAGCCTGGACAGATAACCGAGCAGGGTCGCACGCGAGGAAACAATCGCTAGGCGGATTCTTTTTTTTTAACCGGGTCAGCCGCGGGGGAGGGGGCAACGGATTCGGATACAGTTACGTCGCCTGCTCCAGCAGGATCAGCCGGTGCCCCGGGTTCCGGCGGGGTGTCCTCCGGTCCGGCGGCCTCGTAAGTCGGGAAGATACCACCCTGTTGCTTCTCCCGGGCAACGTCGGTGACCAGGGTCTGATCGATACGGTCTTTCTGCTCGGCATAACCGTAAACCAGGGCCGTATCGCAGAGCAGGTTGATCAGGCGTGGTATGCCGTTGCTGAAACGATATACCGCCTCGCAGGCGGCGTGGTCGAATAAATCCGGGGTGCCACCCGCGACTTCGATGCGGTGCCGGATATAACCACCGGTTTCCTCTTCCGATAATGGCTGGAGGTGGTAGTCCACGGAGATGCGCTGGGCAAACTGCACCAGGTCGGGACGGCGCAGGGTGTCACGCAATTCCCGCTGTCCGACCAGCACCACCTGCAGTGCCTGGTCCTTGTCGGCATTGACATTGGAGAGCATGCGCAGTTCCTCCAGGGTTTCCGCGGCCATGTTCTGGGCCTCGTCGACAATCAGTACGGTGCGGCGGTTGTGGGCATACTCGTCGATGATGAAATCGACAAATCGCTGGTACATCCCGACCTTGTTCAGATTGGCATGGTCCAGGTTGAACGCCAGCAGAATCCACTGCAGCAACTCGCCGAAATCGCGGTGGGTGTTCGAGATCAGGCCAACCGTGTGTTCCCGGTCCATATGATCGAGCAGGTGACGGATCAGCGTGGTTTTCCCGGTACCGATATCGCCACTGATGACCGTGAAACCGGCCTGGTTCATGAGGCCGTACTCGAGCAGGGTCAGTGCCATGCGGTGCTTGTCACTGAGAAACAGGAACCCCGGGTCCGGCAGCAGGCTGAAGGGTTTCTCCCGGAGATTGTAAAAGGACTCGTACATGGTGCCGGTATTCAGTCCGTGCCCCGGTCTGCCTTGTTGAGCACGGTGCCGACAATATTGGTGGTACTGAGGAGTTCGAGGGCGCGTTCCACGTCCGGTTTGCAGGTGACACCTTCTTCAACCACCAGCAGGGCGGCATCGACATACGGAGAGAAGGCCAGGGCGTCCGCCGAGGACAGCACCGGTGGCAGGTCGAAGATTATGACGCGGCTGTGATAGCGGGATTTCATATCCGCCACCAGTTGCGCCATCTTCGGGGAGTTCAGCATCTCGGCCGAATTTTCCACGGGTTGGCCACCCGGCAACAGCACCAGGTGCCCGACCCGGCTCGGCTGTACCAGTAATTCCGCAATGGGAACGTCATCGATCAGGTAATCACTCAGACCCTGGCGTTTCTCCAGCCCGAAATGCTCCAGCATCCACGGGTGACGCAGATTGGCATCTACCAGCAACACCGTGTAGTCGACTTCCCGGGCGATGCTGATCGCGAGGTTGATGGCCGTCAGGGTCTTGCCCTCACCCGGCCCCGGGCTGGTAATGGCCAGTACATTCCAGTCGTTTTCCTTGAAACGTTGAAGGATCTGGGTGCGCAGTAAATTATAGGATTCGGTAAACGGCCCGGGTGCCAGTCCGGTCACGATCCGGTTTTCCTTCAGGACCGAGTCTTCCAGTGTGATTGATCGGGTCTGTTGGTAATCGATGTTTCCTGCGTCAGGCAGTCGACTAATTACCGGGGAAGACGCGGTTCCCTGCCTGGCCTGGCGTTCCTGGCGTGCCTTTTCCAGGGCCTGTTTGATACGTTCCATAATTCTATTTCCAGGGGAAAATTGGTACCAGTATAAACCCTGACGTGCAAATGGTATCGGGTTTCGGGGTGTTTTCTTTATAATCAGAGGGTCATGCCGGGCAAGCCGGAGGCAGGGCAAGGAACGGTGTTATCAATCCCGCAATTGAAACCCATGTTAGCCACGTCAGGCGCTACTCATCCGGAGTGATCAGCCTTTGCTCCTTCATAATCCAATTACCTTATCCGCCTTCCTCAGCCCCCTGAACCACAGTACATCCAGTGGCGAGTAGAGGAAATGAATCAGCAGCAGCACTGTGATTATCCCGGCAACCACTGATACGATGACGATCATCCGCCGGTTTTTCTTCCTGCTGGTGTCTGTAGTGTTGACCAGGTAGGGAATCACGGCCAGCGGTGCGGTATTAAGGATGGCAATCAGTCCCTTGGCTCCGCGTACTGTGGAATCCAAGCTCTCTGTCACTGCAGCAGACCCGATACCGGCACCGAGTGCCAGCACCAGGCTCAGGAATATAATGGCAGGACGGTTTGGACTAATCGGTTCCTCTGGCAGGATCGCGGGCTCAATCAAGGTAAACTTTTCGCCCTTGCGTTCCTTTTCCAGTTGCTTGCCTACTTCGGCTGTCATCTCCTTGTTCTTGATTTCCTGATACCTTATGGAGGCATTCTCGTAATCACGTACCAGTGCCCGGTATTCACTTTCGACCTGGGGTGTCAGCAGCAGTCGCTGTTCGTATTCCGTAACCTTGTCCTTGAGTTCCGCACGTTGCGCCGTTAATGAGTGAATATTGCTCGTGGTTGCCTGGAGCTGCGTCAGGAGGTTGACATAGGCCGGATTATTGGGCATAGCTGACCCTGCTCTCGCCCCTGTCGGTGCGGGTTGATTACTGATATCTTCTTCGAGCACTGCAATCTGGTGTTTAAGCCGCTTCACATCAGATTGCAGTGCTCGAAGAAGATATCAGTAATCAACCCGCACCGACAGGGGCGAG
>Ga0210122_1000305_pt1 | contig 16457 bp, 12 predicted proteins | sample Muzzi_CordB_D2_FD_185530 | JGI IMG/M metagenome (GOLD analysis project Ga0210122, IMG submission 185530) | Wetland microbial communities from San Francisco Bay, California, USA, that impact long-term carbon sequestration - Muzzi_CordB_D2 (SPAdes) | ecosystem: Environmental > Aquatic > Marine >... | reverse complement strand
GCGGGGCCGGGTCATATCGTCCATGCCGGAACAGACCCTTTCGTGAAATTTGGAGAGTTGGACAACCGTCGTAGCCGACGAGTTGAACGATTGCTTGACACGTTTAAAAGGGCCGGGGTCAACGCAGATATCCCGCCCGATATCCGGGTTGGCATGTGGATGAAGTTTCTGACAATTGCAGTGTGGAGTGGAATGGGGGCGATAACGCGCGCTCCGGCTGGAATATGGCGCAGCCTGCCGGAGACCCGCCGCATGGCAGTACAGGGATTGCTGGAAATTATCGCCGTGGCCAAGGCTCGCAATATTTTGTTGCCGGAAGAAGCCTTCCAAACCACAATGGCAATATATGATGGTCTTGTGCCACAGTCGACCGCCTCCATGCAGCGCGACGTGATGCAAGGACGCCCCTCGGAGTTAGAGGCACAGATTGGAGCGGTGGTTCGCTTCGGACAGGAAGCTGATGTGGCAACCCCGCTATTCACATTTATCTATCAAAGTCTGTTGCCCATGGAGTTGCAAGCACGGGGTCGATTTGACACCCAATTCCCAGATACGATAGGGTGAGTGTATCCCAAAAAGGGTAAAAAATAAGATTCTTATGGTAGCTGCACTGAAAAAAATCAGGGGAGGGTAAAGTGGCTGAAAATAAAAAAAAAGATTTAAATAATTTAAGCTACGGTTGGTGTGGAAAAATTTTAAAGGTTGATCTTTCTTCAGAAGTCATTTCAGAGATTGACACCCATCAGTATGCAGATCGGTTTTTAGGTGGGCGGGGAATCGCCACACGCCTATATTGGGAATATGTCCCTGCCACTGCCAGGGCTTTTGATCCGGAAAATCATTTGATTTTTATGACAGGGCCATTGACGGCAACAGGCGCACAAGGTGCATCACGGTTTGAAGTCGTGGGGAAATCACCGATGTTGATGCCGGAAGGCTTTTGTTATGGCAACATGGGGGGATATTGGGGAGCCGCATTAAAACGGGCTGGTTTCGATGGACTGATGGTGTCTGGCAAGGCGAATCGACCTGTTTATTTATTCATTTCAGATGGAAAAGCAAGGATAGAAGATGCAGGCAACATTCACCTTGAGGGAGTCAAGCGGGTCCGGGAATATCTAATAGAGAAACATGGCAAAAAAACGCATTATATTACCACGGGTCCGGCCGGAATGAATCGATGCCGCAGTGCGAATTTGATGACGGACAATGAGGGTAGTGCAACCGGTGGCTTTGGCGCAGTTTTGGGGGCTAAGAATCTAAAAGCCATTGCCGTGATCGGGACTCACTCTCCTCTGGTAAGCGATCCTGCGGCATTAAATGAACTCAATCGGTTGACAATAAAGCTAAATAAGCGGGACACGTCGTTCAATCCATACCCGCCGGATCAGATTTCCCGTACCGGCAAGGCGTCTTGTTTCCAGTGTGGTCTGGACTGTATCATGCGATCCACCTTCCGAACCCAATCGAACCAGGAAGTTGTTAGAAAGTGCCAGGCTATGTTTGTGTACTTTCCCTGGGTGATGGGACGCCCGGGGGAACCTGCTGAAACAGCCGTGGATGCGACCGGGCTTTGTAACGATCTATCTCTATGTACCATGGAGATGGCCAATATTGTTCAATGGATCAGTGCGGGTTATAAGGCGGGTTTTTTGAATGATTCCCAAACCGGACTTGAAATAGACAAGCTGGGTAAGTGGGAGTTCTTTGAAAAGCTTTGTAATATGATTGCTTTTCGCAAAGGTTGGGGTGAGGTCCTGGCAGAAGGGCTGCTGAGAGCCGGCGAAACTTTAGGTCCGGACGCCAAACTGCTTTTTGCCAATGAAGTTGCCGGTGTAGGGGACGGTGCCACCTATTCGGCAAGAGAATATATGATGAATGGTTTGCTCTATGCCTTTGAGCCCCGGCAGCCCATTGCCATGCTTCATGAGGTCAGCAGGATCATCGGCATGTGGGTGATGAATTTACAGTATCCCGGATCAACACCGGTATCTGCGGATGTATATCGAGCTGCAGCTGCCAGATTCTGGCGCCACGATAAAGCCTGGGATTTGAATACCCATGAGGGCAAAGCCATGGCGGCCACATGCATGATTGATCGCACTTATGTCAAGGACAGCCTCGGGCTTTGCGATTCCTGCTGGCCGTTGATGTATTCACACCATACTGACGATATGGTGGGCGATTCAACCCTGGAATCCCGCACATTCAATGCAGCCACCGGAAAAGAATTGGATGAGGATGCTTTGTTGAAATTCGGTGAAATCATTTTTAATCAACAGCGCGCCATCCTTTTGCGGGAAGGTTGGAATCCAAAAAAAGATGATACGATTGCCGACTTCAATTTCACTGATCCGGTCCAATCTGTTTTTATGAACGCTGATGTGCTTGTCCCTGGAGAGGGTGATATTGTTTTAAACCGAAAAGGCCAAACTTTGGACCGTGAAGTCTTCACGAAAATGCGGGATGAGTTTTATCAATTACGAGGGTGGGATTCTGAAACAGGATATCCAGGGGCAGAAAAGCTTCATGAACTCGGGCTTTCAGAGCTTTTTGATGTGAAGTCAAGCCAGGCCTGATACCTGTTTTTAATTTTCAAACAGTCAAGCCGGGTTGTCGTCAGTTCCTGGTCTGAGGTATTATTGCTCGTTCAAACTATCTACTTGAACGGAAGGAATCAGTTCAATGATCAGCTTGTTATTTGCGGCATAAATATCGGCGATATCCATATTCAGTATCCATAATTGATTGTACAATTCGGATTTAATCGGTTTAAGATTGTTCAGTTCAATTGGATATTCGTTGCCGCTGAGCGCTGTCAGCAATGCCTTCAGCAAGGCATCCCCCTGGCTGAACTCCTTCTCATTTTTGAAGTCTTGCAGGACAGGCTTAACAAATAGGGTCTTTTTGCTTTTGTCGTAGTTAAACGAAACCTCCCAGCGGCTTGGTAAATTGACATCCCCCACCACAAAATTGACGACCTGTTTGCCGATTTTTGTCGCGTATTTGATATCCTTGCCGCTGATCAGGGAAGTGTATGAAATCTTATCATTGTTTATCCTGATGTTCTCAATGGATTTGACAAAAAAGGATCCTAAAAAATTTTTGCCCAGATCTATTTTATACGGTAACAGGGTCTTGATGGCTTTCTCCAGGCTTTGCGCCGGCACCACGACCGCCATTTCTTTTAAGCTGTCAACTTGAGCGGTGGTTGAGGAAACCAGCAAAAGTAAAAGAATAATCACGAATGTGGATCTCTTTAAAATTTTCATATCAGAATGCCGTCCTTTAGCTTCTGCTAATTAATCCACCTGCGGCGGACGAGGGTATAATTCCCCGCCCCTACCTTGTCGGTGAAACTTCGTTTGTAAGGGTGGGGTTTATCCCCACCCGAAGGGGCGACTACGACCGTCGATTCCCGTTTATATTGCTTTGCTGAGGAAACCTTCCAGGAGGGGATAAACCCCTCCACTACAATAACAAAAAGTTTTTGCGATTATCGGTATTTGAGCGTTTATGGGGTTTATCCCCGCCAACAAGGGGCGGAAGGTCGCAAAAACCGCTCAAATTAGTTTAGCTGCTTTTAAAGTGTATACAATGCGCCAGACACACGTTATCGGCACAGGCCGGGATTAAACCGTGGTCCACCCGGTGATGGCAGAGGTTGCACTTTTGGGCGATATTGCGGTCCTCATCATAAGCGATGGCATCATAGGGGCATTCCTGGATACAGGCCTGACACCCGGTACACAGATCGTAATCCATTACGACAATTCCGTCATCTCTTTTGCTGATGGCTGTCTCCGGACAGGCATCGGCACAGGGCGGTTCATCGCAGTGGCGGCACAGGTTGACCTGAAAGACAAATTCCGCCTGATCATCGATCTGCCGCGGGCCGTCTTCCCGAACCGCAATCAATTTAACCCCCCCGGCCGGCCGGTTTTCCTGCTTGCAGGCCACTTCACAGGTCCTGCAACCCCAACAAAGCTCTTCATCAATGCAAATTTCAAAGAGAGGCATGTGAGCTTCCTTCAATTTCATTAGAAAGTTTTATGAACAATGAAATCTCAAATCTCAAGCACCAAATTACAAATAAATCCCAAACTCCAATAATCAATGACCAAAACATTCACCTCAATGATATCGCATCGCTTCGTACACCCTGTGAGCCCTGATTGATGCCGTTGGGCGTAGTGGTGGACGGATCATTGGTTTGGATTTTTGAATTTGGATCATTGAGATTTGTTTGAAATTTGGTTTTTTGGAGCTTGGAATTTTCATGTTTTTAACTAAGCAGGTAATTTTCGCAAAATCAGTCAATTGCTTCTTTAGAATGACGGTGCCCCGCCCCTCCACTGCCATGTATCAAATCTTGGCATCGAAACTCTTCTCCGGATAAATTTTACACAAAAGCGTCCTGACACTGGTCGCGCCCATGGCCGGATCACAGGATTCATAGGCGTTGTCGGTTAAGATATTGATATTGGATTGATCCCAGCCGTGGCCGGGCTCCTTTTTTTCCGGAAACCACCAGCCGTGCTCGGCCGAAACAATCCGGGGATCCATGCCGGCAAACAGTTTCGCGCGCTGCCGCACTTTGCCCCGGGGCGATTCAATGATCACCCAGTCCCCCTCCTGAATGCCTTCTTTTTGAGCGGTTGTGGGATGAATTTCAACAACCGGATCCGGGTGCAACTCCCGCATCCAGGGCAGCTGACGGTTTTCGGTATGGAAAAAGCCCGGCAGACGCCGGCCGGTGACCAGGATGTAGGGATACTGTTGGTACAACTCCGGTGTGCTTAATGGGCTTTCCGGCGGCTCGCGGTATTGCGGCAGGGGATCATAGCCCCAGTTTTCCAGCAGGGTTGAGTAAAGTTCGAATTTTTTCGTGGGGGTCGAAAAACCTCTTTCCTTGTACTTCTGATATTTGACCTCGCCGCGGATATAGTCCATTTTTTTAAAGTCCTGCCAGGTTATCCCCATGGGCTTGAGGATGTAATCCAGGCCGCCTTCAAAATCATCCCACCAGTGCCGGCCCTGCCCGACCCGGTGGCCGAGGTCATTGAGCATTTCATGATCGGAACGGCACTCACCGACCTGAATCACCTTACGCCGCGGCAAAAGATAGCCGTGCCGTTTCCAGAAATCGCCGATATAGTCCATCTCAAGCCAGGTGGCGGCAGGTAAAACAATATCGGCCAGTTCGGCCGTCGGTGTCAGGAAAAAGTCGGCCACCGCCATAAACTCCACCTTTTCAATGGCACGGTAAACCTCTGCGGCGTTGGCCCGGGTCAGCAGCGGGTTCGAGCTGATCAAAAACAGCATTTTCACCGCATAAGGCTTTTCATCCAATATCGCATCCCAAACGCATTTGGGATTGATGATGGCAAAATTGCCGGCCAACCGAAAGCGGTCGCCACCCAGCCGTTTTGCGGCCTGCTGATGCGGCAGCAGGCGATGGGCACCGAATTGTCCCACATTTCTGATCCTGGGGGAATTAAACAACACCTGGCCGCCTTCGGCGTCGATGTTGCCGGTGATGCCCATCAGGGCCATCAGGGCCCGGTTGTTGTCGGCACAGTTTACCTGCTGCTCGATGGCCACGCCCCACTGGATGGCCGCCGGTTTGGTGGTCGCAAACAGGCGGGCGGCCTGTTCGATTTTATCGCGCGGCACCCAGGTGATGGCTTCGACCTTATCCAGGGGATATTCATTGACCCGCTCGACAAACTGCTCCCAGCCGTAAACATGCTCGCTGACAAATTCCTGATCATAGAGATTTTCATTGACGATCACATGGAGCATGCCAAGGGCCAGGGCCGCGTCGGTCCCGGGCCTGAGCGGCAGCCAGACATCGGCCCGGGCGGCAATGCGGGTGAGCCGGGGATCGACCGCAATCAGTTTGGCCCCGGCCCTCAGACTGTTGGAGAAAGGCTCGCCCTTGTAGCAATCCGGGTTGCTGATGGTCAGGTTATTGCCCCACACCATAATGCACTTCGGATTATTTTCATAGTCGGCAATCGGATTGGAGCCGCAGGTGATGATGCTGGTAGCGATGCGCGGCCCGTAACAAAAATGCCCGGCCGTCAGCACATTGGGCGTACCCAGCAGATTGGCAAAACGGTAGATCACGGCTTCGTTTTCCCGTCCCGTGCCGTAACCCATCACGATGGATTCCGCCCCGCAGCTTTCCTTAAATTCCAGCATCCGGCCGGCGATGGTATCCAGCGCTTCATCCCATGAAATCCGCTCCCATTTGCCGCTGCCTTTGGGTCCGATCCGGCGCACCGGGTAGGTCAATCGATCCGGGTGATAGGCCAGCTGGGTGGAAGCAAGTCCTTTGCTGCAAAGGGTTCCATGGTTGATGGGACAGTCGGGGTCGCCGGCGATTTTGGCGACTTTACCGCCTTTGGTGTAAACCAGGACCCCGCAACCGCCATGGCACATCCGGCAATGGCTTTTGACCACGGCATCATAGCCGTAGACCTCCATTTCGCGTTGGATGTTTGCAACCTTGAATTCAGCCATTCAGGTCTCCTTATTAACATTCACCCGGTCGAAAATTTATGATAAAAAAATGACCATAGAAAATGTGTATACCTGGGGTTGTCTGAGGTGGGGGACTTCAGCAATTATTCAATTTTGTTACGTATTGTAGCGGGGATTTGGACCATTAATTCCGGAAAGGTTTCAATTAAACGCAGAATGTCGGCCAAATCCTTTTTCCTTTTGCTCATTCGGCGCTGTTCATCAGAATGTGCCCAAATCTTGCCTTGAAGAACATCTTTAATATCTGCCACCCTCATCTAATATCCCAGGACATCGTGATATTCAGCCCGTGATATAAAGTCTTGATATCTTAAATCGGTTTGTAGCTGTATTCTCAAATCGGAATCGCTGGAGCTCAGGTTTATACTATGGGCATACCGTTCAATTTTAAAACGATCACTAGCTGCAAGACATACTTTCTCAATATCATCAGCGGTTACAACAATATCTAAATCGAGGCTGACGACCGGTTCAGCATAAGCATTCACTGCAAGACCTTCAATAACACAATAATCCACCTGTTCTGCAGATAAAGTGTCCAGGAAAATCTGCAAAATGTCTACTTTACCGTTTGATATGGAATTTAGGAATTCCTTCTTAGTCATAGTTTTACGATCACCGGCTCAATTTTTGCCTTAATCACAGATTATTCAATTATTTCAGAATATAAATACCACAATTATTATGGCTTTGCCAGTTTATTACCTGAGTTTTACACGCAAACAATCCGCAGCAATACTGGAAATCAATTTACCCTGATTGACTATGCGCGATGATTGTTGCTTTAAAATTCGGGTACTAAGTAAAGTATACCGGTTTTAACGCAAGCAGGCCATCCTCAATTTTTTCCGCTTTCAGGACAAAATCGCAAAGCCCGATATTCAAGCACAGGTCGAAATCGGTCTCCGGTGCCCAGGTCACCGCCGGATCAAAAAAAATCCGGGCGGTCTTCGAACCTTTGAGCCGGTTGTAAATCTCCTTTTGATCAAAATATCGATTTTCCAGACGACCCGCAATATACTCCGCGCAAAGCGTGTCCTCGGCACTGGGCTTAACCGCCCAGGTTCCCATGCAGACCAGGGACAGCCGCTCGGGTGACTTCAGTCGAATGTAGTCCACGATGGCTTCCGCATTGACGAAGCTGCCGCTGATCAACTCGTCGGCGTCTTTGGCATTGGCAAATCCCTGGGTTCCGGCCGATGTGGTCTGGATGACGGTTTTCCCCGAAAAATCGACGGTTTGAATATCCGTCGGAGAGTTGCCGTAATCAAATCCCGGCAGCATCTTGCCTTTGCGCTCTCCCATCAGTACATATTTCGGGTTTTTCTCCTTGAGTTTATAGGCCAGATCGGCATCGCCTACCGGAATAATCTCCCTGGCACCGTTTTGCACGACGTAACACGCGGTGGAAAAAGCGCGAAACACATCAATAATGACCGTCAGTCCCCGAGCCTGTTTGGCGCCTTCGATTAAATCCAAGACCTCAATATGCATAAATTCTCCTCACAATGGCAGCTATTTTTCCGCTTCGGTACAAATGAAAATCAGGCGCCTTTTAACCCGGCGGACTCGAACTGCAGGATTGCGTGAACAGGTCCCCGGCCTGATAGATGGTATTTTCAGATGGACACCGGGTATCTATTATCTGGAAGCCGGATAGACAAGTTATTCATCGGGATGGGGCCAGGGACTGTCAATGCTTTCTTCCATAAAATAACAAAATCGATTCCACTCCAATTCACGATTGGTAATGGGGCAGCGCAGCTTTAATTTTCGGTCCGTGACACCAACGACTTCCCAATCGCCGCGGCGGGGCCCATCTTCAATATATATTTTCTGCCCGACTTTAAACGGGTAGGGTTTAAATATCACCACCTTGTGTTTTTCCATTCACATCACCTGTTTACCGGTTGATTTATCCGGCGTCTGAGCCGCAAATGAATCTTAGACCTACTTTGCCGTTTTTTATTCGCAATATTAATAGTGAATCAAATTAACAACGTTTCATGATGAGCAGATTACCATATGGCTTTCCGCCAAACAATAGGATATATACAGTTTTCTTTATTTTTCCAAAAACCTTTTGCTATCCCGGGATACATATCCACCATAATTTCCGCCGGCTTAAAGCAAAGTGCATCCTTGACAATACAACCGCTATCCGATATCTGAATCCCGTGTAATTACAGGAGAATCAAGATGCAAACCGAAAACCAGACACCCCCGGGCTTTATGGAGTGGAAGGAGATGACCTCACTGGTTGGCTCCATGCGAACGCGCTCTCTTGTCGCGCTCCCCAAGACGATCGAACAGTGCCGTGAGGCGCTGGCTTACTGCCGGCAGCACGGCATGACCATCTGTGCACGCGGGGCCGGGCGCGGCTACGGGGACCTTGCGCTCAACGACGGCAACGCCCTGCTCGACATGAGCGCCATGAACCGGATCCTGGATTTTAACGAAGCGGCCGCACAGATCACGGTCGAAGCCGGTATTCGTCTGATCGATATTTACCAGGCGGTCCACCACCGCCTGCTGACGCTGCCCGCCAGCCCGACCGAATCGCACTCCAGTGTCGCCGGTGCGATCTGTGCCAATGTCAACGGCAAGGATGCGTGGCACCACGGAAGCTTCGCGCGCCAGGTCGTGCGCCTCACCCTGCTGCTCGCCAACGGCGAAATGCTCAACATCGACCGGTCCGACGAGCTTTTCAATGCGGTTGTGGGCGGCATCGGGCTGCTGGGCGTCATCGTGGACGCCACGCTCCAGCTGCACCCGGTCCCATCGCCCTACGTTGAGATCAACCGCATCCCGACGCCGGACGTCGATGCGCTGCTCGAAACCATGGCCCGGGTTGAAAAATCCCACGACGCGGCCGTCGTCTGGGTGGACGCTTACGCCGATGGCAACCGGATCGGACGCTCCGTGATCCATGCCGCCAAGTGGATCGAGCGCCACGAAACCGAATCCGAGCGCCGCAAAATCCTGGAGGCGGGCTATGAGCGCCTCGATCGGCACCGCCAGTTCGGCCTCGCACTTCACGAAAAATTCGGCCCCATCCTGTCGCTCATGCTCCAGGCCCAGCGGCCGATGATGAATTCCTTCAACCGGCTCTACTACGCCATGTGCCAGCTGGCATACCGAACGGGACATTCGTCGAACTCCGAGCTCTTTCTCCGGTTCGGTTTCGAAGCCAGCTTCACCGTGCCGCCGGCCCATCTCGTCTGCGGCCCGCACGGCTACACGGTCCAGCTCACTTTCCCGCGATCCAGTGCACGCGAAGCGATCGTCGAATTGATGGAGATCTGCCAGTCGTCGCCCTGCCCGCCGGTCACCACCATCCTGCGCGCCCACAAACCGGACGACTGCCTGATCTCGTTTTCCGAGGACGGTTACAGTCTCAACTTCGAGTTCCACCCCAAGAAGCGCCACGAGGCCGCCAGCCGCCAGGCCGTTGACCGCCTCATCGACGCAACGGTCCGGCGCGGCGGCAAGATTCACCTGGCCAAGGACCAGGTCCTGACGCCCGAGCAGTTCTACCGCGTTTTTCCCCGCTACCGGGAGCTGCTGGCGATCAAGCGCCGCCTCGATCCGGACGGCCTGTTCACATCCGACCTGGCACGCCGTGTCGGCATCGACCCGGCCCTGAACAAGCCACAGGCGGTGCTTGTATGAATCTCCGTCTGCCCGAATCAGTGAAAAGATTGAACGCCGAACACTGAACGTCCAACATCGAACATCGAATATTGATGACGCTGCGCTTTATCTATTCTAAAACAATCGAATCGCAGCCTGTGAGCTCAGCCGAATCGAATTCCGAAGGGTAGATTCGCTCTACTTAGTTTTTTAAATTAGCAAAATTCATTATTAGATGTTGAACGTTCAGCGTTGACGATCTCGTAAAAAGTCGAATTTCCCCTCCCCTGGCGGGAGGGGATTAAGGGGAGGGGGATATAATAGGCTGAAATATATTCTTATTCACCCTCACCCCAACCCTCTCCCATCAAGGGAGAGGGAGATTTTTTTACTTTTTACGAAACCATCAACGTTCGATGTTCGATGTTAATTTTTAGTTAACCCTTCGTATTTAACTTCAGTTTATTTTTCGATTTGACTGGCCGCCCTCCTAAGGCGGATAAACTTTTCAGGCCAGCGGCGGCGCTGATCCGCCTGCGACGGAACACCTGACACCTAATTCTTTGGGCCGAAAAAAATTCCTCCGTTGACATTTAAATTTGAAAATGCTTAAGAAGTTCCCAGATGAACATATTTCAGCCAACATATAATTGCATGAAAGGGGACAAACCATGGTTAAAAAAATTGCATTGATCGTACTGGCAGTCTTTTTTGCAGCGGCCGGATTGAGCAACGCTTACGCCGCCGACACGATTAAGATCGGTTTCCATGCGCCGTTAACCGGCTTTGCCGCATCCGACGGCAAATCCGCGTCCGAGGGAGCCAAACTGGCGGTTGAGCAGATCAATTCCGCCGGCGGAATCAACGGCAAGATGCTTGAGCTGGTAATCTACGATGATCAGGCCAAAGCGGCTCAGGCCATTCCCATCGCCAACAAGCTTATCGGCCAGGACCAGGTGGTCATCGGCGTATCCGGAAGCTATTCCGGTCCGACAAGGTCTGCTGCCGGCATTTTTCAGGAAGCCGGTATTCCCTATATTGCAGCCTATGCCATCCATCCGGACATCACCCGCGCCGGAAATTATGTTTTTCGGACCAGCTTTCTTGGCGAAGTTCAGGGTCGTGGCGGCGCCAAACTGGTTGGAGACATGCTGGGAAAAAAGCGGGTGGTTATCATCACGCTTCAAAACGACTTCGGAAAATCTTTGGCAGCCGGGTTCAAAAGCAAAGCAGCTGATTACGGCATCCAGATTGTCAACGAATATCAATATTCCATCAAGGACCGCCAGTTTGGTTCCATCGTGGCCAAAGTTAAAGCAGACAAACCGGATGCCATTTATGCCTCCGGATACTACTTTACCGCCGGACCGTTGATCAGTCAGTTGCGGGCGGCCGGTGTGATGGTACCCATCATCGGACAGGAAGGGTATGATTCCCAAAAATTCATCGAGATCGCCGGTCCATCGGCCGAAGGGGTCATCATCACCACCAGCCTGGATCGCGACTCGGACGTGCCTGAAACAAAAAACTTTATCAGTGCCTTTGAGAAAAAAGCCGGATTTAAGGCCGATATGGTAGCGGCCTCGGCCCATACCGCAGTTCTCGTTGCGGCCGATGCTATCAAGCGCGCCGGTTCTACCGACCCGGACGCGATCCGCAAAGCCATCGCCGCTACCAACCTGAAGGTTTCCACCGGCACGATATCTTTCAATGATTTAGGTGAAGTCATGAAAGCCGTTCAGAATCAGGTAGTTAAAGACGGAAACTGGCACCGGCATTCGGTCATCGATGACCCGGTCCTGCTGGCACCGCCCGATAAATAGTCGAAGGTTCAGAGGTTCAAGGTTCAACGTTCAGGGTTGAAATACTCCTAATCCAAAAAACATAAACGGAATTTTGCCTTCACCGTATTGATAAAGCCGTTTCAACCTTTGGTGCGTGCCGGGCTAATTAAGATTACGATCACTAATGTTAGCAGATTCTATCAATTACAACCTTTGAACCCCTGGCCCAGACCTGGCCTGTCAATATATTCCGATGAAAGGCCAAGTTCATGGAAGGTTAGTATATTTTCATACCAACTTCCCAGTGCGCCAGGGCGGGCTTGAACCCTGAACCTTGAACCGACCATTCCAGGATATAAAAACTTCAAAAGAGAGTTTCACTTTCATTGATTAGTGAGAAGCAACAACTGGAGGTTATGTGCTTCAACTGGAACTGCTCATTCAGGGGTTGATTCACGGCAGCATGTACGCCATCATTGCTGTTGGGTTGACACTGGTTTATGGACTGCTGCGCATCCTGCACGTGGCCCACGCCGGCCTCTTTGCCCTGGGCGCTTACCTCGGCCTTTTGATCACCAATGCCACCGGGAGCCTGGCCCTGGGCATTTTCCTGTCAGCCATCCTGGTCGGCATCGGGGGTATGCTCATGTACCGCATCTGCTACCAGCCGATTCTGGATCGTCCTCCCTATGTGGCCCTGATCGCTTCTATCGGCCTGTTTGTCGCTATGGAGGAGATCTTTCGCCTGATTTTCGGCCCTTATGGCCTGACCTATACGAATCCACCGCTGCAGTCACAGATTACGTTCATGGGTATCAACCTGCGGGCTTCCGAGGTCGCCATGGTTTTCACCGCCGTCATACTTTTGGGAATTTTATCCTACCTGTCCCAAAATACCCGAACCGGGGTTGCATGGCGGGCCACGGTCGATGATCCTCAAATTGCTGAATCTTTCGGCATCGACACCATCAAGGTCCGTTACCTGAATTTTTTTATCGGTTCGGCTTTGGCGGCGGTGGCTGGAGTTTTTATCTCGCTGCTCAGCAACCTGGTGGAACCGACCATGGGTGGCGTCCCTGCGTACAAGGCCCTGGCAATTATCGTCCTGGGTGGACTGGGCAACGTCACCGGAACGCTCATCGCCTCCCTGCTGCTGGGTGTGGTCGAAGCCTTCGGAACCATCTATATCGGCTCGATTCTGGACCGGGATGCGATTGCATTCGCCTTTCTGATCGTAATTTTGATGATCAGGCCCCAGGGCCTGTTCGCAGGAAAGTAAAACATGGGGATTTATGAAATCAGCTTGGCCACGGTTGTGGGAATAAATATCATTCTGGCGCTGGGCCTCAATATGATCACCGGTTTTTGCGGGCAGATCAGCCTGGGTCACGCCGCTTTTTACGGTGTCGGCGCCTACACCGGCGCCCTTTTAGCCAAGGCCGGCGCGCCCCTTCCACTGGCCATTGCGGCCGGAATGATTGCTGCCGGTATCCTGGGACTGATCGTAGGACTTGCCAGTCTGCGAGTGCGCCACGACTTTCTGGCCATTACCACCATGGGTGTCGGGTTCTTGTTTTTGGGAATCGTTCGGCAACAGGAAGTTTTGGGTGGCGAACTCGGCATTTCCGGAATCCCGGCCTCGGGGCTGAGCAAGATTGGCTACCTGGCTCTGGTTCTGATCCTCGCAGCGCTTTTCACCATATTCAGTTTATGGATCAAACGGTCCTGGCTGGGCTTTGCTTTTGAAGCCGTGGCCGATGATGAAGACACTGCGCGGGTAGTCAGCGTGGATGTGGGTGCCTGCAAACTGGCGGCATTTGCCATGGGCACGGCCATGGCCGGGGCAGCCGGAGGCTTGTATACTTACTTTGCCCGATTTTTGATGCCGGATGACTTCGGATTCATCACATCCATCTCGGTGCTTTCGATGGTGGCCGTCGGTGGGATTGGATCGGTTTTTGGTGTGATCGCCGCCACCATTATCCTGACATTAATGCCTGAATTTTTTCGTTTCATCAGCGACTATAAGCTGCTGGTCTACGGAACCCTGCTTTTTGCGGTCATGCGGTTTGCCCCGGAGGGACTGGCCGGACTGGCAAGCGGTCTGCTAAAACACATCAAGCCCAAGGGGCTGGTCGAAAAAGAGGTTGCCGGATGAGTGTGATCCTTGATGTACGCAATGTCACGGTCCGTTTCGGCGGCGTCCTGGCCCTTGACAACGTTTCGTTCACGGTGAATCAGGGAGAATTCCTGTGCCTGATCGGCCCCAACGGTGCCGGCAAGACCACCATGATGCGAGCCGTTACCGGGATCATCAAACCTCAAACGGCGCAGGTACTGCTCGCCGGCAAAGATATCTCGAATTTGCCGACCCACATAAGGGCACGTCTGGGCCTGGCTTTGACCCACCAGATCGTACGCCCCTTTCACTCAATGACGGTTCTTGACAACGTGGCCCTGGCTGCCGGACATCGTCTGATTGGCCGGATATTGACATCGATGATCTCAATGGATCGATCCGCCGCAAGGACGCAAGCCTTAAAATTTCTAAAACTGGTCGGAATCGAAAATGTGTCGCAAAACAGTGTGGTGGGTCAGCCATTGGGCGTCACCAAACGGCTCGAGGTCGCGCGGGCTCTGGCCCTTGAACCGCAGGTCCTGCTGTTGGACGAACCCCTGGCCGGCCTGAACAGTATTGAAGCCGCCCGATTGGCCGATACGGTGGCCGACATCAACCGGCAGGGACTCACCGTCGTCATGATTGAGCATAACCTGGGTGAAGTCATGCGGGTCAGCCAGCGCCTGGTGGTGCTGGACAACGGCCGCAAAATCGCCGACGGGAAACCGATGGAAGTGATGCACGACCCGACGGTTAGAGCCGCATATGTCGGAAAGGAGCGACAACATGCTGCGGCTTGAATCTTTGAGTTGCGGGTACGGCAAAATGACGGCGGTCCAGGAGCTGACATTGACCATACCGCAGGGTGAAATTACGGCCATGCTGGGTGCCAACGGTGCGGGCAAGTCCTCAACCATCATGTGCATCGCCGGGCACGTGGCCGTAACGGGCGGAAGCATCATTTACGGCGAAAGAGAAATCACCCACGCCACGCCCATGGCACGGGTCAAAGCCGGTATTGCGGTGGTTCCGGAGGGCCGGCGGCTGTTCCCCAGCCTGACCGTCAAAGAAAACCTGATAGTCGGCGGTTTCAGCCAACCCCGCGAAAACTCCCGCAAGGCTATTGATCGTGTTCTGACGCTTTTCCCCAGGCTGGGCGACAGGATGAAACAGCTGGCAGGATCGCTTTCGGGTGGCGAGCAGCAAATGCTGTCCATCAGTCGCGCCATGATGTCGAACCCGGAGTTGCTCCTGATCGATGAACTCTCCTTGGGTTTGATGCCGAAGATCATCGACCTTTGCTATGAGGCCATCACTGAATTAAGGAAAATCGGGATTACGATCCTGATCGTCGAGCAAAGCACCCAACGTGCCCTGGAAGTGGCCGATCGCGTCTGCGTATTGGAATCGGGAAAAGAAGTGTGGCACGGCACGGCAGCAAACGCAAGAGACAACGCCGGGTTAATCGACGCGTTGCTGGGGCTGCAGGCGGAAGAACAAACTCAGGTCTAGTCCCCGTAATGTCGCACAAACCGAAAGCATATTTATCTTTTGTGTCGATTGCCTTCTTAAGTTTCGTTCGGGATGTTTTTTTATGTACTAAAATTGATGATCTCGTAAAAAGTCGTTCTAATGTCTGGATACCCACCTTCGCGGGTATGACGGTCTTTGTAACTAACTGCTATTTTTCGTTTTTTTGTCATTCCCGCGCAGGCGGGAATCCAGGAAAAACGGTAAATTCGACTTTTTACGATACCGTCAAATTTGTGATTTGAAATTTATTTGTTATTTGGAATTTGAGGTTTGGAATTTATTCAAAATCATTTTTTAATTAAAGTATCATTCGTTCAAGGCCTAATTCGGATATGGCAATTAGGTTGTGGCACCAAGGAGGGATTTTGAAGATCAAGAAACAAATAACTGTGGTAGGAGCAGGCATGATGGGGCCCGGTATTGCTACCAGTGCCGCATTGGCCGGGCATCCGGTGGTCATCGTCCACCGCAGCCCGGCGTCGGCCGACCGGGCGATCGACACCATTCGGCGCAATTTAGCGCAGCTAACCGACGGAAAGTTGATCGACCGGGCTCAGGCGGACACAGCAAGTCAAAAGGTTAGACTGGAGTCCGACCTGGCAAGGGGCCTGGACGGGTCCTTCTGGGTTATCGAATCCATCAATGAGGATCTGGCCGCAAAACAGGACCTGTTTAAAGTAATTGATGGGCTGACCGAACCGACAGTGATACTGACGAGCAACACGTCCGGCCTTTGCATCACGGATATTGCCGCAAAAGTCAAACACCCCGGTCGTACGGCCACAACCCATTTCTGGTTTCCCGGGCATCTGGTGCCCCTGGTTGAAATCGTCATGAGC
>Ga0210122_1000304_pt1 | contig 16499 bp, 12 predicted proteins | sample Muzzi_CordB_D2_FD_185530 | JGI IMG/M metagenome (GOLD analysis project Ga0210122, IMG submission 185530) | Wetland microbial communities from San Francisco Bay, California, USA, that impact long-term carbon sequestration - Muzzi_CordB_D2 (SPAdes) | ecosystem: Environmental > Aquatic > Marine >... | reverse complement strand
GCCTCCGCGGCCTTCGACTCGCTGGCAGCGAGTTCCTTGAAGATAGTCCAGCCATGAAGCAACGCGAGCTCGCCGGCACGGAATGCGGACTCGGTATTGCCAGCGTCACGGCACCAGGCGAAGAGAATCCTCAGACAGAGGACCAATTGGCGGATCGCGGTGACCTTCGCCGAGTCCGGGGCGTCCGGCGATGGAGCCAGCGATCTCACGAGGGCCGTGAAGTGGCCAAAAGAGCTGTCGGGCTGATCAAGCAGCGCCAGCGCCTTCCGCAGGTTCGATCTCGCACCTTTCGGTAGCAGCTCTTCACGGAGGAGGTGCTTCTCGATCTCCTGGGTCAGCCTGTCTCCAGTCCACTCCTCGAACGAAATCCGAGGCGAGAGCCGCCACCAGGGGAGACGCAACCCGCTCCACGACCGCGGGGAATCCGCCCCATGGCTCTCGAAGTACGAGACCAAGTCTGGCCGAACTTCTTCTCTTATGTCCCCTCCGACGCACACGCAAACGATGATCGGCTTGCCTCGATGCTCCACCGGGAGTCGATTGCGAACGTAGGTATCAACGATCGCGTTGAGCGAAGGTCGGAGGGCCTGAGGGCTCCCATCCCACGCTGCGCGAGTCAGGTCGCCAGCCTTGATCGAGAAGAGGTAGACGCTCTCTTCTCCTCCGCCGAGCCTCCCAATTGCACCTACGTCCACGCCGTCCTGTCTCGTACCACGACGGGGTCGAGAGAACACCCTAAGTCCCATCTGACTCAGTAGATCCGGGAGAATCGCGTCCAGCTCCCCGCGCTCGCGCAAGGAAGCGAGGTACTGGTGGATCACCAGATTCACGACTCCATCCTCTCGTGCCGAAAGACGCGAAGCATGTAGTCCAATCCCTGCGGGTCGAGAAGACTCAACCTCGGAACCTCAATCTGCGTACCAACTTGCCCGAGGTGGGTTTCCATCCTGCTGATCTCTCCCTCCGGGCCAAAAGCATGGTGGATCGCCTTCCTCCCGTACAGCAGCACGCTCCTGTGAACGTGTTGCAGGAACACGGACTCGGCCTGCGCCTCTTTGAGGGATCGAGTCATCTCGCCAGCGAAGTGCCGCTGATAGGCCTCGCGATGTTCCAGGCTGGGATGCAACGCCGGGAGGTTGCCCACCTTCTTCAAGCCATCGATGTAGCTCTCCAGAGCGGCGAGTGCTCTCTGGATCGCTGACTTGACGGGCTCCTCCTCTGACTCTACGCGACCAGCCAGGTACTCCGAGGCCATCCCGCTGTAGTTGATCAGAAGCGGATTGAACAGCAGTCTTTCTAGCTCGCCTAGCAACGGGGAGTCCGCCGGCGCTCGACCTAGCAGAGAAACCAGAAACGATGTCGCGGCGATCGGCTTGTGGAACAGGTACCCGATCGCCTTGCGAGCCAAGAACACGATTCTGTTCGGCTCTGCACCAGCGAGCAGACCCCTGTCCACCTCGACCTCCAAGGAGTGTTCCAGTGGTAAGTCCAGAATCGTCTCGACCCCTTCGCAGAGTACGCTCTCGCCACTGAGAAGCCACCGCGTGGCGACCCTGGAGCGGAGGCTGGGCGTGTCCCGGATCGTTCGGACCGAGTCGTCGAAGGCGGCGAGCTTCAGATCTGCGGGGTTGGCCAGGAGAATGACCTCAAGAAAGGCAAGACCCCTTGAGTCTTCTTTCTCCTTGAGAAGGTGCGCGATTCCATAGTCGATGTTTTCAAGGGTACACTTGTTGGCGATCTTGACCTGCGCCAGACGTTCCAAGAGCAGCGCGAGAAGGTCCGGAGAGAGCCGACTGGTGCGAAAGCCAAAGACCTCGGAGGCGGCATGGAGCGCAACCTCACCACCCTTTGACAGTGCCTCGGCAATTGCAGACACCAACCTGGGCTCGCTCCCAGAGTCGAGCGCCGCCAACGTTGACGCCGACTTGACGACGCACGCGAGGGCGTGAACGTCCTCCTCGTCCCGCGCCGCGCGCTCGACCACCGCCACAACCTTCTCGATGGGCCCAGTCGCTTGCCACTGATCCAAGCGGCCGATGGCAAACAACGCCCTTCTTCGCAGCTCGACGTTCGAATGTCCGGCTAGCCGAATCGCTTCGCTGGTGTAGGACGCGGGATCAATCCTCGCGCCCGCAATCAGCACCGGAACAAGGAGGTCGGCAAGATCCTCCGGAGCCGCTTCGATCTCCGCGAGCGCCGCTTCCACCCGGTCGACTCGCTTCGAGCAGAACTCCAGAAAAGCGTCGAGGATCGTGCCGGCTGCCATATCGGTACCTGCTTCTCGGTAGAGCCGCTGCACGCATCTCGCGGTCTCGGGCACCGGTGCCTCGAGCTCTGGCAGAACTTCCTCGAGGACATGACGAAGGAGAAAGAAACTGGGGCCGGATTCCGATCCTCCCCGCAACTCAGAGAAGGCGCGGATCAAGTCGATCATCCCTTCGTTGTGAAGCGCGGCGAGGTCGGACGCAAGGGCCTTCCGCTCCCCTAGATCTGGCGAGCGTGCTGCCCTGATCGCTTCGAGCAACTGTCCCGCGCGGTACGCACGCACCAGGTCGTCCCGGTCACTCATTCTCTGACCTGCCTATTCGCAAGTGGCAAGGCCTTTCGACTGGCTTCTGCTTCTGGGGCAAGGTGACGCACGTCATCGCCACCTCCACTCGGCGGCCTCCCATCTGATGATCCCGCCCGAACCCAGGACAGGATCCAGGAACGACGACACGGCCTCCTTGAGCTGCTGGAGCGTTGCCCAAGGCAGGTCGTCTGTGGCTGCCATGGCGCGATACGGGGCTTGCCAGAAGTCAGGTGGAACCGGAACAGCTTCCGGAACGGGATGTGTCCCTCGGTATGCGAAGGTCATCTCGATCGCACGGCGGAGATCCACGCCGTCGATCGGCCCGGTTGAGGCCAGAAGAGCGATGTCCGGCAGGTCGCGGACCCTCGAGTTGGGCCGCGGTCGAGGCATCGTGAGTGCGTGGAGCTTCTCGGCGATGTGCGAGACGACGGGGTACAGCCGGAGAGAGGGCGGAGCGATCCCGGCGAAGCCGAGCGTGTCGTCGGCCGTGACAATGTCGGGCTCGCCGATCAGCGGATCGCCGAAGGCCACGTCGACGCCGAACGGCCGCCCGTAGACCGTCCCGGCCAGGCGGCACTCCGCGCGGTAGCGGAAGCCTTCGTATCGCATCCCGTCGTTCTGGATCTCGGGATGCTTGGTGTCGGCCTGAATCTCGAAGCGCATGGAGTCGCCAAGGTCGAGCCGACCCGCCTCCTGGAGGCGCTCCAAAACGTCCGCAGACGAGCCCATCATGCGCAGGTCGATGTCCTTCGTCGTGCGTGCGCGGGCGAGGCGTAGCTCGAGCACGAGCCCACCCTTGAGAGTGACCGCGTCGCCTGCGACCCGGACGAGGCGAGCCAGGAAGCGATCGAACACGAGAAGCTGCCGACGTCGGCCGAAATCCGCCCCGGTCGTAGAGGACGACTTGAGCCGCTGTTCCAGCGCCTGTTTGAACGCCAGCGGCGTCGCATACTGACGAATCGTCATCGCGCAGCCGCCATCCTCTTGACTTGCCGCCCGCGGAGTCGAGCCTCGTCACCCGCCGAGATCAGCCCCCGCCGCCGTGCCTGGCGGATCGCCTGGCGAAGGAGGTCCGGCGTGGTGTTCGCGTCGATGCAGTCGGCAAGTGTTCGGAGCGGCGTCGTCACCGGAACTGCCGAGTAGCTCGTGCGGTCGGCCTCGCTGATATCGGCGAAGTGGAGCACCAGGCCCGCCGGCACGCGGAGCCGACGCCGCCTCCAAGTCACCGGCAGCGACAGATGGACCTTGGATGGAAGCACGTCGGAGAGGTCGTGGAGCGCGAGCGCCGTCTCGTGGGAAAACACCCCCACCCGCCCGCTCCAGAGCCAGAGGACGACAAGGTCCTCATGGTCCGACGCAGGAAAGTGGATAAGCCGGTAGATCCCCCGCCGGATACGCACCACTTTCTTGTCACTGAGGTAGGCAAGGAGTTGGGAAGAGTAGCCGGCTCTCGCTGCCTGCCGCGTCGTGAAATAGCCCGCTTGCGACTGGGCAACGTCGAACAGGGAGTCCCAATCGGGGGCCTCGCGATGAGTCGTACCGTCCCACATCATGGCGCACAAAGATTAAGTCAGACTTTAGTTTTGCGCAAGCCGAGAGCGAGCCCCTGGCGACGAAGAGCATTGCTCCCCCGCGCCCCCGCACGGCGTGCATCCATCCCGCCGGGTCTCGTAGGAAACGACTCCGCCACGGCGGTCGACCTCGATTTGGCAGCAGGAGACCAGGGCCTCGTGCAGCATGCGGCGAGCGCGCTGGACCCGCGACTTGGCGCCGGAGAGCGACAGGCCCTCGCGCGCCGCGATCTCCCGCTGGGGAAGGCCTTCGACCTCGGCCAGGGTCAGGGCCTGCCGGTACCTCGGCTGCAGCGTGGCCAGGAGCGGCGCGAGACTGCCGGCCAGCTCCTGTTCTGCCGACTCGTCGGTCTCCGGCAGCTCGCCCGGCACCTCTTCCGGTTCTGGAACGGGGACAACACGCAGTGGATCTGGGTCAGCTTCATCAAGAACTGGCAGACCGTCGCCGACACGCCTCAGGGGGGAACGCTTCCGGACCTCGACCTCGCCACGCCCATCGATCTTGACATCGTCAACCACTACTTCAAGGGCAACCCGGCGGGCAACGAGATCAAGGCCTACGCCGTCTGTGAGGAGCCGGACCCGGTGCAGCCGGTCGACCTGGGCAACCGCTGGCGCTACCGCTTCACCCTCTACCTGGCGGTCGGGCCGGCGAGCCCCCAAGCCATGTGGCGGGCCCACCGGGTCTTCGTCGTGGTCGACAAGGCCAGCCAGGAGATCACCAGCTACGGCATGTCCGGCGACTTCCAGGAGGTCATCCCGCTCACCTACCGGCCGGTCGCCCACTACATCTTCACGGACACCGCCTGTGCCCAGCTCCAGCAGAGCCCGCCCCCCTACGACAACCTGTCGAGCAGCAAGTTCGCCTGGAAGGACCAGTACACCAGCAGCTTCACCTACCAGAAGACGAGCAGGACGAACTACTACACGATCCTCGAGCGGACCTCGGACGGCAAGACGGCGCTCGTCTTCGAACAGTGCGTCGGGCAGACGGCCTGCGACACACTCCAGTTTGGGAACCGGGACTGCGAGTGCGACGGACAGAACGACTACCTGTCCACCACCGGCTTCGCCGCCGGCGGCCAGCCGACGCCGATCACCAACTGGTCGAGCGGCCCGTTGAACGTCGTCGGTGGCAGGGTGAGCCACCCGGCGATCTCCGGCCCCCAGAACACCACCGGCGATAGCTGGCTGCTCTTCTTCATGAAGGGCAAGAAGATCTGGTACACGAAGGTTAAGGAGTGAGGAGGCGATCCCTGCCCCGCCGCCGATGATCTCCGGCCGCGGGGTAGGGAGCCGCGCTCGTGCCTCCGGGCTCCCCCCGGTCAGCCCGACCCGGCCCCGGCCGTCAGGCCGGTCCAGCCCAGGCCGTCAGACCAGTCCACCAAGATCGAGCAGGAAGGCGTAGATGAACGCCGTCTCCTTGTGGCTCTTGAAGCGGCCGGTCGAGCCGCCGTGGCCCGCCTCCATGTTGGTCTGGAGCAGCAGCACGTTGTCGTCGGTCTTCGTCGCCCGCAGCTTCGCCACCCACTTGGCGGGCTCCCAGTACTGGACCTGGGAGTCGTGGAGACCGGTCGTGACCAGCATGTTCGGGTAGTCCTTGGCCTCCACGTTGTCGTAGGGGGAGTACGACAGGATGTACTCGTAGAAGAGCTTCTCGTTCGGGTTGCCCCACTCGTCGTACTCGCCGGTGGTGAGCGGGATGTCCGGGTCGAGCATGGTCGTGATGACGTCGACGAAGGGCACCCGGGCGACCACACCGTGCCAGAGGTCCGGGCGCATGTTGACGACCGCGCCCATCAGGAGACCCCCGGCCGAGCCGCCCTGGGCATAGAGCCGCTTCGGGCCGGAGTAGCCCTCGGCCACCAGGTACTCGGCCGCGTCGATGAAATCGGTGAAGGTGTTCTTCTTGGCGAGCTGACGGCCCTCTTCGTACCAGTCGCGGCCGTAGATCTGGCCACCCCGTACATGGGCGATGGCGAAGGCGAAGCCCCGGTCGATGAGGCTCAGGCGCGCCGACGAGAAGGTCGGGTCGATGGTCGCGCCGTAAGACCCGTAGCCGTACAGGAGAAGCGGGCTCTTGCCGTCCGGCTGGAAGCCCTTCCGGTAGAGGATCGAGATCGGAACCCGCTTGCCGTCCCGGGCCGGCGCGTAGAGCCGCGCGGTCTCGTAGCGCGCCGGGTCGAACCCACCGCCGACCCGGTCCCGCTTCAGAAGCGTGCGCTCGCGGGTCGCCATGTCGTAGTCGTAGACCGACCAGGGCGTGGTCATCGAGCTGTAGGCGAAGCGGACCGTCTTGCTGTCGAACTCCGGGTTGTCGGAGAGGTAGGCCGCGTAGGCGGGCTCGTCGAGCTCGATGGCGTGGCCGCCGCCTGCCGTACCTTCGGACCAGGGGATCACCCGCAGACGCGACAGCCCGTCCCGCCGCTCTGAGACCACCAGATAGTCGCGGAACACCTCGAAGGAGCCCAGATAGACGTCGTCCCGGTGAGGGATGACCTCCTCCCAGCTCTCGCGGGACGTGTCGCTCACCGGCGTCGACATGAGGCGGAAATTCTTGGCGCCGTCGTTGGTCCGGATGTAGAAGCGGTCGCCGGCGTGGTCGATGGAGTACTCGTGCCCCCGCTCCCGGGGCAGGAAGACGCGGGGCGCGGCGGTCGGATCGCCCGCCGGCAGATAGAGGTACTCGCTGGTCACCGTCTGGTTCGAGCCGATCACCACGAACTGGCGGGACTTGGTCCTGAAGACGAAGGTCGAGAACTGCTCGTCGGCCTCTTCGTAGACCACCGGGTCCGCCGCCGGGTCGGTCCCCAGCTCGTGGCGGCGGGTCTGGTACCAGCGGAGCGTCTCCGGGTCTTGCACGGTGTAGAAGATGGTCTTGCTGTCACCGGCCCAGGCCATGTTGCCGGTCATGTCCGGCACCTGGTCCGCGATCATCTCGCCGGTCTCGAGATCCTTGAAGCGTAGCGTGTACTTGCGCCGGCCCACGGTGTCGACCGAGAACGCCAGCAAGCGGTTGTCCGAGCTCACGTCGAGCCCGCGTACCGAGAAGAACTCGTGTCCCTCGGCGAGCTGGGGAACGTCGAGCAGGATCTGCTCCGGGGCGTCGAGGCTCCCCTGCTTGCGGGCGTAGATCGGGTACTCGTCCCCTTCCTCGAACCGGCGGTAGTACCAGTAGCCGTTCAGGAAGTAGGGCACCGACTCGTCGACCTGGGGAATGCGCTCGACGATCTCCTCGAAGAGCTCCTTCTGGAGCCCCTCGGTGTGGGCCATCATCGCGTCGGTGTAGGCGTTCTCCGCCTCCAGATGAGCGATGACTTCCGGATCGTCGCGGTGCTTGAGCCAGAAGTACGGGTCGACCCGCACGTCGCCGTGGGCTTCGAGGGTGTAGGGAACTTTCTTGGCCATCGGTGGAACGGGCTCCTCAGACCGGCTCGCCTCGGCCGCGCCAACGGGCTGCGCTTGCGCCATCGGCGGGGCGGACCCGTCCACGGCGGCGACCGAGGTGCCGCCCATACTCTGGCACGACACCAGCGCGAGCATCAAACCGAGGCACAAGGTGAGGGCGGACACGAGCTCGAGCGGTCTCTTGGGGTTCATCGCGGGCTCCTGGGCTGTGGTGGGAGGCCTGTAGAGCATAGTGGAAGCGCTCCCGAGCCAGAAGCAGGGCCACCGGGAAGGCCGCGGACGGGCCTGTTGACCCTGCCGGCGCCGATCCTTCATTCTTGTCCGGACAACTCGTTCGTACCACGCCAGAACCATGGACCGCGTCCTCCTCGCATGCCTCGTCACGACCGGCCTCTTCCTGGCCCTCCACTGGGCGATCGCGCGGGTAGCCCGCCGGAGCTTTCGGCGCAACCTCAAGCTCTCCCGGGGCATCGCCGCGGTGATTCTGGTCTCGACCGGCGTCGCCAGCGCCGTCCACTGGTGGCCCCTCTGGCGGGACGCCTTCCTCGTCGACCATCCGGACCCGGTGGACGCCTGGCCGGTGGTGATCTTCATCGGGCACCTCACCGCCGACCTGGTCTGGATCGTCGCCGGCCGCGTGTTCGTCGACTCCCGGGTGGCGCGGGACCTGGTGATCCACCACCTCCTCGGCATCGTCGTCTGCGCCATCTCCCTCGCCCTCCAGGCCGGTTACGCGTTGATCGGCGCCGCCCTGGTCGCCGAAATCCTCCCGGTCCTGACCGGCCTGGGCGCCCTCGCCCGCACCTGGCGCCTGGAGAACCTGGAGCACTGGGTGCTCCGCGCCAGCCTCGGGGCGATCGTCGGCTTCCGCATGCCGGTCTGGCTGCTGCTCGCCGCGAGCTTCGTCCACACCGTCACCGGGCCGGCGACTACCCAGCTCCAGCAACTCGTCACTCCCATCGCCCTCCCCGGTCTCGCCCTGGTGCTCACGCTGGATGTCTACTGGGTTCGCTCCTACCTCCGGCTGCTCCGCGATTTCCCGCGGCGGGGCGTCGCCGACCTCTCGCTCGACCCGCTGGCCCCCTGGTTTCTGGAAGAGGGATGACCCGGCGCGGGCCCCGGCTCCGCCACCGCGGAGCGGGGCACCGAAAGCCAGCGCGAGCCCCTCGAAGTGATAGGGTTTGTTCGGATTCCCGCGTCACACCGAGCTCGGAGGCAGCCCCCCGGCGTTGCCGGGCGCAGCGAATGGCCAAGGACGATCGCACGGGTCGAGAGACCTCTCCCACACCGACCGAAAGCGAGGGACGCTACCGCCAGCTCCTCGAGCTCTCACCCGACGCGATCTTCGTGCACAACCGTGGCATCTTCCTCTACGCCAACCAGGCTACCGCCACGCTGTTCGGCGCCGAGAGCGTCGACCAGCTCGCGGGCCGTTCCGTCGAGGAGCTCATCGCCGAGCGCTCCCGGGAGCGTATCCGCGCGCTGGTGCGGGAGGTCGAAGGCCTGGACCGAACCCGCCGAGTCAGTGTCGACGACATCGCGCTCGCGACCGGGAGGGCCGTGGACGTCGAGATCTCCTCGGCACCGGTGACCTGGAACGGCGCACCGGCCCGGCAGGTGGTGGTGCACGACGTGACCGAGCAGCGCCACGCCGAGGCCCGGCTCCGTGAGACCCAAGATCAACTCCGGACGTTGGTCGACCACGCCCCGGAGGCGGTGGTCGTCTACGACGCGGACAGCCTCCATTTCGTCGACCTGAACCGCAACGCCGAGATCCTGTTCGGCAGGTCACGGGAGGAGCTGCTGGGCTTGGGACCGGAGATGCTGAGCCCGGAGAGGCAGCCGGACGGCAGGCTGTCGATGGAGGCCGCCCGCTGGAAGCTGGCGGAGGCCCTGGCCGGCCGCACCCCGGTGTTCGAGTGGTGCCACCTCCACAACTCCGGCAGAGAGATCCAGTGCGAGGTCCGGCTGGTCCGGCTGCCGGCGGCCAACCGCCGCCTGGTCCGCGGCAGCGTGCTCGACATTTCGGAGCGCAAGCGGGTCGAAAACGCCCTCAAGGCCTCGGAGGAGAGGTTCTCGAAGACCTTCCATGCGAGCCCGGTGGGAATCACCATCTCCCGGGTTCATGACGGCCGGTTCTTGAACGCCAATGACAGCTTCCTGGCGATGACCGGCTACACGCGCGACGAGGTGGTCGGAAACGGCGCCGAGGAGCTCCACCTGTGGGTCGACCCGGAGACGCGCCGGGCGATCGGCGGTACCGTCCGGGGCGACGAGCCCTACGCGACCATCGAGGGCCGCCTGCGCACCAAGACCGGCGACATCCGCCACGTGCTCGCGTCGTTCGTGCGCATCGAGGCGGGCGGCGACGACTGCGTCCTGGCGCTCGGCATCGACATCAGCGAGCGCAAGGCGTTCGAGGAGCAGCTCCGGCACCTGGCCTTCCATGACCTGCTCACCGAGCTGCCCAACCGGGCGCTGTTCGAGGACCGCCTCGCCCACGCGCTCGAGCGCTCGCGGTCGAACGACGAGACGCTCGCCGTGCTCTTCCTCGACCTCGACCGGTTCAAGGTGGTCAACGACACGCTGGGCCACACCGCGGGCGACGGCCTGCTCTCGGACGTGGCCCTGCGCTTGCGGAGCAACCTGCCGGACGGCGACACCCTGGCCCGCTTCGGCGGCGATGAGTTCGCCATCCTGCTCGAGAACGTCTCCGGCCGGCGCCAGGTCCACCAGACGGTGGAGCGGCTGATCGACTCCCTGAGCGTGCCCTTCGACGTGATGGGCACCCGGGTCCACGTGACGGCCAGCATCGGCGTGGCGTTTTCCCGCGGCGACGAGTCCTCGGACGACCTGCTGCGCTACATGGACATCGCCATGTACCGCGCCAAGCTGGAGGAAGGCAGCGGCTATCGGATCTTCGATCGCCAGAGGGACTCGGAGGCGACCCGGCGCCTGCACCTGGAGAACGACCTGCGGCAGGCCCTCGAGCGTGACCAGCTCGAGGTGCGGTTCCAGCCGGTGGTCTGCCTCGCCCGCCGCGAGGTGCGCGGTGTCGAGGCTCTGCTCCGCTGGCGCCACCCCGAGCGGGGCCTGGTGTCGCCGCCTGAGTTCGTACCCATGGCCGAAGAGCTCGGGTTGATCGTGCCGATCGGCGAGTGGGTCCTGCGCTCGGCCTGCCGGCTGGCCGCACCCTGGCTCGAGCGCTCGCGCCCCGGCAGGCCCTTTCGCCTGAGCGTCAACCTGTCGGCGCGCCAGCTCCAGGCGCCGGAGCTGGTCGAGAGCGTCGAGACGATCCTCGCCGAGACCGGCTTCCCGGTCGAAGCCCTGGAGCTCGAGCTGACCGAGAACGCGGCGGTCCAGGCCACCGAGCAGCTCCGCCGCCTCCGGGCCATCGGAGTGCGCCTGGCGCTCGACGACTTCGGCACCGGCTACGCCTCACTCTCGTACCTGCGCCAGCTCGAGGTCGACACGCTCAAGATCGACCAATCGTTCATCCACGGCCTGGAGCAGCCCGGCACGGACGAGACGGTGGTGCGGTCGATGCTCTTCCTGGGCGAGCAGCTCGGGCTCGAGGTCATCGCCGAGGGCGTGGAAACGGAGCGCCAGGCCGAGCGGCTCCGCGACATGCGCTGCCGCCTGGCCCAGGGGTTCTTCTTCTCCCGCCCGATCCCGGCCGACGAGCTCCGGACTCTGCTCGACGAGACGCTGCCCCTCGCCGACCCGAGGCGGCAGACCGATCAACCCACCGAGCTCGACCGGCCCATCGAACCGGCGAAGCCGAGCTCCACCCTCTGACCGACCCCGCGCCGCTCGAACTCTTGTACCATCGCTGCGCCGCCCACCCCCGCACTGGAAGCAACCCACCCGCTCGGGTCGGGCGGCCACGTGTGCCGGCCGGCTAGAGTGGCGACGAATATGTAAGGAGGAAGATCATGAAAGAACTGCTGCCCGAGCGAGCGAGGGACTACCAGGAACGCGCCCACGAGGTGGCCGAGAAGGCGGTCCGGCCGATCGCCGCGGAGCTGGATCGCACCGGCGAGTACCCGTGGAGCGTCATCGAGGCGCTGCGCGAGGCCGACCTGATGGGCATCTGGATTCCGACCGAGTACGGCGGCCAGGGCGCCGGGGTGCTCGACCTGTGCGTGGTGGTGGAAGAGCTGTCGCGGGCCTGCGGCGGCGTCGGCGTGGCCTACGCGGTCAACGCGCTCGGCAGCTTCCCGATCATCGTCGGCGGCACCGACGAGCAGAAGCAGCGCTGGCTGCCGTCGGTCGCCTCGGGCGACAAGCTGATCGCCTTCGGCCTGTCGGAGAAGGCCTCGGGGTCCGACGCGGGCAGCCTCATCACCCGTGCCGAGCTCGACGGCGACTGCTACGTGGTCAACGGCGACAAGAAGTGGAACACCAACGGCGGTGCGGCGTCGATCTACACCGTCTACTGCTCCACCCGGCCCGACCGGGGCAGCCGGGGCATCTCGCCCCTGGTCATCGAGAAGGGCACGCCGGGCTTCGAGATCGGCAAGCGCGAGCAGCTCATGGGCATCCGCTGCGTGCCGGTTCACGAGCTCCACTTCCGGGACTGCCGGGTGCCCAAGGAGAACCTCCTGGGCGACACCGAGGGCCGCGGCTTCCCCAACGCCATGATGACCCTCGACCGGGCGCGGCCCGGCGTCGCCGCCCAGGCCGTGGGCCTCGCCCAGGGCGCCCTGGAGTGGGCCATGCGCTACACCTCGGAGCGCCAGCAGTTCGGCCAGTCGGTGATGAGCTTCCAGGGCATCCAGTTCAAGCTCGCCGACATGGCGACCGAGATCGAAGCGGCCCGCCAGCTCGTCTACTCGGCCGCCCGCGCCATCGACGGGGGCCACTCCGGCGCATCCCGGTACGCGGCCATGTGCAAGGTCTTCGCGAGCGACGTCGCCATGCGCGTCACCACCGAGGCCGTGCAGCTCTTCGGCGGCTACGGCTACTGCCGGGACTACCCCGTCGAGAAGTACATGCGCGACGCCAAGATCACCCAGATCTACGAGGGCGCCAACCAGATCCAGCGGCTGGTCATCGGCCGCTCCCTGACCAAGGAAGCGACCTCGCTCTCGTCGATGCTCGACGTCAAGGTGGAGCACTTCCCGGAGGCGGAGCTCGCCGGCGCGGCGCCCGACAAGGGAGGGGCCTGATGACGACCATCACCACGGTCGAGCTCGACTGCATCGGCGAGGTGCGGCTGGGACCCGTGGGCCCCGCCACCGCCGAGCGGCTGGCTCCCCTCGGCGGTGAGTGGCTGGAGTACTCCCCGGAGGATCAGGCGTTGGTGCTCTGCCACGTCCAGCCCGGCGGCAAGCCGACCCTCTCGGCGCTGCCGGCGGAGCTCATCGCCTTCCTCGACGCCCTGACCCCGGCCGAGCGTGAGGCGATGCCGGGGGGCACTCTCCTGGTGCGCGACCGCACGGGCATCGTGGTGCGCCTGGTCGCGGGCCAGGGGGAGATCCACATCCAGTGGCCGCGGGAGGACTGGTCCCAGGTGGAGCCGGTCGACCTCGACGCCATGCTCGCCGACACCGACCCCTTCACCGCGCGCATCTCCGGGAAGGTCCGGCTGTCGGCCCCCCGGGGAGCGAGGGACCGGCTGTCGGAGTTCGTCAGCAGCTTCGAGGGGCTCTACCCGGAAGGGGACCTCCAGGTCGAACGCCAGGAAGACGCGATCGAGGTCGAGCTCCGGGACGTCAACGTGGGACCGGAGCAGCTCCTCGAAACGCTCGGCAGGCTGGCCGAACCGGCCTCGTCGCTCGAAGGCGAGATCCAGGTGGGCTCCTTCGTCGAGCACTCGATGGACAGGGACTTCCGGCTGATCCTGAAGGAGGGCGTCGCCCGCGCCGTCCGGCCGTCGCTCTGGCCGGAAGACTCGGTCGAGGGCGGCTGACCGCCGCCCTCGACCCGGAGCGCGGAACCCTCGCGCGGGCGAGCGATCCGACCGACCAGCCCCGGACCTATGGCGTGAGCACGCGTTGGACCTTCTAGCCTGCGCGGCAGAACCGCGCGGCCGGGCCCACGGGTCTCGAGCGCGCGGATCTCACGCACACTCGCGGCTCTCGCTACGCCGTCTCGTGACTCGCCCGGGTCAGCAGGTGCCGTAGAAGGTGGCCGGGAAGTTCCCGACACGGTAGCCACTGCATCCGTACGCGTTGCAGGCTCTCACTCGGAGATAGGTGGTCGATCCCGCCGAGACGGTGCGGGAGGTGTTGGCGCCTGAGTACTCCAGCGTCTGGCTGGGGTACGAGCTGGAAGACGATCTGTAGAGCTCGTAGTAGGTGGCACCCGACGAGGCGGCCCAGCTCACTGAGTTGAGGCCCCAGCACTTGAGCTGCGTGACCGTCATGGACGCGGGCATGGGCGGCGCGCCGGGGGGCGGCGAGACTGCGAGCGAATACAGCAGCCGGTTGGGCGAACCCGAGCCGGGGTTCGAGACCTTGTTCAAGCTGGCCTGCACGGCGAGCTCGCTCATCACCTGGTAGGGACTCCAGCTCGTGTGGTTGTCGAGGATCAGGGCCGCGGCACCGGCGACGTGAGGCGATGCCATCGACGTGCCGTTGATGGTGTTGGTCGCTCTTCATGATGCAGCCCTCCTTGTCCGCCGGAAGCGACTCCAACGACGGAATGCCGCCGGTCTCCGGATGCTCAGAACATTAGCATCTAAGCATTTCTCGTTGAACGAAAAGAAAGAACCCCCGCTCCACCGGCCGCACCTGGACCCCGTCCACGGAGGCCGAACCAGAGGACCGCGCCGTCGGGGAGGTCGGAGCCGAGCGCCGTGCGGCCGGCAGCGAGCACCAGACGGTCCCGGAAGAGCAGGCTGCCGTCGACGGTCCGGACGCTGGGAGACCCTCTTGGTCTGTACTTCTGAGATTGCTACAATGCAGAAATGCAGAAAAGACCAACTCCACTCCTCGGCATCACTTGCTGGTGCCTCGTCCTGCTCGCCGGGCTCGCTCCCGCGCCGGCCGAAGGCTCGACGTTCGTCCGCCTCGGCCTGGAGGAGCTGACCGCCGGCAGCAACACCATCGTCCTCGCGGAGGTCTTGGACACCCACTCCTACTGGAGCCCGGACGAGACCTTCATCCTCACCGACGTGCGCATCTCGCCGATGCGCGTGCTCAAGGGCCACTCCGAGGAGGCGACGTTCGTCGTCACGCTCCCCGGCGGCACCGTCGGCGACCTCACCACCCTCATCGTGGGTGCGGCCGGGCTCGAGCCCGGACACTCCTACGTCCTCTTCCTGCGGGACGGGGGCTTCGCGGGTGTCTCGGGAGCACAGACCGTCCCCGAGCACTCCCAGGGGGTGTTCGAGGTCGTCAGGACTGCCGGTGGGCTTCGCGCCGTCAGCCAGGCCGTCGGGAAACACGTGCTCCCCGACGCCGGCGGTGACGCCGTGCCTCCGGGCGGCAGAGCGGGCCTGCCCCTCGACGACCTGTTGCAGCGCATCGAAGCTCTCACCGGCCGGGGCGCCGGTAGGGGCCGGAGGTAGAACGCCATGAGCCACACCGCGCCATCCGCACGACTCGCCACCACAGCTCTCGTCGTCGGTCTCGCCTTGCTCGGCTGGCCGGGGGTTACGAGCGCCGACTACAAGATGATCCAGAACACCAGCACGGGACGGCTGACGTCCGGCGCCCAGGTCGAGTGCAACGCTCCGGCCGGGTTCGCCCACTGGAACACCCGCGACGTCAGTTGGCGGCACAACACCGCCAACCAGGGAGCCGGCAAGAAGACGGCCCTCGAGAACGCCATGGCGTCCTGGACCAACGTCACCAACGCGACCTACCAACTGAACTACGACGGCACGACGAGCGCCGGCTTCGGCACCGACGGCATCAACACCGTCCTCTGGGGAAACACCGGGAGCCTGCCCGACTGCGGCAGCTGCCTGGCCCTGACGGCGCTGGTGCTCCAGTCGGGCCAGGTGATCGTCGAGTCCGACGTCATCTTCACCAACGAGCTCACGTGGACGACCAACGGCAGTGATTACGACACCGAGTCGGTCGCGGCCCACGAGCTCGGGCACAGCCTCGGCATCCATCACCCCAGCATGGCGGGCGGCCCGGAGACCATGTCGAACCCCTACTTCGGAATCGGCATGCGCTCGCTCCACCCCAACGACAACGCCGCGCTCCAGTGCTCCGAGAACCGCTACCCAGCGGTTTGCAGCGGCAACCCGCCGCCGCGGCCGTTGACGCTGAGCGTCATCAACCAGTACTGCTGGGGGTACAACTTGGTCTCGTGGAGCGCCTCGACCTGCCCGGTGACCCGCTACGAGGTCTGGGGCTCCACCAGCATGAGCTTCACCAACCCGTTCCTGATCTACTCCGGCTCGGCGACCAGCACCACCATGCAGGTGACCCAGAGCCAGATCCAGGTCTACGTCTGGGTGAGGGCCTGCTACAACAGCCTGTGCGGCCACTACCGGGGGTTGGGCATCGCCCAGTACTATGCCGGCTGCTGTGTGACGCCGCCCTGCTGACGGCCCGGGGCCCTGCCGCGCGGCATCGGTCGGGCCGCGCGGCATCCATCGGTCGGGCCGCGGGGCCCTGAACAAGGTGGGCTCAGTAAACGGCCCGCTTCTGGACCGTCTCCTTGGTCGCGAGGGAGAAGCGCTCCTCCACCGGGGCGCCGTCGTCGATCCGCGCGGCCACGTACTCGCCGAGGGCGGGCCCGTGTTTGAAGCCGTGCCCGGAGCCGCCGCCCACCAGCCAGACGTTCTCCATCTCCGGGTGCCGGTCGATCAGGAACTCGCCGTTCGACGTGTTGGTGTACTGGCAGACGGCGCTCCCGACCACGGGTGAGCCCTTCAAGGCGGGGAACCGCCGCCCCGCGTACTCGAGCACCCGGCGGGTGGTCTCCGGGGTGACGATCCGCTCCACCGTGTCCGGGTCGACCGGCGGGCCGTGGCCGTCGATCGC
>Ga0210122_1000299_pt1 | contig 16572 bp, 11 predicted proteins | sample Muzzi_CordB_D2_FD_185530 | JGI IMG/M metagenome (GOLD analysis project Ga0210122, IMG submission 185530) | Wetland microbial communities from San Francisco Bay, California, USA, that impact long-term carbon sequestration - Muzzi_CordB_D2 (SPAdes) | ecosystem: Environmental > Aquatic > Marine >... | reverse complement strand
GTTCGCGTTGTTTTTCGCCTGGGCCTTTGAGATGACGCCCGAGGGCCTCAAGCGTGAAACCGAAGTGGACCCGGTACAATCGGTGACCGCGGAAACCGGGCGCAAACTCAATTACGCCATCACCGGGGTGCTGGTCGTGGCGCTGGCCTATTTCGCGTTTGACAAATTCGTGTTGCGCACATTACCCGACGCAACGCCCGCCGCCGGGCAGTCCGTCACGGCGGAGGCGAGTGGCGCCGCACAGTCGCCGGCCGAGCCGGAAGATTCGATCGCCGTGCTGCCGTTCGTGAATATGTCCGACGACAAGGAAAACGAGTATTTCTCCGACGGCCTGACCGAGGAGTTGCTCAACGCCCTGGCGCGGGTCGAGGGGCTGAAGGTGACCGGGCGCACATCCTCGTTTGCCTTCAAGGGGAAAAATGTCGACCTCAGGGAGATCGGGCACGAACTGGGCGTGGCCAATGTGCTCGAAGGCAGCGTCCGGAAAGCCAACAACCGGGTGCGCATTACCGCACAGCTGATCAAGACCGACGACGGCTACCACCTCTGGTCCGATACCTTCGACCGCGACCTGGACGATATCTTCGCGATCCAGGAAGAGATCGCCACCACCGTCGCCACGGAACTCAGCAGGACCCTGCTGAAGAAGAAACCCGAGCAGCTGGTACACGTTGGCACCCGCAACACGAAGGCTTACGAAGCCTACCTGCACGGACGTTATCTCTTCATCCGCACCCCGGACGACCCGCAGGCGCAGGACCAGGCCGATGCACTGTTCCAGCAGGCGCTGGACCTCGACCCGAAGTTTGCGCTGGCCGTGTTCGGACAATTCGAGGTCCTGGTATTCAGGCGCCGCAATGGTACGATCGATTACAAGGAAAGCATTCCACGATTGCGTGAACTGGCCGATAAACTGGCCGCCACGGACCCGCGACTGCCGGAAAGCCAGGTGGCATTGGGACGTGTGGCCGAAATGGAGATGCGTTGGTCCGAGGCCGAAACCGCTTACAAGGGGGCCTTGAGCCTGAGCCCGGGCAACATGAACGCCCTGCGCTCAATGGCCGGGCTGGTGGGTAACCTGAACAGACACAGCGAACAGCTCGATTACGCCCAGCAGGCACTGGTTCGCGATCCGCTGAATTTATCAGCCCTGACCGCAATGCTGTGGGCGAACACCCGACTGGGCCGCTGCGACGATGCGGAGGACATCACCAGCCGAGCACTGAGCCTGGTGCCCGGGGCAGCCCGCGTGAATTATGCGCTTGGCACCTGCTTGCTGCTCCACAGGCAGGAATACGGCACGGCCAGGGACTTGTTTGCCAGGGAGCCGCTGGATTTCCTCCACTTTACCGGTCTGGCCATCGCCTATAACAAGCTGGGCCAGCAGGACAAGGCGCAACAGGCCTTTGAGGACCTGACCCAGGTCAAGGGCGAAGTCGCCGCGCTTCAATACGCGGAGATCTTCGCCCAGTGGGGTGAAACGGAAAGGGCCCTGGATGCCCTGCAGCAGGCCTGGGATATCGGCGACTCGGGGTTCGTCCTGATCAACTCGGACCCCTACCTGGACCCGTTGCGAGACCAGCCCAGGTTCAAGGCTTTGCTGGAGAAATGGCGGCACCCGCCCGAGAAGTGATTTCCCGTTACTGCCTGTGAGGTGAGAGCAAAAACTGCAATTTTTACTCTGACCCCAATCCCATTTGAGCGTGTAAAATTCCCGCATGGCACACTTCAGCCCGCCCGGACCACCGCCCGACGCCACGCTGCGTGGCTTTTTCGGCGTGTTCCGCTACGGCCGCCGCGCGCTGCACCTGGTTTGGAGCACCAACCCCCGCCTGACCGTGGCCTTCGCCGCGCTGACGCTGGCGGCCGGCGTGCTGCCGGCGGCGATGGCCTATATCGGCGCGCTGATCATCGACGCGGTGCTGACGGCCATCAGGATGGCGAAGGACAGCGGCGTCACCGACATGAACCGTGTTTTCCTGCTGATCGCCGCCGAGGGACTGGTCGTCGTCGCCCTGGCCGGCGCCCAGCGCGGGATTGCGCTGTGCCAGGCCCTGCTGCGGGCGCAGCTGGGGCAGCGCGTCAACGAAATGATCCTGGAAAAAGCCCTTAGCCTGGAACTGGCCCAGTTCGAGGATTCGGAGTTCTACGACAAGCTTACGCGCGCCCGTCGGGAAGCCTCGAGCCGGCCGTTGTCGCTGATCAACCGCACCTTCGGTCTCGGCCAGAACATGATCTCGCTGGTCAGCTACGGCGTGCTGCTGGTGCAGTTCTCACCATGGACGGTGTTGATCCTGGTGCTGGCGGGCCTGCCGGTGTTTATCGCCGAGACGCGCTTTTCAGGCGAGGCTTTCAGCCTGTTTCGCTGGCGTTCGCCCGAAACGCGCATGCAGCTCTACCTCGAGACCGTGATCGCGCGCGAGGACAACGTCAAGGAAGTCAAGCTGTTCGGTCTCGGCCCGCTACTGCTCGAGCGCTACCGCGACATCTACCGGCGCCTGTACCGGGCCGACCGCTCGCTGGCGATCCGCCGCGAAGGCTGGGGTTTCGCCCTCGGCCTGGTCGGCACCGGCGCGCTCTACGGCGCCTACGCCTGGATCGCCGTCGCCGCGGTTGCCGCGCGCATCACGCTGGGCCAGATGACGATGTACCTGATGTTGTTCCGCCAGGGCCAGTCGGCGGTTTCGGCCATCCTCTCGGCGATCGGCGGCATGTACGAGGACAACCTGTACCTGTCCACGCTGTACGAATACCTCGAAACCCCGGTGAAGCACGCCGGGCCGGGCCAGGTGCGCGGCCCGCGACCCGCCGACGGCGTGCGCTTCGAGGACGTCAGCTTCACCTACCCCGGCGCCGTTGAGCCGGCGCTCAAGGACATAAACCTGCACATCGAGCCCGGCGAGTCGCTGGCGCTGGTGGGTGAGAACGGCTCCGGCAAGACCACGCTGATCAAGTTGCTGACGCGGCTCTACGACCCCGATACGGGCCGCATCCTGCTCGACGGTCTCGATCTCAGGCAATGGGACGAGGACGCGCTGCGCCAGCGCATCGGCGTGATCTTCCAGGATTTTTCCCGTTACCAGTTCCTCGTCGGCGAGAACATCGGCGTTGGCGACGTGCGTTACTTCGAGGACGAGCCACGCTGGCGCGACGCGGCCGCCAAGGGCATGGCGGACGCGCTCGTCGAGGGCCTGCCGTCGGGCTATTCGACGCAGCTGGGCAAATGGTTCAAAAACGGCATGGAGCTATCCGGCGGGCAGTGGCAGAAAATCGCCCTGTCACGCGCGTTCATGCGCAGCGGCGCCGACATCCTGGTGCTGGACGAGCCGACCGCGTCGATGGACGCGGCCGCCGAGGCAACGATCTTCGAACACTTCCGCCAGTTGACGAAAAACCGCATCGCCATCCTGATCTCGCACCGTTTCTCGACGGTGCGCATGGCCAGCCAGATCGTCGTCATCGAAAACGGCAGCATCATCGAGCGCGGCAGCCACGAGCAACTGATGGCGCTCGACGGTCACTACGCCCGGCTGTTCTCGCTGCAGGCGGCGGGCTACCGGTAGCGCAGCTAATCCCTGGCGCGCGTAAGCACCAGGTAGGCGAATACCAAAACACCGAGGTAGGTGCCCATCAGGATCCAGTCCATGATCGGGCCGAGTTTCGGACCAAGGTCCGGATTGGACAAAACCCGGTAGAACAGGAACAGCGCCACCGCCACGGTCAGGGTGTGGAGGAGATAATGCACGGTGGCGAGACTCCCCGCCTGCATCTTCGGCCAGGCGCGGTAGCACAACCCGAACAGCGTCATCAGAACGAAGCCGAGCAGGTTCAGGTGGGCGTGCAGGTCGCGCATGGCGAAGTTCTGCGTCATGGACATCTTCAAGCCGAAGGCCAGGCCAATCAGCAGGAAGACCACGCCCGTCATAACAAACAGCCGATCAATATTTTTCATCGCTTCTTATCCTTGTGTGTACTCAGCTTTCTTTAAGCCGGCTTTTACTTCCCCGCACGGCATTCGGGATCAAGTATAGGTCAATCTTCCTTTTTTTACAGACCGCTCAGAACGGCCGCGTAAATTTCGATCGCGTCCCACAGGTTTTGCAGACGCAGGTTCTCGTTGGCGCCGTGCTGGTTATCGTCGTGGTTGGCGATGGGCAGGATCAGGATCGGGCTGCGCACCGCGTTCTCGACGAGATAGAGCGGCAGGCTGCCGCCCATGGTCGGGGTCTGGATCAGCGTGTTGTCCGACAGCGTGTTGAGGATGGCCGAGATCTTCTGCGCCAGCGGATTGTCCATCGCCGCCCGGTAGGCCGGGTAGCCGGCTGTCGACCAGTCGAGGCGGGCCAGGCGCGGGTACCGGCGCCGCTCTGCCGCCGTCGGCGCGGCGTGGATGACGTGGAAACCCTGCGCCTCGATATGACGCTCGATGGCCGCGTGCAAATGCGCCGGGGTCTGGTCCGGCACAAGCCGCAGGCCGATCGACGCCGTGGCCGACGGCGATATGACGTTACGCGCCCTGGCGCCGACGTCGCCGCCGCGGATACCGCGCAGGTTGATCGCCGGCCGCGTGATCGCGCGCTCGACGCGGTCGGAGGGTTCCGGCGCGCCGATGCCGTACTCGTTGGTCAGGTACGCCTCCATCGGCGGCGAGGCGGCGATCGCGGCCTCTTCGGCTCGTGTCAGCGGGCGCACTTCGTCGTTGAAGCCATCCACCAGGATCTCGCCATCGGCAGCGCGCATGCTGGTGATCAACTCAGTCAGCAGCATGATCGGGTTGGGCGCCCAGTTGCCGTAGTGGCCGCTGTGCAACGGCCGGTTCGGACCATAGACGGTGAGGCTGAATCCGTCGGCGCCGCGCACGCCGTAGACCAGTTGCCAGCGGCGGCTCTGGTGCGCCGGGCCGTCGCAGAACAGCCACAGGTCGGCGGCCAGTTTGTCCTTGTACGTCGCGAGCACGCGGGTCAGGCTCGGCGAGCCCGCCTCTTCCTCGCCCTCGATAAAGAGCTTGAGGTTCACCGTCGGCTCGATCCCCGTCGCCTGCATCGCCTCGAGCGCGGAATGGAGCGCGATCAATGGCGCCTTGTCGTCACCGGCGGAGCGCCCGAAGATGCGCCAACTCGGATCGAACGGCGCCTTCATCGGCACCTCCTCGCCGCCGTTTTCGACCATGTCGGTGCGCAACACCGCGTGCCACGGATCGCCGGCCCAGTTGCCCGGGTTGACCGGTTGGCCGTCGTAATGCACGTAGATCATCACGGTGCGGCTGGCGCCGGGGGTCCGGCGTTCGGCGAAAACCACCGGGTTGCCGCCCTCGACTTGCAACAGTTCGGTGTCCATGCCGGCATCGCGGAACATCGCGGCGATGTGCTCGGCGTTCCTGTGGATATTGGCATGGTCGGAGGCGACGTTGGGAATGGCGAGGAGTTCGGCGAAGCCATCCACGATCTGCTGCTCGTGGGATTGCCGCCAGCGATCGACCTGCTCCGCCGTTTGCAGCGGGCCGGCGTTGGCCAGGAATGAAAAGAACAGAAAAAACGGCAGTAATATGCGTACGGACATTGCAGGCAAGCCTCGAGTCGGATTCGTTAGCAGCTTACTCGGCGTCCGAAGCCTGTCAAGCGGGGGTGCCGCCGAATACAGTCTTCAGGTAAGACTTGCCCCGCTGAGGCGTTCGAGAATCCGCAGCGAGGACTTTTCAGATTCGGCCATGCAACCGGGCGGCACGAAAAACGTCTGGTCCAGGCTGTGCTGGCCGGACAGAGCGCCATGCAGCACCAGGTCCGTGATCGCGATCCACGCCGAGCCTTCCGGAAATTCGACGACCCGTTGCGGGCTGTCCGCCTGGAAGACTGCATCTTTCTTGGCTCGCCCGCGGATATCCGCCACCAGGTGGTCATAGGCCGTACGCTGCCCCTTGACGATACCGAGGGAAGCCATGAGCTTTTCAACGGGGTTGGTTTTCCTTGCCTTGGCAGAACCCAGGTAACGCTTCGCGAAAGGCTCGAACTGCTCGCCAACGCGCCAGACACGCGGCCGTCCCGTGGGATTGATATTGCAGAACACCCGCAGCATCCCGCGGCCTTCGGTCGGGCGGCCATAACTTGCATCGACATGCAGACCTTGCGGCTTGGCCCTTTCACACGGGCGGAATGTCAGGCGGTCGCGAACGAGAGCCGGTGCATACGACGGCAGCAGCCTGGCCAGCAAGCTTTCCGCCCAGTCGGAATACCGGGCCATCATCGTCTCGAACTCGCCCCGTTCCGGTTGCCGAATGCGTTTGCCGAGGATTTTCGCATGCTCCGGATCGAATACGACCGTTGGCCGGCCATTCCGGCTTTCACGCTCCCGGCGCGTTGGCAGCGTAACGCTCGAATCCAGGATCAGTTCGCGCTCGCGGTCGCTGAGTTCGAAGCCGGACTTCGGCAGATAGACGACTCCGCCGTTTTCCAGCGTCTCCAAAACGGCCGCCTGTACCGCGGGCGAATTCTGGTCCGCGGCCGCATCAATCTCCAACAACTGCACCGTCGCGCTCGTTGCGTTTTCATTCATTGCAATCACCCTCCAGCAGGTCAGCCTCGGCAAGATTTCCAATACAGCCAGGCATTGCCCGCGCGTTAAATCAGTTTGGCGCGCTTTGTATCCAGCACACGTCCGATGTGGTACGCCATCAGTTCGCCGAAACGGGAATTGCCGACCGGCTCACGGTATATGCGCTGGATAATGTCCAGATCCGGACCCTTGTTACCCTCGACGAGTTTGGGACCGTCATCGAGAACCGCAATATCCCAGCCAATCGCAACCTGGTCGCCAAAGGCGGCGTGTGCCTTGCACGCCACGGCCTTGACCTCCTCCCAGCACGGCACCACCCTGCCCAGTATCTGACCGCCGGTGACCGGGTGCGAATCCCACCATCGTGAACCCGCTGTCAACCCCATGTTCGACGCCTGTCCCAATCTGCCGCTTTCGAGATCGATCTTGGCCGCGATGCCGCCGGCATGAAAATTGTCGACCACGACGTCGGGGCTGCTCGCCATCCGCAATACCGCGTGGGTCAGTTCGGCCCGGCCCTGCTCGTTCATGATCGTGAGCACCCGCACCGTGTTCAGTGCCCCCAGGTTGAGGTCGGACAAGCCTGCGTGATTGATCGCCAGGGTGCGTATGACGTAGTCCTCGGCTTTCGAGAGTTCCTTGACGTGTGCCGACAGTTCCGCTTCGCTGAAAGCGCCGCCTTCGCTGCCGTAGTACTTCCCGCCCGACTCATCGTACCTCCAGCGGGACGCACTCCTGCCGCCGGCCCCGCGATTCGCCTTGAGGAAGAAACTCTGCTTCGGCAAGCTTCCCGGCGTTGTGTCCATGTTCAGAATCACGCCGTCAACGACCTTGGCGAGCGCAGATACCACCGGCACGCCGTGTAGCTCACAGCGCTGGGCGAAGGCGGCCTTGTCACTGAGCGCCATGGTCGTTTCCGGCGAGGACAAGTGGTCGCGGAACATGTGATAGAGACCCGTCTTGGTTTCAAAACGGTATACGTATTCCAGCGCACGGGACCTGTGCAAGTCGTCGTAGAATTCGAAGATATAGTACCAATGCGACGGCACGGCGTAACGGAAAGCCAAGCCCAACTGCTCTTTGACCTGCCGCAGCACCGACTTGCCATTTTGCCGTCTGACACGCGGCCCGCAACGAGAACTGTTGTAAATCACCGTACCCAGGGCCATGGGCGCCCAGCAGACGAATCCCAGCATCAGGATCAAGCTTCCCTCCAGCCCCCCTTCAAGCCAGCACTCGCTGCAAAACGCTTGATGGATGGTGGCTGCATAGGTCCCCTCTTCAGGCAGGAACTGCCACAAGATAGCGGCGCCGCTGAGTGCTTTGACCATCACGTTTGCACCCATGGCCTTCAGCAACCGCAGCATAAACCCCGGTGACGGGTCTTTTATTGTTGTCATGAACCTCTGCCTCTGCAGATTCTATAAAAAACAGGCGCTTATGTTCTTAAATAGCTCATGCAGGGACATGCGAAGAGGTCCTGCGTAAACGCCCGGATAGCCAAAGGGCCAACGGCGCCATCCCCTTTTGAACATAGTTCAGACTTCCGTGGTGGCGAACAAGTTCATTGTCAGGGGAACCGGGGCCCTTCATCTCCGGGTATTCGCACCGCGCTAACAGACTCCAGTGTATAGCCCCCGTGTGAAATGGCTGTTCACCTGTGTGAAATCGTTGTTAAGCGGCGGCGGGTCTCGTAGCGGACAGGCCTGGTACTTGCTTATAATCCGTCCCAACCCGAGCAGCGAGAAGCCCATGAAAATAGCCCTTATCGCCGGTCCGGTGCGGGCCAATGACCGTGCAGGGCATCACGACTACACCGCGGGGTGTGCGTTGGTGGCCGCGCTGTTGGGCCGCCTGCACGATGTCAAACCCATCGTCATCGATGGCGGCTGGCCTGAGGACGAACGGGTGCTTGACGATTGTGCCGCGGCCGTTTTCTACGACGGCGGCGGCGGCAAGCAGCGTTTCCTGGCCTCTCAGGCACGTATCCAGCGAATGCAGCAGGCCATCGGCCAGGGAATGGGGCTGACGGTGATCCACAAGGCGATCGCGTTCCCCGCCGCCCTTTCGGACCTGGGCGCGGCCTGGCTCGGCGGGACATATGTCCCGGGTATTTCTTCTCGCGGTCACTGGAAGTCAGAGCATCGGGACTTCCCCGAACACGACATCACCTACCGCCTGGATCCGTGGTCCGCCCACGATGGCTGGCTCAACAACATCCAGTTCACGGATGACATGCAGGGCGTCACCCCGTTACTCTGGTCCGGCAAGAAGCAGCGGGGATCGAGCCAAGGTGGAATCCCGGATGTCGTATCCTGGGCCTATGAGCGCCCAAATGGAGGCAGGTCTTTCGTTTTTACCGGACTGGACGCGCACTCAACCTGGATGCTGCCGGGTTTGCGCCGCTTCCTGATGAACGGCATTTTATGGACAGCCGATCGCGATATACCGCGATCGGCCGACTGGTGTGAAATCAATCCCGATGAGATCGATGGCTTCCTGTCTGCCCGTCAATCCCGCGCCAGGTATCTGCTGAAGGGACTACGAAAACTTTCCGCGGGAGCCATGGGCACCCGGCGCAGGTGGTGAACCCGGGCGCCATGGCGCAGTGCGCTCTTACGGTTCCTCCATCAGCGCCCGGACCTGAGCGTCGTTACCGGTCAATTGCCAGTCGATCAGGCTGACCGGTATCACGCCCTGTTCGTCGACCTGGCGGAAGAACTCCGACAGGCGAAAATTCTTTCCGGCACGATTGTGCATCTCGCCGAGCAGTTTCTCCACCTGGTACTTGCCGGTCACGTAGCTGGCGCCGTAACCGGGCTGGCGCAAGTACAGCAGTTGTTCGAAACCGAGCAGGTCGAGATCCGCGCGCATCCAGCCGCGCGGCACGTTGGCGACGTGGAAATCGCGAGCCTGCTGCAGGGTGAAGATATTGGCCTGCGCATACAGCGAACCGAGCCCGCGCGCGGCCCGCGCCGCCAGCATGATCCAGACCAGTTCGCGCGCCCGCGGCTCGTCGTCAAAGAGGCCGGCGCGCATCGTCATTTCCTCGAAGCCCGTCGCCATGCCCTCTGAGCGGTAGGCCCAGATGTTGTACAGGAGCGGCCCGCGCCGGACCGGGCTTGGGTTCGGCATCGTATCCATGTGGCCGTGGTCGAACCAATGGTACCAGTGGGTCCACAGCGCCAGCAGTTCGTGGTGGGCGACGGTGGCGAAAAAATTGCGCTGCCCCGCCGGCACGAACTCGCCGGTGTGCGCCTCCAGGGCCGGCTCGATGTAGGGATAATCGGGCAGGATGTCCTGGTCTTGCAGGAACCCTGCGAAACGCTTGACCGCCCGCCCGGCACGCTGGCGGTACTCTTCTTCGCTGGCAATCGGCACCAGCGGCGGCAGCTTGCGGTTGTGGTGCTCCTCCAACGCCAGCGACGAGCGCGCGCGGTCGAGTTCGCGCCTGAGCAGCGTCACCTCCTCATCCCAGGTCATCGGCACCAGGTAGACGTCGCGCAGCAGCCAGTTGTAATTGTCCTTGCCGACGCCCGAGGGCCCGGTTTTCGACGGCGCCTGCGCTTCCAGCCAGGCGATGAATTCTGCGGTCGCGGCTCGCGCGGCCCCGAGCGCCGTCTTGAAGCCGTCGCCGCTGTCTCCGGTCTCATCCGCCAGCGCGGCCAGCGCCTCACCCTGCCCCCTGAGGTTCTCGATACCCGCGACCCACAGCTCGCGGGCGTTGCCGGTGAGGTTGAGCCGCGCCTGGCGCAGCAACGGCGGTATCGTCCCGAGCTCACCGGTCAGTTTCCGCTCGGCATCGGCGCTGAGCGGAAACGAGTAGGTCCAGAGTTCGACCAACGCGTCGTTGGTGGGGCCTTCGTGGACCGGCGTGTCGCTCTGCTCGGTCCACACCGCGGTGTAGAAGGCCGGGTCGCGCTGCCACGGCTTCAGCACGCGGATATTGAAATCCATACCGTTCATCTCGGCCCGCAGCAGGTGCCAGTCGACCTGCTGAGCCACCGGCCAGCCGCCGACATCGAACGACTTGAGACGCGCCTGGTAGGTCTTCAGCGTCTCGGAGCGGCGGGCGGTAGTCTCGTACGTATAATCCGGCGCCCCATCGAACAGCGGCGGCTGCTCGAACTCGCGCCAATCCGCGTACAGCGAGAGCAACTCCGCGTAGGTGTACGTGGCGGCCGCTTGCTGCGCCCCGCAGAAAGCCGGATGAACCTGCAAGCCGAAAATCAGCAGCAGCCCCGTCGTGACGACCCGAACCCTCATTTGCCTGCTCGAAGACATGTTGTGCACCCGCTTGCTCTCCATTTATCCTTGAGATTACTTAGAGCGGCGCAAAAAAGATAGCGGAAACCCGAAAAGCGCCGAAGCCGGAATCCACCGCATGCATGCAAGACTGTCCAAATCCCGCGTCATGTCGTCCCTGCAATGCCTGAGGCGGGTATTCCTGGAGGTCAACCGCAGGGACCTGATTCATTTCTCCGCGGCCACCGAGGCGGCCTTTGCCGTCGGCCACGAGGTCGGCGCGATGGCGGTGCAGCTTTACGGCGGCGATAACGGGACCTACATCGACTACGACGGCGGCAGTTTTACGGCCGCGCTCGCCAGGACCCGCGAACTGCTGGCCCGCGGCGAGCGCGGACCGCTGTTCGAGGCCACGTTGGAGCACGGCGGCGTGCTGGTGCGCGAAGATGTCCTGCTGCCGGTTGACGACGGCGGCCGGCCGAGCTGGCGCCTGGTCGAGGTCAAGGCTTCGACCAGGCTCAAACCGGAGCATGTCAGCGACTGCGCCATCCAGACCTGGGTGCACCTCGAATCGGGGTATCCGCTCAAACGTGTTTCGCTGGCGCACATCGACAGCCGATTCGTCTACGCCGGCGACGGTGACTACCGCGGTTTGTTCGTGGAGCACGATTTGACCGACCGGGTCTTTGCATTGCTGCCGGAGGTGCCCCGCTGGGTGGAGCGCGCACGCGATGCCATCACCGGCGCGAAACCGGCCGTGGCCGTCGGCCAGCACTGCACTACTCCCAACGAATGCCCTTTTATCGGCTGTTGCTGGCCCGGCGACAGCCGCTACCCGATCACGGGGCTCGGCGGCAGCAGGAAAAAACTCGGGCAATGGGTCGAGGCCGGCTACCGCGACATCCGCGACGTGCCCGAAGGCGCCATCCGCAACGAAACGCAACAGCGCATCCACCGGGTGACCCGTGCGGACAAGCCCGAGTTGTTGCCGGGTGCGCGGCAGTTCGTCACGTCGCTGCCCCACCCGCGTTTTTATCTCGACTTCGAGACCGCCAGCCCGGCCGTACCGCTGTGGGCCGGCACCCGGCCGTACCAGGTGCTGCCCTTCCAGTGGTCGTGCCACATCGAATGCTCGTCCGCTGAAATCCGGCACCGGGAATTTCTCGATCTGTCCGGCGAACCGCCGATGCGCGCGTTGGCCCTGGAATTGATAGAAACGCTGGACAAGGACGGGCCCGTGCTGATGTACACCACGTACGAGCGCACCGTCATCGAAGGTCTGATCGGTCTTTGTCCGGACCTCGCCGATGCGCTGCAGGCGATCATCGGTCGCCTCGTGGACCTGTACCCGATAACGAAGGCCAGCTACTACCATCCCGACATGCTCGGCTCGTGGTCGATCAAGGCGGTGCTGCCGACGATCGCCCCCGAGATGGACTACGCCCGGCTCGAGGGTGTCCACGAGGGTACGGAGGCGGCGAATGCCTACCTCGAGGCCATCCGCCCGCAAACGGCGCAAGACAAGAGAGAACAGATCCGCGGTGAATTGCTCAGGTATTGCAAACACGACACCGAGGCGATGCTTCGGCTGGTGCGTTTTTTCAGTGAGGCTTCATTGACCTAGACGGGCGCCGCGCATGCTTTTCAGTACCAGCATGCCGACGCCGGCCAGCGGTACGGTCGCTGCGACGCAGGCCGCCAGGCCCGGCCCCAGCAGACCGGCCATCCGCGTCAGCAGGACAAAGGCGGCGAGGTAGATGACCGCGCTGACCAGGTGCAGGCGCAGGATCTTGCCGGCGTGGCCCATGGCGTATCCGGCGGAACGCATGACCGTGGCCAGCAGTTCCAGCGTGGCGGCGGCGAGCAACAACGTCAGCAGCGGCCCGGCCTTCGCGTAACCCTCACCGAGCGCGGTGCCGAAAACCAGGCTTCCGCCGAAAACCGAGGCCACCGTAAACAGGCCGCCGAAGAGCGCAGACAACAGCAACGCCCGTGACAACAACTTGCCGAATACCGGATTCCGGCGCACCCACATCCTGACCATGTCCGGGAACAGCACCTGCCGCAGCAAAGACCCGGGCTTGGACAGGATCTTGGTGGTTTCCGCGGCCAGGCGCAGGTACCCCGCACCGGCCGGGCCCAGCAGCGTGCCGGCCAGCAGCGTGCCGATCTGTTTCGGCAACAGGTCCACATTTGACTGCCAGTAGACGATGCCGATGAAGCTTTTCAGCCCGGGAAACCGCTTGTTCCAGCCGCGCAGGGAAAAACCCTTGAAACTCATCGCACCGGTCTGGCGCTTGAGTTCGCTCCAGCCGCGCTCGATCAGGACGGCGTTGCCGATGGAAGTGGCGATGGTCAGCGCGATCACGTACCAGAAGACATCCGGTCGGATCGCCATCACCACCAGTATGCCGCCGACACGCAGCACGGGGCCGATCATCAACTGGATACTGAGCGTGTTGTAGCGGTCGAAGATGCGCAGTACGCCCTTGGCGGTGCCGAAGCCGTAGGTCAAGAGCGATGTGCTGTAAATCATGGTGAGAACAGGCAGCTCCGCATCCCAACCGAGCAATTTGCCCACCAGCGGCGCCGCCGCGACCGCGATCAGCATCGCGATGAAGCAGGAGGCGAAGTCGATGAACAAGCTCAGGCGCAACAGATCCCTGAAGCCCTCCTTGTCCCCGCCTTCCAGCAACGGCACGCCAAACCGGACCAAGACCTCGTAAAGCTTGAAATTCAACAGGCCGCGTACGACCAGTACATAGGATTGGGTCAGCACGATATAACCCAGATAGTCCGGGGTCAACGTGCGCGCCACCAGGGCGATCGAGAGCAGTTCCAGCAGTGCGGCCACGCCGCGGCCGCTGAGCAGCTTACCGAAGTTCTTTCCCGCGCGGCGCAATAGCGAGGTGTGTTCGGCTTGCTGCGTGTCGGCCTCTTCGGACATTACAGCTTGCCCAGCAATTGCCTGGCCAGCGCCCAGGAGGCCGGCAGCGGGCTCAGCGGGTTCCATTGTGAGCGGCGCAATTCGCCGCCGAGAAAATCCAGTCGGGACAGGAGCGGCCGCAGCGCCTGCAGCGCACCGTTAATGCTCTCCCAGGCGTCCCACAAGGCCGGGCTGGAACTGTCCATCTCATCGACCGCCAGCCGGTCGAGCAGGCAATACGCCTCGCGCAGCAGGGGGTTGATACGCTCATCGCGCATCAGGTCGTCGACATCAAAGCGCGTGTGCCGAAGACCGGGGCGCAAAAAGTGGTTGCAGAACTCGTCGATGCCCTCGCGGCAGGCCTCGTCCAGCGGCAGGTCGAGACCCGCGGCCATGCGCTCCAGCGCGGCCGCCGGGCCGGCCATCAGGCGGTCGTAGTCGACCACGACCAGGCGCCGGCCGCGCACCAGGTGGAAATACGGCACGACGTTGACCAGCCATTCGAGGTCGCTGTTTTCCTGCTCGCCGCGGTGGGCGTCGAGCCTGGCCCGCGAACGCGCCACGCTCAGCGGGTTGCGCACCGGCACCACGTAGCTCGGTTCGACATCCATCTCGGTGAACAGACGCACCCAGAACGGGAGCAGACGCATCGTGCGCGCATACTTGAAGCCCCACACCGGAACCGAGCCGAAGCGGCCGCGGATGGCATCAGCAAATTGCGCGTAGAATGGTTCGACCCGTTCCGAGGTCCAAACCGCATCGTCCAGCAACCTCAGGCTGTCCGGCCGCAGACCAAGCGAGCGGCGCAGCTTCTTGCTGAGCCGCAACAGTTCCTTGTCCTCGAAAAAGCCGGTCGGATTCTTGCGCGAAGGCGGCTTGAAGTCGTTGCCCAGTTCGACGCCGATGGCCTGCGCCGCGCGGGTAACGATGCTGGTGCCGCTCCGGCCCGCGCCGAGCACGAGTACGGCGCGCTGGCGTGAGGAAGGCATGCCGGATGATTGAAGTCCGGTTCGATCCACTTGCGGACTCTCCGTCACTACTTATTCTTGATCCGGTTCAATACCTGGCGCCCGGCGTAGAGCAACGGGTGGTTGACCACGACGATGAAGACCTTGCGCAGCTTGCCTTCCGGGCAGGTCAGCTCGCGCACGCCGTGCCAGGAGCGGTCCCGGCGCGCAAACAGGGTGCTGACGTTGCCGACGCACTCGCTGGCGATGACATTGTCGAAATCCTCGAACGCGGGAGCCGAGTTGGTCTCGAAGCGGCCATTGTCATCGAGGATCAGCGTCTGGCCGCCCCATTCCGGGTCCCACTCGTCGGCGGTGTTGAGGTAAAAGATATGCGAACCGAGCTTGTGCTGTGCGTCGCAGTGCGGCGACACCGAACAGCCCCGCGGCGCGTAGTGCCAGTGCATGTTGATGCGCAACCGCTTGCGTTGGTACATGCGCTGCAGGAAACGGGTGTATTCGGGGCCGTGCAGCTCGGCGACGAACTCGTGCCAGACGTCGGGCACGGTCTGCAAGTCTTCCGAGTATTCGAGCAGGTAGCGGTCGTGCGATACCTGCCCGTGCGATCGCTTGCGGCCGAAGCTCGGCTCCATCGCCTCGAGTGTCGGCAGGTTCTCGATCAGCCGCCGGTAGCCCGCCTCGGTCAGCACACCGGCCGGATTGATGAACGGGTAGGGTTTGACCTCGAGGAACGCCTCGCTGTCGATCGCATTCAGCTTTTCCGTATCAAGGTATTGCATCAGGCGTGCTGCCGGCCGCCGGCTTGCGCCGGCGTGTCTTCGATTTCGTGCTCGGGTTGCTCGAGCATGCGGCGCAAACGCGCGCCGAGGTCCACCTGCTCGTACTTGTTATTCACGTCCGTGGCTTGCAGCGAATCGCCGAACATCTCGGCGTAACCCAGTTCGACGATGCGCCGGTGCAGGCCTTCGATATCCCGCGGCGGGACGACCCATTCCAGTTGCAGCAGGCGAGCGCACAGGTACTCGAAACCCTGTTGCGGACGCTCGGTGCCGCGGCGGTTCCGGGGCCGGCGCGAGGAGCGCTGCCACAGCCACTGGCCCAGCGCCATTACCGGCTCCAGCCGGCGTTTCCGCAAGGGGTAGATGTATACCGGCTTGTGGGTCGCGATGGCATCGGTAAGCATCGATTCGCTCTCCCCGGTCACCACGATGATGTCCGCGTTGGCGAGGTATTCCAGGTACGGGTTGTGAATATCACCCGGGGTCCAGACATGCACGGCGGCCTCCCCGGCCAGCGTCTTTTCCAGCGCCTTGGCGGCCTCGGCGCTGGTGCGCCGCGCCGTCACCACGAACAGCGAACCGCCCGCCTGCCTGACCTGAGCCATGACCCTCTTGCCCATTTCCGCGGCGTCTTCGGCCGGGAAAGCGTGCTGCTGGGAGTCACCTCCGACCAGCAACGCGACCCGCGGCTGCTTCGCGTCGGCATACTGCTTTTGAGTGCGCTCACGCACTTCGTCCAGCTTGTGACCCGAAATCGGGTGAACCGGCAGCAGCGTCTCGATGCGGCGCCGGTGCGCAGGCAGGTGGTAATGCTCGCAACACACGATGATGTCGGTCGTATTCCGGACCCCACCGCTCTTGCGACCCGCCAGCAACAACCGCGTGCGGCCGCCGCTGCGCGCCCGGATCCAGCGCGCCACGTAACTGGGCCACCAGCCGCAGCCGATGACAACGTCGGGCCACGGCGGCCGACAGGGCCCGATACGGCCCGGCGGCAAGCCCAGCAGCACCGGCAACTCGCTCAGGAAGGACTGGCGGATCTGCTTTTTTTCGTACGGCCAGCCGATCATCTCCGCCAGCGCGTTGGTCTGGCTGCTGTGGCCGA
>Ga0210122_1000297_pt1 | contig 16586 bp, 16 predicted proteins | sample Muzzi_CordB_D2_FD_185530 | JGI IMG/M metagenome (GOLD analysis project Ga0210122, IMG submission 185530) | Wetland microbial communities from San Francisco Bay, California, USA, that impact long-term carbon sequestration - Muzzi_CordB_D2 (SPAdes) | ecosystem: Environmental > Aquatic > Marine >... | reverse complement strand
CGCCCGCGAGTTTGCGCGTCGCGGCCATGCACTGGTGCTTACCGCCCGGCGCGAGGCGCGGCTGGCGGCGCTGGCCGACGAGATCGCGGCAGCCGGCCGCGCGCGCCCGGTTGTGATCGTCGCCGACCTCGCCACGCCGGAGGGTACGGCGCAGCTCGCCGAGGCGCTGCAGGCGCGTGGTTTTGAGCCGGCCTACGTGGTCAACGTCGCCGGCTTCGGTCTGCTCGGCGCCGCCGATGAATCCGGCCGCGACCGTCAACTCGCCATGATCGACCTGAACATCCGCGTGGTCACCGACCTCACCTTGCGCTTTCTTGACAGCGTCACCCGCCACCAGGGCGGCATCCTCAACGTCGCTTCCATCGCCGGCTTCATGCCGGCACCGGGCATGGCCGTCTATCATGCCACCAAGGCCTACATCCTCTCGTTCACCGAAGCGCTGCATCACGAGCTCAGACATTCGGGCGCGCGCGTCTGCGCGCTCTGCCCGGGGCCGGTGGAGACCGAATTCTTCGATGTCGCCGGCATGCCGCTCGCCTATTTTCCCGGCTACCTCACGCGCTCCGCTGAACGGGTGGCGCGCGAAGGCTATGAGGGCATGATGAGCGGCCGCCGCGTCGTGGTGCCGGGCGGGCACAATCGGTTTGTCACGCTGCTGCCGCGCCTGTTGCCGCGCGGCTTCGTGGTGCGGGGCGGGTTGTGGCGGTGGCGGCGCAAGCGCCCAAGCCGTGGGCCCATTCGCCATAACTGACATTCCCGGCTATCTTCGCCGCCGGAACGCCCTAGGATAGAAAAAGCGAAGCGAGCCGGGATGCGGACATGGCCGAGAATACGAATTCAGACGTAAGGAAAATGCCCTTCGAGAAGGCGATCGAGGAACTGGAATCAATCGTCAAGCGACTGGAGGAAGGCAAGGTCCCGCTCGAGGAATCGGTGACGATTTACGCGCGCGGTGAAGCGCTCAAGACGCGCTGCGAAGAGCTGCTCAAGCAGGCGGAAGCCCGCGTCGAGAAGATCACGCTCGATGCCGCCGGCAAGCCGGCCGGCAGCGAACCGCTCGACGTGGACTAGCTGGCATCAGCCGTGCAGGTCCACCGCCGGCTTGTCATCTACGTTCAGGGTTACGACCCGCGCGGGCTCGCCGAATATTATCGCATGTTCCGCCGCGAATACCGGCGCACTTGCGAGCTCTACGGCCTCACCGGCACGATCGGCCGCGCGACGAACGATCCCGAGCGCTTCATCACGACCTGGGAAGCCACCACCGCCGGCCACGACTGGCAGGTCGACACGCGCTATCTGTTCCTGCGCTGGGAGGACATCATCCGCCGCGACTTCGCGCGCCCGGCCTGGTGGAAGATCGCGCATATGTATCGCGTCCTCCTGCTCGGCATCGTCAACGGCGTGGTGCCGCGCATCGTCAGGGCGCATTGGCGCTTCGGCCTGTTCATTCTCTATCCCATGGTGCTGATGACGGTCTGGCTGCTGCTCGGCGCCTTGGCCGGGCTGCTCGCTGCGGCGGGGCTGGGCGCGGTCGGGGTGCCGGCGCTGGCCGCCGGTCTGATCGCCGCCGGCGCCGGGCTCGGCGCGGTTGTCCTCGCCATCTGGCTCACCGAGCGGCAGACCTATCTGCTCTATCTTTGCGACGACGTGGCTTCGACCTACCAGTTCGCCCATCGCCAGCGGCCGGACTGGGAAGACCGCATGGACGTTTTCGCCGGCTATGTAGTGGACGCCATTCGCGCCGGCGATGCCGACGAGGTGGTGATCGTCGGCCACAGCTCCGGCTCGTTTCTCGCTGTCGACGTGCTCGACCGCGCGCTCGCCCGCGACCCGGACCTTGGCAAACACGGCCCGCGCGTGCGGCTGCTGACGATCGGCGCCAATCTGCCCATCATCGGTTTTCAGGACCGCGCCGGCTGGTTCCGCGAACGGCTGCGGCGGCTGGCAATTGCCCCCGACATCGACTGGGTCGACTATCAGTCGCGCCACGACATCATGAATTTCTGGCCCTTCGATCCGGTGACCGGCCACGGCATCGCGCTCGGCCCGCAGCGGCACAACCCCCGGGTCGTGGCCATCAGCTTCCGCGACCTGTGGATTCCGGGCGATTTCGGCCGCCGGCGCTGGCGTTTCTTCCGCGCCCATTTCCAGTTCCTTTTCGCCAACGAGCGGCGGGGAGCGGCCTATGACTACTATCTGATCTGTTGCGGGCCCTTCGACCTCCTTACCCGGGCGGCAGAACCGGAGCGCGTCGTCGCCGCCGTGGCGACCGAAAAGGGGCAGGAATACGGCACCGCCCCCTTACGTTGAATTGCCCGCGGCGGTGGATGTGGTGTAAGCCTCGTAGGCTCGGCCCCGCCACAGCCGGCGCCGGCCCAGACTGACCCAAGGCGGGTCCCTGATCGACCCAGGCCTGGCCCGTCCGCTTTCGGAGTTGCACTTGTCCGAGACCTCCAAGACCCCCCTGCTCGACGGCGTCCATATTCCCCGCGACCTGAAGAACCTGTCGCCAGAGCAGCTCCGACAGCTCGCCGACGAGTTGCGCACCGAAACCGTCGACGCCGTGGCCAAGACCGGCGGCCATCTCGGCGCAGGCCTTGGCGTGGTCGAGCTCACCGTGGCGCTGCATCACGTCTTCGACACGCCCGCCGACCGGTTGATCTGGGACGTCGGCCACCAGGCCTATCCGCACAAGATCCTCACCGGCCGCCGCGACCGCATCCGCACGCTGCGCCAGGGCGGCGGGCTGTCCGGCTTCACCAAGCGCGCGGAAAGCGAATACGACCCGTTCGGCGCCGCCCACTCGTCGACCTCCATTTCCGCCGGGCTCGGCATGGCGGTGGCGCGCGACCTCGACGGCAAGACCAACAACGTCATCGCGGTGATCGGCGACGGCGCCATGTCGGCGGGCATGGCCTATGAGGCAATGAACAATGCCGGCGCCCGCAACGAGCGGCTGATCGTCATCCTCAACGACAACGACATGTCGATCGCACCGCCGGTCGGCGCCATGTCGGCCTATCTGGCGCGGCTGGGATCCGGGCGCACCTATCTGAAATTGCGCGACGTCGGCAAGCAGCTCACCCACCACCTGCCAAAGAGCTGGGACCGCGCCATCACCCGCGCGGTCGAGCATGCTCGCGGCTACGTCACCGGCGGCACGCTGTTCGAGGAGCTCGGTTTCTACTATGTCGGGCCGATCGACGGTCATAATCTCGACCACCTGCTGCCGGTGCTGCGCAACGTGCGCGACGCCGAGATCGGGCCGATCCTGATCCATGTGGTGACGCAGAAGGGCAAAGGCTACGCGCCGGCGGAAAATTCCGTCGACAAGTATCACGGCGTGGTCAAGTTCGACGTCGCCACCGGCGCGCAGGCAAAGTCGAAGGGCAAGGCGCCGCAATACACCAAGGTGTTCGCGCAGAGCCTGCTCGCCGAGGCGCGCAAGGACGACAAGGTCGTCGCCATCACGGCGGCGATGCCGTCGGGCACCGGGCTCGATTTGTTCGAGAAGGAATTCCCCAAGCGCTTTTTCGACGTCGGCATCGCCGAGCAGCACGCGGTCACGTTTGCCGGCGGGCTGGCGACCGAAGGCTTCAAGCCGTTCGCCACCATCTACTCGACCTTCCTGCAGCGCGCTTATGACCAGGTTGTACACGATATCGCCATCCAGCGGCTGCCGGTGCGCTTCGCCCTCGACCGCGCCGGGCTGGTCGGCGCCGATGGACCGACCCATGCCGGCGCCTTCGACGTCGCCTATCTCGGCTGCCTGCCCGGTTTCGTGCTGATGGCGGCGGCCGACGAGGCCGAACTGGTGCACATGGTGGCTACCCAAGTGGCGATCGACGATCGGCCGAGCGCGCTGCGCTATCCGCGCGGCGAGGGGCTCGGCGTGCCGATGCCGGACGAAGGCGCACCGCTCGAGATTGGCAAGGGCCGTGTACTCATCGAAGGCTCCAAGGTGGCGCTGCTGTCCTATGGCGCCCGCCTCGGCGAATGCCTGACCGCGGCCAAGGAACTCGGCGCCTACGGGCTGTCGACGACGGTGGCCGACGCGCGCTTCGCCAAGCCACTCGACATCGACCTGCTCATGCGGCTGGCCCGCGAGCACGAGGTGCTGATCACCCTCGAGGAAGGAGCGATCGGCGGCTTCGGCAGCCACGTGCTGCAAGCGCTGGCCGAGCACGGGTTGCTCGACCGTGGGCTGAAGGTACGAAGCATGGTGCTGCCCGACGTGTTCATCGATCAGGACTCGCCGGCCGCCATGTATGCGGCTGCCGGCCTCGACGCCAAGGGCATCGTCGCCAAGGTGTTCGAAGCGCTCGGCAAGGACGCGGCCGCCACCGCGGCGCAGCGGGCCTAGTTCCTCGCATTGCACGATCGGTCGGCTGTCGTCGCCCCGCGCAAGCGGGCGATCCAGTATGCACAGCATTTAAGATAGACTCGGACGCCGGCGTTTGCTGGATGTCCCGCCCGCGCGGGCAAGACAACGGAGTGCGCAATGACCGCCCGCCGACGCGCCGACCGTCTGCTGGTCGAGCGCGGCCTGTTCGACAGCCGCGCCAAGGCACAGGCCGCGATCGCCGCTGGCCTCGTCAGCGCCGACGGCGCGCCGGTGCGCAAGGCCTCCGACGCGATCGCGGCCGATGCAACGCTGGCCGCGACGCCGGCGCATCCTTTCGTCTCGCGCGGCGGGGTGAAACTGGCCGCGGCGCTCGACCGTTTCGGCTTTGACCCGAACGGCAAAGTCTGCCTCGACGTCGGCGCGTCGACCGGCGGCTTTACCCAGGTGCTGCTGGAGCGTGGCGCGCGGAAGATCTATGCGATCGACGTCGGCCAGGGACAGTTGCATGAAAGCCTGCGCGCGCGGCCGGAGATCGTCGTACTGGAGGAGACCGATATCCGCACCCTCGCCCCTGTCCGGCTCGATCCACCGCCCAACTTCGTCGTTGTCGACGTCAGCTTCATTTCGCTCAGGCATGTCCTGCCCGCAGCGCTGGCGCTCGCCCGCGCAGCGACCCGCCTCGTCGCGCTGGTCAAGCCGCAATTCGAGGCCGGCCGCGCCGCGCTGAAGAAGGGCATCGTGCGCGACCCCGCCGTCCACAAAGCCGTTTGCGACGACATCGCGGCGATTGTCGCCGGCCTCGGCTGGCGCGTCGTCGGCGTCATGCCGTCGCCGATCGCCGGCGGCGGCGGCAATGTCGAATTCCTGCTCGGAGCCGTTCGTGACTGAACAAATGACGATTCACCGGCTTGGCAATCGCGGTGACGGCGTCGCCGAAACCCCCGGCGGTTCGGTCTATGTGCCCTACACGCTGCCGGGCGAAACGGTGACAGTCGAAGCCGTGCCTGGTCATCCCGACCGGCGCCATCTCGTTCATGTCGACAGGCCGAGCCCGACGCGCGTCCAGCCGATCTGCAAACATTTCGGCCGATGCGGCGGCTGCGCTTTGCAGCATTGGGCGCTCGCCGACTATCACGCATGGAAGCGCGAACTCGTCGTGCAGTCGCTCGCGGCGGCCGGGCTCGACACGCCGGTTGCAACCCTGATCGACGCCCATGGCGAAGGCCGCCGGCGCGCCGTGCTGCATGCGCGGCGCGGCACGCATGAGGTGCTCGAGGTCGGCTTCACCGCGCCGCGCGCGCATCACGTGATCGCCATCGACGCCTGTCCGGTGCTGGCGCCCGGCCTTGACGGCATCATCGAGGCGGCCTGGGCCATCGCCGAGGCGCTCAACGCCACCCGCAAGCCGCTTGATATCCAGGCGACCGCCACCGACTCCGGACTCGATATCGACCTGCGCGGCTCCGGTCCGCTGTCCCCCGAACGGATGGCAGGGCTGGCACGCATCGCCGACAAGCACCGGCTCGCCCGCCTCACCCGCCACGGCGAACTGGTGGCGCAGGCGACCCAGCCGCTCGTTACCGTGGGCCGCGCGCGCGTGCCGCTGCCGCCCGCTGCGTTTTTGCAGGCGACCGCAGCGGGCGAAGCTGCGCTGGCGCGGCTGGTGAGCGAGCACGTCGGCACGGCCAAGCGCGTCGCCGACCTGTTCGCCGGCATCGGCACCTTCGCATTGAGGTTGGCCGAGCAAGCCCGCGTCACCGCTGCCGACAGCGAGCCCGGCGCGGTCGCCGCCCTGCAACGCGCAGCCGCCACCACAGGCGGCCTGAAACGGGTGGAGGCGTCGGTACGCGACCTGTTCCGCAGCCCAATGGTAGCGAACGAATTGAAGGGATTCGACGCCGTGGTGTTCGATCCGCCGCGCCAGGGCGCGGAAGCGCAAGCCCGCGAACTGGCGAAAAGCAGTGTACGGACCGTGGTGGCGGTATCTTGCGACGCCAAGACCTTCGCGCGCGACGCCCGCATCCTGGCTCATGGCGGTTACCAGCTGACCACCGTCACGCCACTCGACCAGTTCCGCTATACCCATCATGTCGAGTTGGTGGCGAAGCTTTCGCGCTAGTTCAAATCGTCGAAGTCCATGCCGCCGCCCCAGCGTTCACGCCACAGCCTCTCGCCGATGGTGCAGGGAATGCGCGGTTTTTCCGCCGACGCCGGAACCACGTGCGGCGCCGGGATACGGCCGGCGATCTCCAGCACCAGTTTGGTGCGCGTCGCCTCGATGAATTTGGAGCGGTCGCGGATCGGCACCACGAAGGCACCCGGCCCACCGATCACGCAGTCCTCGTAGTAAATGTCGAGGTGCTCGATATCCATCATTCCGCTGAACGGTCGCTTGAGCATGAGCGGCAGGCCGTTGATGGTGATGCCGGCAGCCACCACCTCATCGCGCGTCGGCGCCACCAAGGGGCCCGAATTGTTGGCGCCGTCGCCGGACACGTCGATCACCCGCCGCAGCCCGCGGTAGCCGCTGGTATCGAACAGCTTGCTGGAAAAGCGCAACCCACCGGAGATCGATGTGCGCGAGGCGCGGCGGTAGGGCGCGCGCCCGAGTTCTGCGGCAACCGCGTCGGCCGCTTCCGGTCCATCGATCAGCCGCCAGGGCATGACGACCTGCTGGTCGTTCTGGCCGGCCCATTCCACATAGGTAATGGCGACTTTGCCGTGCGCGCCTTCACGCAGCGCCTGGAGAAATTGCTTCGAGGTCAATGCGAGGCGATAGCCTTCGCGCTGCAGCGCCTGCTCGTCAGTATCCATTGAGTAGGAGATGTCGACCGCGAGCACCAGTTCGACGTCGACCGGTATGGCGTTGGCGCTCTTTTCGGCAAAGCGTGGCAGCGAGTGGGCGCTGCGGCCCGTGACAACGAAGACGGCGATAACAAAAACGGCGACAGCCGCAACGCAGCCACCGCCCCAAAAAAGAAGACGTCGCCCCATGGTTTCTCTCCGGACGGCGATCAAAAGGTTGGCACGCCATCCGGGGCAAAAACAAGGCGACGTTACGGCCTGGGTTAGCCTTCCAACGTTTCCGTGTCGGCAATCTCGATGCCGAAGCCGCCCAGCCCCACATAGGTGCGCTGGCTTGATGTCAACAGCCGGATCGAGGAAATGCCGAGATCCTTGAGAATCTGCGCACCGAGGCCGATTTCGCGCCATTGCCGCGAACGGGCGGCGTCGGTTCCAGTGTCGCCCTGGTGGGGGATTTCCGCCACCGGAACGCCAGCGGTACCGTCGCGCAGATAAACGATGACCCCAAGGCCCGCGGCCTTGAAACGGGACAGCGCGGCATGAATCGGCTTGGCGCCACCGAATACGTCACCGATCACGTCGGCGCGATGCAGCCGCGCGGGCACGTCGAGGCCATCGCCGAGGTCGCCATAGACGAAGGCCATGTGATGGACGCGATCGAACGGGGTCACATAGGCGTAGCCCTTGAGCGGGCCGATTTCCGAGGCCACCTCGAATTCGCCGACCCGTTCGACCAGCTTGTCGCGATTCTGCCGGTACGCGATCAGCTCGGCTATCGAGATATGCATGAAATTATGCTTCTGCGCGAAGGCAGCGACCTCAGGCCCGCGCATCACTGAGCCATTGTCGTTCATCAACTCGGCCAGCACGCCAACCGGCGGCAGCGAAGCAAGCCGGCACAGATCAACGCAGGCCTCGGTATGGCCTGAGCGCATCAGCACGCCGCCCTGGCGCGCAACCAGCGGAAATACGTGGCCGGGACGTACGAAGTCGGCGGCGAGGCTGCTGTCATTGGCGAGGGAGCGCACCGTGTTGCAGCGCTCATCAGCCGAAATTCCGGTGGAAAGCCCTTGGCGCACGTCGACCGATACAGTGAAGGCGGTGCCGAGCGGAGCATCGTTTTTGGCCACCATCGGATCAAGATGCAGCCGGCGTGCGTGCTCGACGCCGAGTGGCGCGCAGACGATCCCCGAGGTGTTACGGATGATGAAGGCCATCTTTTCCGTCGTGCACAGCGAGGCGGCGACGAACAGGTCGCCTTCGTTCTCACGGTCGTGATCGTCGGTGACTACGACAATCTCGCCTTTGGCAAAGGCCTTGATTGCCGCTTCGACGCGTTGGTGGGTATTCGGCACTGCTACCTCGAACGCAACATCAGGAGTTCGGCTGGAACGGCCAGGGTATCCCCTCGCCGACCTGTCCGCGGTGCATAAGATAGTGGTCGGCCAACACGCACGCCACCATAGCCTCGCCGATGGGCACCGCGCGGATGCCGACGCAGGGGTCGTGGCGACCCCTGGTGATCACGTCAGTGTCATGACCGTAGCGGTCGACGGTCTTGCGCGGAGTGAGGATTGACGAGGTCGGCTTGACCGCGAAGCGGGCGACGATGGCCTGGCCGGTGGAAATACCGCCGAGAATGCCGCCGGCGTGGTTGGAAAGAAATACCGGCTTGCCTTCATTGCCCATGCGCATCTCGTCGGCGTTGTCCTCGCCGCGCAATGCGGCGGTTGCAAAGCCGTCGCCGACCTCCACGCCCTTGACTGCGTTGATCCCCATCAGCGCGGCCGCGAGATCGGCATCGAGCTTGGCATAGATCGGCGCGCCGAGACCCGCCGGGACGCCTTCGGCCACGACCTCGACCACCGCGCCGATCGAGGAGCCGTCCTTGCGCAACCCGTCCAGGTATTCCTCATAGAATTTCGCCTGTTTCGCATCCGGGCAGAAAAAGGGATTGTTGTCGATCTCGTTCCAGTCCCAGCGCGAACGGTCGATCTTGTGCGGGCCCATCTGGACCAGCGCGGCGCGCACGCTGAGACCCGGCACGATCTTGCGGGCGATGGCGCCGGCCGCCACCCGTGCCGCCGTCTCGCGAGCCGAGGCGCGCCCGCCACCACGGTAATCGTGAATGCCGTACTTGATGTCGTAGGTGTAGCCGGCATGGCCGGGACGGTACTTGTCCTTGATCGCCGAATAGTCTTTCGAGCGCTGATCGACGTTCTCGATCATCAGCGTGATCGGGGTGCCGGTGGTCACCTGCCGGCCGGCGCGCTCGTCGGTGAACACGCCGGACATGATCTTCACCGCATCCGGTTCCTGCCGCTGGGTGGTAAAGCGCGACTGGCCGGGCCGCCGTCGGTCGAGTTCACGCTGTATGTCGGCAGCCTCGAGCGGAATGCGCGGCGGACAGCCGTCGACCACGCATCCGATCGCCGCTCCGTGGCTCTCGCCGAAGCTGGTGAAGCGGAAAAGATGGCCGAACGTGTTGAACGACATGTCACATGAATTGGCGGTTTGCGTCGATGCGAGGCTTGGTAGCCCGCGCGTTGGCGGCGGTCAAATATGCACCGAAAGCGCATGAACGGGCGCAACGCGCGCCTTCGGTGAGGCCTCGAGACCGCCGTCCGAGGCTTGTCGCGTGAACGTCCATTCACCTCGCTGAACGTCGATTAATGGCAAGCTGAATATCCGTTAAGCTACGGAAAAATATAGGTTATTTTCGTCTTTCCGATTGCCGGCTGATCGGGCCTGGGCTAACCAGACAGCCTTGGCGAGGGACGTGACCAGCCCGCTTCGAAAATCCGGACGGACGCATCGCCCGTCGCCATGCGAACAAACCCAATGAGGACATAGGACAATGCGCAAGATCACTGCCATCGCAGTCGCGCTCGGCTTTCTCGCGGCCACCAGCCTGCCGACCCTTGCGGCGCCGGCGGTCAATCCGGGCATCGTGAAGAGCGACAGCCTGTCGGCGGCGACGAAAAAGAAGACCTCGAAGAAGAAGAAGACAAACGACAAGAAGATGGAGAAGAAAATGGACAAGAAGTCCAGCCTGACCTCCACCGATCTGTCGGCCGCCACCAAGAAGAAGACGTCAAAGAAGGCGAAGAAGGCGAAGAAAACTGACGACAAGAAGATGGAGAAGAAAATGGACAAGAAGTCCAGCCTGACCTCCACCGATCTGTCGGCGGCCAAGAAGAAGTCGACAAAGAAGACCTCAAAGAAGAAGACGCCAAAGAAGAGCGACGGCAAAAAGTCCTGAGCAGGTTTCTTATTGAACGCGCGGAATTCCGCGCGTGGGCGGCCGGGCCTCGGGTCCGGCCGCTGTGTTTTTGCTGATGGACTTCAGGCGTAGCGGGTGAGTTGCTCGCCTTCGAAGACGTAAAGCACCCCTTGCGCGATATCGATGAGCGGCGCCGCCGCCGGCCTGGCGATACCGAGCCAGGCCATCAGCCCGCGCGCGGTGCCGCCATGGGCGGCAATGACTGCATCGCGCATGAGTTCCGCGTACCAGGCACCTACGCGCGCCGCCACCATTTCATAGCTCTCTCCGCCCGGTGGTTGAAAATGCCATTTGTCGTGCTCGCGGGCGGCGATGCGCTGCGGATCATGGTCGTGCAGCTGGGCAATAGTGAACCCCTCCCAGTCGCCGAACGAGATTTCGCTGAGCGCCGGCTCCACCCGGTAGTCATCCGCCGGCAGGCCCATGGCGGCGCGTGCCAATTCCATGCTCTGGCGCGCGCGGGCGAGCGGGCTCGACAGATAATCGACGACGGCAGGATCCCGGCCCTGTTGGACGAACAGATCGCGCAGAATCTGGCCGCAACGGGAAGCTTGGGCGCGGCCGCGCGCGTTGAGCGGCACGTCATGCCGGCCTTGTAGACGGCCTGCCACGTTCCAGTCGGTCTCGCCGTGACGGATATAGTAGAGAACGGGCCGCGCCGCGGCCATCAGACTCTCGCTTCGCGCATGATCTTGTCCGAACACCGGTGTTCGCCATCCGGGATCATGCGCTAGTCTTCCTTGCCGACTGCGATATCGGGCGCCTCGGGGTGCTTCATGCCGACAATGTGGTAGCCGGCGTCGACGTGATGCACTTCGCCGGTCACGCCGCTCGACATGTCGGAAAGGAAATAGACGCCGGTCTTGCCGACGTCTTCCAGCGTCACATTGCGTCGCAACGGCGTGTTGTATTCATTCCACTTCAGAATATAACGGAAGTCGCCGATGCCGGAGGCGGCCAGTGTCTTGATCGGCCCCGACGAAATGGCGTTGACGCGGATGTTCTTGACGCCAAGATCGGCGGCAAGATAACGCACCGAACATTCCAGCGCCGCCTTGGCGAGGCCCATGACGTTGTAATGCGGCATCCACTTCTCGGCGCCGTAATAGGTCAGCGTGAGCAGCGAGCCGCCATTCGTCATCAGCCGCTCGGCGCGCTGGGCCACCGCGGTGAACGAGTAGCAACTCACCAGCAGGGTCTTGCTGAAATTATCCTCGGTGGTATCGACATAGCGGCCGTCAAGCTGGTCCCTGTCGGAGAAGGCTATCGCGTGCAGCACGAAATCGAGGGAGCCCCATGCCTGCTCGACGGCGCCGAATACGGCGTCGAGGGTGGCCGGTTCGGTCACGTCGCAATGACCGACCACCAGCCCGTCCACCTCCTCAGCCAGCGGCTCGACCCGCTTCTTCAGCGCGTCGCCCTGGTAAGTGAAGGCGAGATCGGCACCCTGGTCGCGGCATGCGCGCGCGATGCCCCAGGCGATCGACCGGTTGTTGGCCACGCCCATGATCAGGCCGCGTTTGCCGCGCATCAAACCCGCTTTGTCCGGCATCAACTTCCCCGCTATGCCGGTGCATGCCGGCCGCCTCCCTATGGCATAGGGCCTTGAGGCCATCAAGCAATGCACCGGATTGCTGGCGTGGCGCCGTAAAATCAATATGAATTCGGGAATATGATCCGGGCGCCAGGGGTTTTACTCGACATTCAGCGACACCGGTCGGGCCGGCGACGCGCGAGGATCAGGGAGGGTTGATTGGCGACGTTCCGGCAGCAGGTCGAGGCGACGATTCCGGCGCTGCGCCGCTATGCGCGGGCACTCACACGTAACGCCGATCTCGCTGATGACCTGGTGCAGGACACGCTGGTGCGGGCGCTGCGCTCGGAACACCTGTTTCATGGAGGCGAAGTACGCAGCTGGCTGTACACGATCCTGACCAACCTCAATCGCAACCGGCTGCGCTCGTTGTCGCGGCGGCCGGTGCTCTCGCCGATCGGCGAAAACGACGCCGCCGACCAGGCCGGACCGGAAGCGGGCCAGCGCGACATCGAGCGCGCGCTCGCCACGCTGGTGGAGGATCAGCGCAACGCGCTGCTGCTGGTGGTGCTGGAAGGCCTCAGCTACCGCGAGGTGGCCGAAGTTCAGGGCGTGCCGATCGGCACCGTGATGTCGCGCCTCGCGCGCGCGCGCGTACAGATCAAAGCCTATCTCGACGGCGAGCGCCCGGCGCTGCGTCGCGTCAAGTGAAGGAATGAAGGACTGAAGCTCATGACGACACGCAATTCACCCGTAACCGAGGACGAGTTGCATGCCTATGTCGACGGCGAATTGCCGTCCGACCGGCGCGAGGCGGTTGCCGCTTGGCTCGCCGACCATCCCGACGAGGCGGCGCTGGTCGCCGCCTGGCGCGCGCAGGCCGAAAGCATCCGCGCGCGTTACGGCGCAATCGCTCAAGAGCCGGTGCCCCAACGGCTCAAGCTCGACCAGGTGATGCACAATGACAGTGCCAGCCGCCGCTCGTGGATGGCGCTGGCCGCGGCCGCCGCGATCGCCGCCTTCATCGTCGGTGGCGCTGCCGGCTGGATGGCGCACGGCGCTTCCGCTGCGGCGCCGACCAGCCTTGGCAACATCACCGCCGACGCGCTGGAAGCGCATCAGCTCTATGTGGTCGAGGTGCGCCATCCGGTCGAGGTGCCGGGCAACGAGCGCACGCATATGACCAAGTGGCTGTCGAAGCGGCTCGGCTACGAGCAGCGCGTTCCCGACCTGGACGGCATTGGCCTCAAGCTGGTCGGCGGCCGCTTGCTGCCGGGGCCGACCGGCGCCGCTGCCTTCTACATGTATGAGAGCGGATCGGGCGAACGCTTCACGCTCTATTGTTCCAAACTGTCGGCGCCGGAGACAGCGTTGCGTTTCGAGAGCGGCCAACGGTTCGCAACGTTCACCTGGGTGGACGATGATGTCGGCTACGTGGTGAGCGGGCCGAACGGGCGTGACCGGCTCGAGCAGGTGACCAAGCGGATCTACGAGCAGGTCGACCATCTGGGCCGGAAGAAGTCGTAGCGCCTCAGCCCATGCCCCTGCGCGGGTCATAGGGTTTCTGCTCACGCCATTTCTTCATCAGCTCTTTGAGCTCGTCATCCGGCTTGTCGGGCAGCACGATGCGCACGGTGGCGAGCAGATCACCGGTAGCGTCCTTGGCCTTGAGGCCCTTGCCTTTGAGGCGGAAGGTCCGGCCGGAATGGGTGCCGGCGGGAATCGCCAGTTCCACTGCGCCATCGAGCGTCGGCACGCGCACCTTGCCGCCGAGCACCGCCTCGTAAAGTGTGATCGGCAGTTCGACCCGGAGATCGGAGCCGTCCGGCTTGAACAATGGATGCGGCGCGACATTGATGGTGATCAGCGCGTCGCCGGCCCTGCCGCCGGGACTCGGCCAGCCCTGGCCCTTGAGGCGTATGGTCTGACCGCTGGTGAGGCCGGCGGGGATCTTTACCTCGACGCTCTTGCCGGTCGGCAGCTGCACGCGGGCCCGGGAGCCCTTGGCCGCGTCATCGAGGCTGATGGTGAGGGAGGCCTGCAGATCCTGGCCGCGCCCCGGCGGGGCGGCGAAATCCTCCGGCTCGAAATGTGCACCGACGCCCGGACCGCCGCCGCGCGCGGCGCCGCCGAACATGCCGCGCAGGATGTCTTCGAAACCGCCCCGGCCGCCCCGTGCGCCGCGTTGAAATCCGTCGGGGCCAAAGCTGAAGCTTTCGAAATGCGCGCCGCCCGGACCGTGAGCGCCGGCACCCGGCTGCGCGCCGAAGCCCTCAAAGCCGCGAAAGCGCGGCTTGCCCTCGGCGTCGATCTCGCCGCGGTCGAATGCCTTGCGCTTCTCGTCATCGCCGACGATCTCGTAGGCGGCATTGAGCTCGGCGAAACGCGTGGCCGCCTTGGGGTCGTGCTTGTTGGCGTCGGGATGCAGCTTCTTGGCGAGCCGCCGATAGGCGCTCTTGATGTCAGCTTCGCCCGCACCCTTCGACACCCCCAGGACCTCGTAGGGGTCGCGCATGCCACCCGATCTCCGTAAATATCTCCACCATACCGGCCGAATTCCGGCGATTCAGCATGTCATGTGGGGTTTCGGCGATGCGGATTCAACGCGCGGCCGGGGCGTGCTCTTGCCGGCGCATTATCTTTTCCTGAAACCGAATACCACCCCCGATCAAGTCGGGACCGGCTTTCCCAAAGTCACGCGCTAGGAGCTCTTCCAGGGCTTGAGCGCCCGCACCTGCCAGACGCCCTTGCGGCGCCTGCAGGCCTCGCCTTGCAGCCAGGACTCCGACCGCCCGCTGACATAGCTGGCGAGGAAATCGCGGCAGGTCTTGCCGTCCTGGCTGTAGGCGCTCGCCAACGGCGTGATGGTGCCGCGCGCGCCGGTATGGGGATTTTCCCAAGGCTGGCTGGCGTCCTTGCCGCCGCGGCTGAGCACCTCGCTGACCGCTGCCCGCGCATAGGCCAGGTCAGCATCGGGCGGCAGGTCGGTGGTTTGCTTGGCACCCGGCGGCGGCGTGATCGAGCCGGTGACGTCAGCCTTATCGCCACCCCCGAAAAATGAGTCGAGCTGGTAGGAAATGGAGCAGCCGCCGCTGGCCAGCGCCAGGGCAAGCGCAGCCCCGGCGGCCGAGCCGCGCCATAGGCTTGGGCCCAACCATCGATTATAACGGCTGCGACGGAACTGGCGGGTACCGACCCGGGTCACGTGAGCACTCCGAATAATGTCCGATACGGCACCGATTGAACACCCGAGCTGGTTAACGAGTGGTGATTTCACCGCCGCCGATGACCCTTTGCGGCTGTTTACCGCCTGGCTGCAGGAGGCGAGCGGCGCGGAACCGCGCGATCCGACCGCCATGACGCTGGCCACCGTTGACGCCGACGGGGCGCCGAATGCCCGGATGGTGCTGCTGAAGGGCCTGGATGAGCGCGGTTTCGTCTTCTACACCAACAAAAACAGCCAAAAGGGCCGCGAACTGGATGCCCGCCCGCAGGCCGCGCTCGTATTCCATTGGAAATCGCTCAACCGGCAGATCCGCATCCGCGGGCCGGTGGAACCGGTAACCGAGGCGGAGGCAGACACCTATTTCGCCAGCCGACCCAAGCAGGCGCAGATCGGCGCCTGGGCCAGCAAGCAGTCCTCGCCGCTGGAAAGCCGGCTCGCCTTCGAAAAGCAGGTCGCGCTCTATACCGCCAAATACGCACTGGGGACGGTGCCGCGGCCGCCCTACTGGACCGGCTACCGCATCCTGCCGCTGGCCATCGAGTTCTGGCAGGACCGGCCCTTCCGCCTGCACGACCGCATTGAATTCCGCCGCGACAGCCTGACCGCGTCGTGGAGCAAGACGCGGCTTTATCCGTGAGCTAGATTCAGAAGTTGATCCGGAAACGCGCAAAACCGTTTTCGGCCACGATCATACGGCAACCGTAAGAGCCATGCCGACCACGCAATCGAACCAGCCGCGCCGCACTTTGCTGCTCACCGGAGCCAGCCGCGGCATCGGCCATGCGACGGTGAAGCGCTTCTCCGCCGCCGGCTGGCGGGTGATCACCTGCTCGCGCCATCCGTTTCCGGAGAACTGCCCCTGGGACGCCGGACCGGAAGATCACATCCAGGTCGATCTCGCCGACGAGGCCAATACGATCGAGGCCGTCGAGGAGATCAAGAACCGGCTCGACGGCAACGAGCTGCACGCGCTGGTCAACAATGCGGCGATCTCGCCCAAGGGCGAGGCCGACGGACGCATGGGTTCGCTCGATACCGCGACCGACGTCTGGCACCAGGTATTCCAGGTCAATTTCTTCGGGCCGATCATCCTGGCGCGCGGGCTGGTCGAGCAGCTCAAGAATGCGAAGGGCTCGGTAGTCAACGTCACCTCGATCGCCGGCTCGCGCGTGCATCCTTTCGCCGGTGCGGCTTACGCCACATCGAAGGCGGCGCTGGCCTCGCTGACGCGCGAGATGGCCTCCGATTTCGGCCGGCTCGGCATCCGCGTCAACGCCATCGCGCCCGGCGAGATCGATACTTCGATCCTGTCGCCCGGCACCGACAAGATCGTGGCGCAAATCCCGATGCAGCGACTGGGCACGCCGGACGAAGTGGCCAAGATCATCTA
>Ga0210122_1000296_pt1 | contig 16614 bp, 17 predicted proteins | sample Muzzi_CordB_D2_FD_185530 | JGI IMG/M metagenome (GOLD analysis project Ga0210122, IMG submission 185530) | Wetland microbial communities from San Francisco Bay, California, USA, that impact long-term carbon sequestration - Muzzi_CordB_D2 (SPAdes) | ecosystem: Environmental > Aquatic > Marine >... | reverse complement strand
GGTTTAATATCGGAGTGCACCGTGATAGTCATCATGGTGGCGCCCGATGCCTGCAATATTTTACCCTGTGAAACGGCGGTCAGAAGATGGGTCACCTCTTTGGCCGGCAACTCCGCAAGTCGTATCTCAGTTGTCACCTTGCCGAATACACTGTTGGCCTCATAGGACAGGCGGCGCCACGGGACCCTTGCGGACTCGAATTTATTTGAAGATGAGGATTGCGCCTGGCTTGAATTTGCCGGCAGACCGAGGCCTATCAAAAGCAATAGGCCTCCGATAACAAAACTGGTTTTGCGCGATATCATTTAAACTTCTCTCAAGATTCATTATTCCACAGTAAATTTTAAAATCACGGTCTCTATGATTATCGCAATATGAAATCTGGCTGTCAAGCCATAGAGAAAATGAAAATGGTTCGAATCCAATTATTCGAGCAGCCGGGGAATTTATTGCGATTCGGACCGTCATTCCCATTACATTCGCCATTCGACACCTGTCCGCCTCCGGCGGATTCATCATTCACTTATTCCTCCCTTCGTTGATCCCGCACTCAAGAGTTTAAGCTAACAACCGATATATCTTTATATCGCAGCTGAATTGTTCAAATCGGCTGCGCAGATTCGCATGGCAAACGTCATGCATGCATTGTGAATTCAAAATGGAGAAGGGGCATCGTGTCAGACATATTTGCCGGTAAACAACTAAAATTGCATATTTTTTTGTACTGTATTTTAATAGCAGGCAGTTTCGTGTGGCCCGCTGATGGTCTCGCGGCTTTGCCTGAGACGGTCAACGCCGTTTATCTGCCTTCCCACGGCTTTACCGAGCGCAAAATCACCGAGTTTACCCATTATGCCGGACTGGCCGGACTGAATGCCGTGGTGATGCATGTCAAAGATCCCCATGGCTTGATCTACTGGCACACGCGCAATCAAACCGCCCGGGACAATGGTGCGGTTGCCGCCAACGGGCTTTTGGAGAGGGCTTTGAAATCCCTCAAAAAACAAGGGTTTTGGTGTATCGCCAAACTGGATGTCTTCGTCGACCATCGGCTAGTCGCCAATAATCCTTATATGGGTATTCTGGACGTCCGAACCGGCGGGCCGTGGAATGATAAAAATGGGTTATACTGGGCCAATCCGTATAATCGTGAGGTTTGGGACTACAATATCGCGCTTTGTCAGGAGCTTGTTGAACTGGGCTTTGACGAAATTCAATTTGATTATATCCGCTTTCCCAGTGACGGTGATCTTTCAGTCGCCAACTACCCGATTAAAGATGAAAATTTATCCAGAACCGCGTGCATCGGCAAATTTTTAGAAACCGCCTACAAGCAGTTGAAGCCAACGGGCGTAACGATTTCAGTCGATGTATTCGGATTGGTGGCTTGGAAAACCGAAGATTTCGGTGTCGGCCAAAAAGTAGAGGCCATGGCGCCAAATGTTGATGTCATTTGCCCCATGTTCTACCCATCCCATTTTCCAGAAGGCTTTTTAGGTCACCAGAATCCCGGAGAAAGCCCGCTCGAAATCATGGAGTTAAGTACCCGGCGCATGCAAAAGCGCACGGGTAAAAAAATCCGCCCCTGGATCCAGGGCTTCTGGTATTCACCGGAAGAAATCAACGCCCAGATCGACGGCCTGTCCCAGGCGCGCACCCATAGCTGGTCCGTCTGGAATCCGTCCGGTAATTATTCGGCAACTTATGCGGCCATTGCCCTGCGATTAAACCAGGTGTTTCCCGCGCCGCAATTTTACCCGTCCGTTGCAGAAATCGGTCAAAACGACGAACGCGCGGTCCCGGGCAAATCAAGAATCGTCAATTTAACCAATTATCAACAGGGATACACCATTATTTCACTGGAAGAATCCGTCAAAGGGGCCGGCAAGTCGTATTCCACCCTGATTCAGGTTCTCGATACGCTGGATGAGGGAATTATGGACCGGATTCTAAAGGCCCGCGCAATACCATTTTCACGCTTAACCGGCAAATATAAAAAGAAGTTGCGCCTGGCCGATTTGCTCTGCCGGGATCTGCAAATAGATCCCCGGGTTCTTAGACCCAAACCCATTTATATTGATTGGAAAAATGGCTGTCAGTTCACGCAGGACATTCCCCGTGACCGTCTGAGCAATTATCGTCAGGCCGCTGAAACGGAATTTGCAAAAGGACAGGACATATATGCTAAATTTCCAATTCACAAAACGAGATAGGAGAACCTCGTGCTGGTTAGATAAAATTCACGTGGGTGAATTCTGGTACTTTCAATCTTCATTCTTTAATCCTTGTCCGCCTGGAGGATTCAATTTTCATTCCCGGCCCCCGGCCGGGGAACGTCCTTCGGATCACAGCTGAGTTTATCGAAGTCTGCCGCCAGGGATTCAATTCGTTTTAAGAGATAGGATCGCTGTTGCGGAGTTATCAGTCGATCCAATCGAATAATTAATTGGATGGTCATATCGATGTTGGCGTCAATTTTCGCCTGATAGGCCGGGGTTCGCAGTTGATCGGAATTTACGATGAGTTCCAGCAGCGTAGCACTTAATTCGGGGCTGCTGCCTCTCTGGGAGAGTAGGCGCCGCGCTTCGGTTTGGAGTATTTCACGATTCTGCAACCAGTCTTTAGAGGTGGGCACCAACTGAGAGCTCCAGGCAGAAATCGCTTCTTTTTGTCCGGCAGTCAGATTTGATATCCAATATTTCAGTCGTTTAATGCTGCGTTTTTGGCGGTTCTCATTCAACTGTGGGATCGGAAGATTGACGTATTCTGCTTTAAATTCCTGATTCTGCTTTTTAAGGTTGTCAAAAAGCTCAGCGATTTGTGCGTCAGAGGCCGTTATTAAAATAGCATGGATATCCGGCCCGATCTGTTTCAGCAACCCCTTGTAGAGTTCCATTAATTTGTTTATGTGAAACTGGATCTTCGCATAATTAATCGGCTGCTCCGCATCGGCGAAATCCCGGCCGATCGCTCTTAAACTCTCGGCATAAGCCGGCAGCTGGGTGCGACAATGCCAGTCAAGCTGCTTAAGCAGTCGTTTCTGGAGCATATTTTTCTGGGTGTCATCAAGGGAAATATAGTCGCTGACATACCACGGAATCAGCCATTCCAAATGAGGATAGATTAATCTGGGACCGCACCCCGTCAACACAATCACAAAAGATGAAAGAAGCACAAATTTTTTCATAGGACAGATCCACTTGAATCTATCTAATGGTGACTTGGGCTTTGTATATAGCCAGGAAACGGAAGTTAACAATTATTGAGCAGATCGCAAGCGCAGGTATTCGAGGAAAAAAAGCCGGACCCGGCTTTCAGCCCATAGGGCTTGCAGTGCGGCTTCCGGCTCATAAAGCTGCACCTCGGAGAGAGGCAGAGACCGGCTTTGATTGCCCCTGAAAGTGTTATGGAATTGGACCCCAGGAGCACGGTTCTACCCTCATAGCATGTCGGGCTCAAAGAGCGTATTGAGAAAAACGTTGTAGAATTTTATACAAAAATATCGGGTAGCACCGGCAGTCAGACGTCTCTTTGTATAAAATTCTACAACCTGGTTAAGCTTTGCATTCCGGCCGGATAAATTAATTCAACAGTTCGTTGACGGCATCCAGCAAATCTTGCAGTGCAAACGGCTTATCAAGGGTGAGTGCGCCCAGTTTTTTGGCCATATCAAAATCGATATCCGTCCCATACCAGCCCCCGCCGGACATCGCGATCAGTTTAACATCCGGATATGCCTTTTTAAGCTCGATGATGGTTTCGATGCCCTCTTTTTCCGGCATGATAATATCGGTGACAATCATGTCGGCGGGTTTTTCATTGAAATAACGGATGCCCTCCGCACCGTTGGAAGCCTCCACGACCTCGTACCCGGCGTTAACTAAAACCTGCCTCAAGACGCAACGAAAATTCTCTTCATCATCGATAAGCAAAATTACAGGAGGCCTCTCCTCAGATCGACTCCCAAGCATGTGGCCGGTATTTTTTCGGCAACGATTGCGCATGGGATCCGTTTGGTGACCGGAAAATGTTTTCCCGCATTCCGGCAGTCCCCTTTCAAATGCCCCTTTTTCCAAATTGTCAACTCCGGATGGTACCGGGTTTGCAGCAGCGGTATACGCTGTTGCCGGCTGCTCAAAATACTCCATAAAAAGCTCCTATTTCTCACATTCAATTTATTATTTGCCACCAGTGCTGTTTTTTGCTTCAATGGATCCGCGCGTTTAATTTTCCAACGCAAAAAACAGCAATTTCCCCCCAAAACAAGAAATGATCGGAATTAAACCAATACAAAACCAATACAATTTTTATGCCAACTTAATACGATATTCCTATTCTGTTTATTTTCAGACTGTTTGCATAATGTTCGCGGGTCTGACGATTGAAAATATGACAATAATTGGCATTTATTCTGCCTCTAAATGTCACATCACAATTGAGCCAAGCTCGATTATGACGGTTGCGGATTGACTGTGGTCTGTTGTACAACGGTCAACGGAATGCAGCGGATCATTTTTAATTTTTAAATTCTAAAGACATCACACAGAACCCGGACCAACGGACCCAATTTTCAGTTTTAAAAAAGTTATCGCAATGAAAATAAAAGATCGCACGGAAGAGATCATGCTGATCAATATGAATGTTTGGTTCGGGTTGGACTGCCGGGGCATTGTTAAATTCGGGGAATATGAAACCGGCCAAAAAAGGGCTGCCAGATTTCAGAACCTGACAAATGGATTGAAAGATCTGCGACCGGATGTTATCGGAATTCAGGAGGCCAACCCCCTGCCGGGTTATGTCAGAGAATTATCCAATGCGCTGGACTACGATGCGGTCTGGAAAGTCACCAATTCCGGAATCAAGTTGCTGGGTTTCGGCATCCCGACTAATTTTGCAGCCGGAAACGCCGTTCTGGCTCAACGGGGATATGGATTAAAATTTCTCGGTGTCCGGCGGCTCAGCGGAACGGGGGTCCAGACGGATTATTTTTCGATGCATTTCAGGGAATTGCGCGATGTCATCGCCGCCCGGGTCGATATCAGGGGGCATTCGCTGATTATCTTCAATACTCAGATCCATTACGGTATTATTTGGAACAAAAAGTGGCAAAAAAGCCTGACGGCAATGATCCATGACGTCGATATCCCGTCAACAGCAAAAAAAAACCTGCAGGAATCCATCCGGAAGAGCAATAAACGCAGACGGCAGGAAATCTTGCGGCTGATTGATTTTGTAAAAGAGACCACACAGAAATATAACTTTCCTTATGTAATTATGGGGGATTTTAACGCGACAGTTGAGTCTTCCGAAATGGCGAATCTCTTCACCGAGCTGAACCTGCTGGATACATATGCCATAAAAAACCCGGACCAAAAGGGATTTACCTGGGATCCGTCAAAAAATTCCAATACCGGGTATGATGCCTCGCCATTCTGGGCAAACGGCATCACACCACGCGACCCGCTGAATAAATTGGAAGCTCAATTTGACCGTAACATGGCACGACGAATTGATTTTATATTTTTATCTTATCAATTTGACCCAGATATGATAAGGAGAGTAGATTTGATTTTTAACAGGCCGGTAGATGGCATTTTTACCTCCGACCACTTCGGCCTTCAAGTGGTGCTCAATCAGCTGCCCTAATGGATTGAACTAATGGTTATTAAGGAACACCGACACTTATTATTCAATAATGCGCCGCCAGCTACAAAGGATGGGTGAAACCGAATGAATGCTTCGACGCTTAAATTGACCAAGTCACCAATGAGCCTTAAGTCTTTCAAATCCAGTGAACGTGCGAAATTTGAAACACGGGCGGATACTACCGTAAGAGAAGGCCTGCCGGACTCAATGGTACTGGCCGTCATCTCTCTTGCAACCATCTACTGGGTCCTGGACTCCGTCTTAAATATCTTTTTTTCTAATAAATTCAATCTGATAGCCGAACTTATCGGACCTGACCTGTACGATATTTATCTGCGCGTCATCGTCTTGTGCCTGTTCATCATGTTTGGCTCCCATGCGCAATCCGTCATCAACAAACTCAGAGAGGCGAAACAAAAACTCAATGAATCCGAAGAATTGTGGCGCTCTCTGGTGGCAACCGCACCGGACATGATAACCGCTGTGGATCATAATGGGATTATTCGCTTTATCAATCAGGATATTGCCGAACTGCCGCGTGCCAAAGCAGTCGGCAGGAGTTTCTACCAGCTTTTACCCCAGGAATATCGCTACCTGGCCGAAGAATGCATCGAAAGTGTCTTTCAGACCGGTGAAACGGAAAGTTTCGAAGTCCGCATGGGCACGCATGTAAACCCTAAATGGTATACCTACCGTATCGGCGCTTTGAGGCTGGGCACCAAAGTTATCGCGGCAACGATTATCTCCTCCAACACCACCGAGTTTAAGCAGGCTGAAGAACTGGTCCGGTATAAGGAATTATTTGACAATGTTGCCGAAGGGGTGTTTCTGTTCAATCCTAAGGGAAGATTTATCGAATCCAATGATCGGATCCTGGAAAGTACCGGTTACACAAAAAGCGAGTTCTTAGAACAGAATATCACAAAAATTGTGGAAACCGACCAGATTTCATACGTTGAAGACATGTTGAAAAAAGTCACCCTGGAAAAAGAGCTGCGCTTCGAACTCAACATTAAAACCAAAAGCGGCGCCATTGTCCCCAATGAGGTCAACTGCCGCTATGTTTCTTATCTTGGCAAACCCTGTTTTCTATGTGTCGCACGCAATATTACCGAAACAAAATTACTCCATAACCAGTTGCTGAGGTCCGAGCGGCTGGCAGCAACCGGACAGCTGGCGGCATCCATTGCCCATGAAATCAACTCCCCACTGCAGGGAATAACCGCCCTGTTGAGCGTTATTCGGATGAAGCATGCCAATGATGAGGATTTATTAAAAAAATTAGACCTGATTAAAAATGCCTTTATCAGCATACGCAATACGGTTCGCAACCTTATAGACCTCAACCGGCCGGGTAAAGAAAAAAAACAGCCGATGGAAGTGAATCAGGTCATCGAAAATACAGTCGCGCTGATGCGCAGCTATTTGAAAAAAAACATGGTGAAAATCAACCTAAACCTGGCTGCTGAAACATCAAAAATAAATGCTTCACCCCAGCAAATCGGTCAGGTCATAATGAATCTGGTCAACAATGCCGTTGATTCCATCATTCATTCACCGAACTTTCACAAACAACTTAATGAGTCTGAATCTTTCGGTGGTTTGATCAGCATCGACACAGTTTGCCGGGGGGAAGAAATTGTTATCAGGATCAAAGACACCGGCCCGGGTATATCAAAAAAGGATATGAACCGTATTTTCGATCCTTTCTTCACCCGCAAAAAAACGATGGGCATGGGGGTCGGACTTTCGATATGCCACGGCATCATAGAAGATCATAAAGGTTCTATTGTGGCCGAAAATATAGCTGAAGGCGGAGCAATGTTTACCATCAGCCTGCCGTTTAAATAAGGATGTGGCTGAACCCCTGAACTCCTTTTATCTACTTGCTCTGTTCTGCAGGCTGCTCAGGCGCAAGATTAACCTCGATAGTCTGCGGCGTAAATTGCTCGATTTTCACCCCGGGCGGCAGATCAACATTTTTGCCGGATAACCTGATCTTATGTTTTCCGGCCGCCAGGCCTTTCATATCAACACGCACCAGAACTTCTTCCGGCTGAATCAGGTCGATCTGGCGCTGCCGGCCTGAAACTGTCAGATTCACCACCTTAATGGCCCCCGGCCCTTGCGGTATCTCGACCGCAGCGTTCTCCAAACGAACCGGTGCACTGAAGGTGATTCTGATTTCCTGCTGAATTGCCAGAAATAGCCAGGCAACTGAAATGAGCGCAAAGGCCGCCAGTTTCCGTTTCCAATTTTTAATGAAAAAATCTTCCAAAAAATGTTGAAATGTCGGCACCTGGATTTGCGGACCGCCCAGCCATTCATTTAGCTTTTCCTGCAACGACTCCGCTTGCCGCCAGTTGGTGATTTTACCGCCGACGACACTGACCACCTCGGATCTTTCTTCAGAAACTACCAGACAAACGGCATCCGTCAACTCTGACAGACCAAGAGCGGCGCGGTGACGGGTGCCGTATCGATCCGGCAGATCCTCTGTTCGAGACAACGGCAAAATACATCCCATATGGGTCAGACGTTCCTGAGAAACAATCACGGCGCCGTCGTGGGCCGGGGCATTGTGGTTAAAAATGCTTTTGATCAGCAACGGGTCCGGCAGAGCCATGATTTGTTGACCGGCGTGGATAAGGTCGGAAGGGTTATCGTCTCTTGTCAGAACGACCAGGGCCCCGGTTTTCTCCGCTGCCAGATCGAACAAAACCCGGGCCAGGTCTTTGGTAAATGTCCCCCGCAGGGCGCGCCGGCGCGATCGGAGGTAACGCAACGGACTGACTTTCTCCAGAACCTGCCGGATCTCGGATTGAAAAAGAATCAGCAGCAAGATTAACAGTACTTGCCACAGAATCTGGAAAACCCAGGTTGTCAGGAATAACCCCCACAGCTTGGCCACCGAATATATTCCCCCCAGAGCAACCAGCCCGATCAGAACTCTTAAAGCCCGGGTCTCACGAAACCATTCGTAAAGCTGGTAGGCAACAAGGGTTAAAAAGAGGATATCGATCAAATCACGCCAGGTGGGAGCCGGTATGAAATTCAATAGGGGCAAGAGGATACTCCAATTATAGGAATGAAGATTGAAGATTGAAGATTGAAGATTCGAAGAATGCTATCAGTTTTATAGGAAAATCGTCTCCGGCTAAATTATTGTAGAAAATTAGTTTTAGGCGTTATAAATAGGCGGAGCGAAGCGACATCCACAAATCGCCATCCGATCCGCCGGCGGCGGATCATTCTTCATTCGTCATTCCATAGGTTTCCCGCATTCCTTGCATTTACCGTCGGGTCCGATGACACCGATACAGTTGTCGTCACTGCATAAGATTCTATTTTCCCATGCATCATCAACCGGGGCAATATTTTCTTCAGCTATCTCTGTGGTCGCGGAGGATGGATCGATATCTTCCGCCACAGTATCCGCTTCGGTCTCAGCATGACTCATCTCGGGAAGATCACCTTCATATTTTTTCCCGCACTCTTTGCAGCGCCCATCTGAGCCGATCACGCCGATGCAGTTGCCGTCGCTGCATAAAACGCGATTGTCCCAGTCGCTATTGTTAGGGGTAATTTCTGATTGATTCTCTTCGGGTACTTCTGTTTCCATTTGTTCTGCTCCATTTCGTATGCACTCCGGGGTCTATTGCATGAAGTGAACTTTCTCACAAATCGAGCAATTCTTCAACCTCTTTGAGCGTGTTGATATGATAGTCCGATGACAGCTCCCGGTTGCGGAATGCGATCAGTGGTATCCCGGCTGCCCGGGCGGCCATTTCGTCCACCCGGGAGTCACCGATATAGATTGTCTGAAAGGGCGCCAGGTCGAAATAATCCAAAACTTTATGCAGCGCCTCGGGATGGGGTTTGGGTCGCATAACGTCGCTGGAGGTGACAATCAGATCAAAATACCCATCCAGATTAAACTCTGCCAGTAATCGGTCGATGGTGTCCGTCCGGTTGGTGGCAATGGCCGTTTTAATTTTAGGCCGGAGCTTTTCAAGCAAGGCGATCAGATGCGGTTCTATCGTAAGGTATTTGAGGTACTGTCTGTAATCCATACTTTGGCGAAACTCATGGGCCGCTGCCAGGGTTGCTTCATCAGGAAACAAATAGGCCAAAGATTCGGCCACCGTATGCATATGGACGAAGGTAAATTGCTCGTCCGTCACCGCCGCTTGGCCGAATTGCTGCAAAATGCGACTATAGTAAACGCGATTGGCCTGGGCGGTGTCGAACATCACGCCGTCACAATCAAAGGTAACCGCTTTAATCTGGTGCATGGTCATTCGCTTTTGCGTGCGCGCAGATATCCGTAAACCCTTACGCTGAGCTCCGGTCGGACGTCACTGTCTGTTTTCACGATGATCGTATCATAATATCGACCGGTTGCCTGACTTAAATTTTCAACCGTTAATTCATAGGCCTGGCCTTCGGATTTTTTGACTTCAGCCAGCTCAATGTTGATGTTTTTGCCGTTTTGAGCCCGGGCATCGAGAATTTTAAACGGATATTTTTTATCGGGAATAATCGTGACCATACCCTTGATGGAGTCTCCGGCAAAACCACGTAAACTGACATGTTCCGGACTGATTGTGGCGAATTTCTCCACCGGCCCGGATATGACCAGATCCTGCTGCGGATGACTTTTATCATTCGTATAGACACCGGCGGTCTTCTTCATGGGTCTTCCGCCATAGCCCTTTGTATTGACGCTTAACGTTATTTTTCCCTCACCACCGGCGGGGATCTCTTTTGAATAAGAGACAGCGGTGCACCCTCAGCCGGTCTTGACACGGTCAACTTTCAACGTGTCTGAACCTTTGTTCTGAATGACAAATTCGTGCACGACTTTGGCCCCGTCGAGCACCGGAGAAAATTCATAGCTGGTTTGCGGGAAAAAAGCAGACGGGCCGGGTTGGTCCTGAGTGCCGAAACCGACTGCCGCAAACAGCGTTAAAAACAGCGCCACCGATAACACGGTAACAATTTTAAATCTCATCATAAACTCCTTCCAAAGGTATAATAGACTGAATCTTAATAAAAAATTTTATGACGCATGCCGAGGAATGTCAAGAAAACTAAAATTAAAATACTTGAAGCCGGATAGAGTGACCAGTAGCCAGTATCCAGTATCCAGTGATCAGTGACCAGTGACCAGTGACGAGTAACCGGCCGCGGACAACCCAGCACCGAGCATCCACCATCCAGTATCCCTCACCCCGCAGCCCGCAACCAGTACCCAGCATCCAATACCCAATACCTAATACCCAGCACACTTACATCAAAAAGACGGGATCCACATCAATTGCCACCTGAATCCGGCGATGGCTGAAGACGCTATGACTCTCCGCCATCAGTTGATTGATAAATTGATGGAGCGCTGCGCTGTTTAAGCCTTTCAGCAGGATCTGCCAGCGGTAGCGTCGGGCAATTCGGGTCAAAGATGCTTCGATAGGCCCCATAATCTCAACGCTCTGATAATGAGCGGAATGGATTGCTTTTAGCTTGCGGCAGTGGCCTCCCAGAAGATGGGCATGTTTTTGGGTGGCCTGCGGGTCCTTGCCCGATATTTTAAGCTGGATCATTCTTGAAAAGGGTGGATAGGCGAGCGCTTGTCGAAAACCGATTTCCTGCTGATAGAATGAATAAAAATCCTGATTTCGAGCGGCGGCAATGCAAAAATGTTCGGGGTTGTATGTTTGTAAAATCACCCGGCCGGGTCTGTCACCCCGCCCCGCCCGGCCGGCAACCTGGGCCAATAGTTGAAAGGTTCGTTCACCGGCTCGAAAATCCGGAAAGCTCAGGGAAAGATCCGCGCAAATGATTCCGACCAGGGTGATGTCCGGAAAATCATGCCCTTTGGCAACCATCTGGGTACCCACTAAAATGTCGATGGTATTATTTTTAAGCCCTTTCAACAGCTTTATGATCGATCCTTTGCGGGTAGTCGTATCGCGGTCCATGCGGGCAATTCGGGCCTGATTGAATAGCGATGTCAGCATATCTTCCAGCTTTTCGGTACCCAGACCCAGATGTTTGATTTTGGTTGAGCCGCAAATATCGCAGCTGGATGTGGCAGGGCGGCTGTAGCCACAGTAATGGCAGCGGTAAGCGTTGGAACGCTGGTGCAGGGTCAGTGAAATGTCGCAATGCCGGCAACGCATCGGCTGGCCGCAGGCCGCGCAGACCGGAAAGCTTGCATAGCCGCGTCGATTTAAAAAGAGCAACACCTGTTCCCCGCGTTCAAGCGTCTCTTTCATCGCCACCTGCAGCTCAGGCGTAATGAAGCGTTGAATGCCCCGCGCATCCCGGCTTTGGCGAAGATCCACAATCCGGATTTCAGGCAAATTGCGTTCTTCGACACGCTTGGTGAGTGTGAGCTCGTTAAACTTGGCGGTGGTAACGTTATAGTAAGACTGCATGGATGGGGTAGCCGATCCCAGGATTACGAGACACTCGTTCTGTTTGGCCCTGACCACCGCCAAATCCCTGGCGTTGTAACGCAGCTGACCTTCCTGTTTGTAAGATGAATCATGCTCTTCGTCGACGATAATCACTCCCAGATTTTCAAAAGGCGCAAATATGGCTGAGCGGGCGCCGATTGCGATCGTGGCTTCCCCCTGCAGGATACGGGTCCATTGATCAAAGCGTTCCCCGCTGGACAGCGAGCTGTGCAACACACAGACACACTCACCAAAACGGGCACGGAATCGACGCTCCATCTGGGTAATCAGTGCGATCTCCGGCACCAGCACCAGGACGAAACGGCCTTTTTTCAATACCTCAGCCGCCACCTGCATGTAGACTTCGGTTTTCCCGCTGCCGGTAACCCCATTCAAAAGAAAAGGGTGATACCCTTTATTCAGAAAATCGCAGGTCTGCATTACGGCATTTTGCTGTTCCGGATTTAGTACGGGGGCCGTATCGGGTTTGATCGAATCACCGAAAGGATCCCGGTAAACTCTTTGGTGTTCAATCGTCAGATAACCGGCGCTGGCAAGCGGTTTAATTAAAGCGGCTGCAGTGGGGACCGTCTTTTTAAGTATTTTGACGGCAATCTCATTTTCGGCTTTTAACATGGCCAGAATCTTTTGCCGGGGCTTTGACAGATGATCCACGGGCAATGCCGTGTCAGCCAGACGCACAATACGATCCAGCCTGGCCTTAGTGCTGGCTCCACTGAGCTCCCATTGTCTGGTAATCCAGCCGCTTTGTTCAAGATCGTAAAGCAATGCTCCGGGAATTTGTTGATCCATTAGTTTAAAGAGCTTGGCCAGCCGGCAAGGTCCTGCCAGCAATTGCTCCAAAACTTTTTTGGCAACCGGTGGCAGCGGTTTGCGTTTGAGCGCGCTGCACCCTTTTTCAGTAAGCGTAATCAATGAATAGTCATAGACATTTAAACCGCCCGGCAGCGCATTTTTTACCACCTCTCCGATCGGATATTTATAATAATCGGCAACCCACTTGAAAAACGGGACCATGGCTGCTGGGAAAAGGGGCTGCTCGTCGAGAACATCCAGAATCGGTTTGAGTTGTTTATTGTCCAGAGGGCGGCTTGGACCGAAAATATAGCCCGTAACCCGGCGCCGGCCGAAGGGGGCCAGAACTCTTTTGCCCGGGGCCAGCAGATCGATGAAGGGTTCCGGGGCAATATAGGTAAAGGTATGATAAACCGGAAGCGCAATGGCCACTTCTATATATCTGGTGTCTGGGGTCATATTAGGCGGATCAATAGTCAATCGGTAAAGTTTTTTCGAAACCGACCGATACAGGTTAAAGGTATTCTAATTTTAGCGGCGCAAGCTATATTTTGACGGCATCGCGCACTGGAGATCGATCATTAAAAAAAAAGATGCCTGAATTTTGGTGCAACAAACATCGCTCCAGGTTCATTGCGGCAAATTGACCACATGCTTCGCTAAGGGTTGGTTGTGTCAAAAATTCAGCTATTAACAAACTTATTGAAATTTACAACTAAAAAGCGTTATAATGCCATTACGTTGGATTGAATCGGCGATGTGTTATGATTGCAAAAATTTTAAAATCCTCTCAGATTAACAGGATTTTGCATTATTTTCATTCAGCTAAACATTGCATATGCAGGAGGACAGTATGTTGAAAATTACAAAAAGAACCCTGGCCCTGGTGGTGGTTATATCTCTGTTGATCATTCCGTTTGGTTCCAGCGCCGTGGCCCAGGAATACTTCGAGACGGAAGATCCCAGTGGTGGTGCCATGATCTTTGATCTTTGTGTCGTGCGACCGGTTGGTATTGTCGCAACGGCCATTGGCGGCGTCGCTTTTGTCCTTTCCTGGCCTTTTTCAGCCCTGGGCGACAATACGGATGTGGCCGGCCAAAAGCTTGTTAAAGAGCCGGCGGCATACACCTTCAAAAGACCTCTCGGTGAATTTCGACGGTTAGGCCGGTAGTCGAAATTAGCATGTGTTGGGTGTTTGGTATTTTGTATCTGGAACTCAATTAATTTTGTTTTTCAGCATCATAAAATACTAAACACCGAGCACCCAGTATTGCCCCCCTCTTGTTAATGTCCTTCCCGGACGGTTATCGAAACCGTCCACTTCAAATTCCGCATAGGATTCCGACCGGTTGTCTGCGAGTAATCAATAGATTTTGCAATTGTGCTGATTTGGGTTCTCCGCCTGCAGCGGATCCGGCTTGGGTTCAATATCCTTGACACAAAAAATTAAATTGAATATGACTGGCAGCGGATGTGTTTTTAAAATATAGGTTAAAAGCATCGTGTGTATGTAGCCTTTTGGCATCAATCCCGCAACCGCTAACTAATTTAAAATAAGGAGGTCGCCGTGCCGGTAAATGTTGTGGATCACCCGCTGATCAAACATAAACTTGCTTTAATGAGAGAAAACGACGTAACCACTAAAGATTTCAGAGATCTTGCGGCAGAGTTGGCCATGCTGTTAACTTATGAGGCGACCAAAAACCTGGAGACTGAAACTAAAACCATTCAGGGGTGGGCCGGTTCGGTTCAAGTTGAAAAAATTAAAGGCAAGAAAATTACTGTGGTGCCGATCTTAAGAGCGGGCCTGGGAATGATGGCCGGCGTGCTGAATCTGATACCCTCTGCCAGGGTCAGCGTGGTGGGACTGTACCGCAACGAAGAAACCCTGGAGCCGGTCAGGTATTATGTTAAAATGACCAGCGCCATGGAAGAGCGAATCGCGCTGATTATAGACCCCATGCTGGCCACCGGAGGTTCGCTGATTGCAACCATTGATTTAATCAAGGAATCCGGTTGCAAGCAAATCAAAGGCATCTTTATGGTCGCCGCTCCGGAAGGCATCGAAAAATTAACCGCCGCCCATCCGGACGTGGATATATATGTCGCCGCCATTGACGAAAAGTTAAATGACATCGGATATATATTGCCGGGTCTGGGTGACGCCGGGGATAAAATATTCGGCACCAAATGATGAATTCGGAAAATCGATATCAGAAAACCTATCCGATTTCCTGGGAACAGCTGCATCGGGATTCCAAAGCGCTGGCCTGGAGACTGGTTGACATGCGCCCCTGGACGGGTATCGTGGCCATCACCCGGGGCGGCTTGGTTCCCGCATCCATTATTGCGCGGGAACTGGAGATTCGTCTCGTGGATACGGTATGTATATCAAGCTATGACTTTCAGCAGCAGGGAAAGATCAGTGTCCTGAAATCACCTGACATCGACGGCAGCGGCCTGTTGTTGATCGATGATCTGGTGGACACCGGGAAAACAGCCCGGGTCGTAAAAGATCTGCTGCCCGAGGCCCATTTCGCAACGGTTTACGCCAAGCCGGCCGGGCGTCCTCTGGTTGATACCTTCATCACCGAGGTCAGCCAGGACACCTGGATCCTGTTTCCGTGGGATACGGAGAGCCGGTTCGTCGAACCAATCGTTTTAAAGACTTAGCCAAATAAAATACGGTGAACTCTACAGGGGTTGATCCAGTTTTTCGCGTTGTGATGCAATTTGAAGCCGCATATCAAAGCATGAAAAGGTGACATCTGAGGCAAGTTTTTCGCGCAACGTCACCGCCGAGGCCAGATGGATGGCGTCAAATCCGCGCAAACTGTGTTTTTCGGCCAAGTCTCCGGCCATTCCAACAATTTCACGGGTAACATGAATGGATAAATAGTTTTTCCAATCTGATCCGAATCGCGAACGCAATCGGTTGTAATCTCTATGAGAAAAAGCATTTTCCCTGAATCTTCGGGAAAAAGCCGCCCTTGCCTCGGCATAGGCAATTAGAGAGGTTCCGGTTACCTCTGCCGCCCCAACCCAACCCTTCACATCGGCAGATGCTGTCTCTTCCACATAGAGTTTAACAAGACTGCTGGTATCCAGGTATAGAATCACGGTTATCTTCTATCTTCTACCACTGCTTCGGAGACGCTTTTCCCTTTAGACTTGATTCTGGCTGACATTCCGCGGGGTTTTCCCCCGGACCAATCAGCAACGCCTTCTCGAACCAGTTGGAGGATTTTTCCTTGGTCATCAACCATTCTGAAAGGTACGATTACAGCGATCTCTTTTTTCCTGTCCGTAATAACGACTTTTTTCCCGGCTTTAACACTTCTTAAATATTCACTGAGATTTCTTTTGAGTTCTCTGATACCGACGGTTTCCATGGCATCCGCCTTTCAATTGATTTGTATGTGGTCACATGTTAATCTATGTGACCCCATTTGTCAACTAACCGGATTCGGGTTGTCTGGTCGAGAAAGAAATATAGGGAACAGGCTCTTTGCCGTACCCGTTATTTTACGGATTCGGGGATCAACGGTTTCAAATAATTTGTTTAAATGAAGCGCTCCTGAGATAAAGTAGCAGATACTTGACAACTATTTAAAATTTATATATATTTCATATGATCTAGCCTTCGGTCCCGGTACAACGGCGGGACCACATTTTTTTTAAGGCCAAAAAAATC
>Ga0210122_1000295_pt1 | contig 16657 bp, 11 predicted proteins | sample Muzzi_CordB_D2_FD_185530 | JGI IMG/M metagenome (GOLD analysis project Ga0210122, IMG submission 185530) | Wetland microbial communities from San Francisco Bay, California, USA, that impact long-term carbon sequestration - Muzzi_CordB_D2 (SPAdes) | ecosystem: Environmental > Aquatic > Marine >... | reverse complement strand
TTGCCCATTGCCGCGAACATATCCGCGTAGCGAAGGAGTCCCGGGTTCTCTTCATTTGGCTGCTTATCTATTTTCATATTTCTAGAATACTAGAATTATAGGCCCAAGTCAACGTGCTTAGTCGGTTATTCGCTATGGGCTTGCCGCGGGTCGGCTCGCGCGCCTCCGCTGCCCTGCCTGGCGCCACTGAAAGTCAGCAAGCAAACGCCGTGACACTGCGCCGGTGGTGCGCCGGGGTGTCTTTGCAGGACTGCTCTGCTCTGCTCTGCTCTGCTCTGCTCCGCGCCGCACCCGGCACGGAACAGCTCGGAAATTCATGTATCGGCCCGAGTGCCCATCGCGGCGATCGCCTCCCGCTGTTCGCGGATCAATCGCTCACGCGCTTTCATGAAATCGAGGTAGCGCGGATCCAGGCGAAGCGGATCGTACACCGGCATCCGCTGCCAACGGTTCCAGCCGAAGATGTGCCGGTGCGACAACTGGGTCTGCAGGCTGTCCAGGGCCTTGTCCGTGTCGCCTTGGGCCAGGTAGCAGATTTCGGGCGAGTACCGGTCGGCGTGTTCGATGGCCGCGGGCAGGTCCTGCTCCTGGTAAACCAGCGCTTTTTGCAGCAATTGCTTGCCGATCTCCTCGTCCCCGGTGTGCAGTAGCACCCACGCCACCAGGCAACCGCCGGTACCGTCGGTCCGGATCAGGTTCTGCCACTTCTCCCGATCGAGCCAGCCGGGATTCGCCCGCAGCAGCAAGCCGCGCGCGTGGTCCAGGTCGCCGATCATCAGGTAGTCCGAGCCCAGAATCTCCAGAAGAAAGCGGCGCCCTTGAACGCGCGGGAGCATCCACTGGATGGCTTCCCTGGCCGCCGGCGCATTGCCGTTGTCGAGGGCGTGCAGCAGGTCCGCGTAGACCGCCAGAGGACTCTCCGGGTCCAGCTCGATGATCTTTTGCTGCATGGCCAGGGCGGCGGCATCATCGCCGGCCTCGGCCAGCGCTTCCAGCTGGTGACGCCAGCCATCGACGTTGCCGGGGTCGATCTGCGATAGCTTGCGCGCGTTGGCCAGCGCCTTGGCCAGGTTGGTATTGTCCCAAAGGTAGTAGTCGACCATCAGGTGATAGGCATTGGGAAAATCGGGGTCGAGCTCGATCAGCTTTTTGACCTGCTTTTCAGCCATGGAGAACAGTCCCTGTGCCTTGTACTCGTTGGCCAGGTTGGCGCCGATGATCAGCGAGCGCGGATCCAGTTCGGACGCCTTCAGGGCCAGTTCCAGGCGCTCGCGGGACCGCAGGCGATCCTCGATCAGGCTGTTACCATACCACTGGTAGGCCGTGGCGTAATTGGGACTGAGCTCGATCGCCTTTTTAAACGCCTGCTCGGCTTGTTGCAGCTCCACGGCGTCTGCCGTCGCGCGGTACAGGTCTTGGTGGATCATACCCAGGGATGTGTAGGCTTCACCCAGGCCCGGGTCGATCGCGAGCGCCCGCTCCACCGCTCGCCGGCGCAGATCGATAAAGGCGGTGCCCCGGAGTTCGGCCACGTAGTTGTGCAACAAGTCGTGGCTGTCGGCCACGCCCACCCAGGCGAGGGCGAAACCGGGATCCAGGCCGACCGCCGTCTGAAATGCCTCGGTGGCCGCGCGCAGGTCATCGGTCTTGCGCGTGGCCATCAACTGGCGCCCGCGCAGGTAGGCATCGTAAGCCGCGAGGCTGTCGGTCGGCATGGTGTTGATGCGCCGGCTTTCCTCGGGAGACAGGGTCGTCCGCAGCGCTTGCGCGATCCTGTTGGAGATTTCGCTTTGGATCGCGAACAGGTTCTCGGCGGTCAATTCACGGTCGTAGATTTCAGCCCACAGGTGCTCGTCGGTGCGCGCGTCGATCAGCTGCACGTTGATGCGCACCTGTTTGCCGGAGCGCTGGATACCGCCCTCGAGGATATTGGCGACACCGAGTTCCCTGGCGATTTCCGGTATTTTCTTGGTGGTGTTCCTGTATTCCATCACGGACGTGCGGGAGATCACTTTCATCGAGCCGATACGGGCAATGGTCGTCAGCAGGTCATCGTGGATACCGTCGGTGAAGAACTGGTCCTCTTCGCGGTTGCTGCGGTTCTCGAACGGCAGCACTGCGATGGACAGACGCGAGGCTTTGGGCGCCTGGCCTTCCGCACGCTGCGACCCAGTCTGCGTGTCGTCGGTAACCACCTGCCGGGCAACGTCCCCAGCGCCTGGCACGGGGGCCGCGAACTTGTCGTACAGCAGGTAGGCCACGGCCAGCACCAGCAGCACGACGATGGCGTGATTCAGTTTCTTGCCGGTCTGCGGGGTGATCGAGCGGCTGCGGTCGACCTCGTTCTCACGTTTGACGCCCTCCGGGGTCAGCTCGAAGGCCCAGGCGAAAAACAGCGCGACGAAGAAGCCCAGGCCAAGGAACACGAGCAGGGTCTGCATCACCCATGCCGGCGTGCCGATGGCCTCGAACATGATGTCGGCGACCTGCACGAGCAGCCAGGCGGTAATCCCGTAGGCGATACCCACCCGGAATACGTTGCGGCGCTTGAGTTCGTCGAAAAAGCTCACAGAACGGGCTCCCGGGCATCCCGGGAAAACGGGGTCGTCGTCATATGGTGCCCTGCAATGGCGGAGACAGAATGAGTATAGGGAGAACCGCGGCGCTTTGCCACGCACCCGGGCTTGGGTCGCAGAAACGCGCCGGTCTGAGGAACGCGATTACCCGGCATTCAATGGCGTGTGGATTTCGTTCAGGATATTTTCCAGCGAGAAATAGTCCACGGCCCCGTTCTCGAGGTGGGCTTTCTCGTCGATGACCGTGTAGACGAACTCGCCCAGAACCTCCAGGCCGCCGATCATGCCCGACATCACGCCGTTCGAGACGTGGTTGCGCCGCCGCGGAGCAAAATAGAGGCTCGTGACCCGTGTCACCGGATCCGTGGTGACGATGAAATTGGCGGACAAGCCGGACAACCGTGACCGGTTGCGTTCCGCCCAATCTGCCAGCCAGGATGACACGCCGTCCGCCAGCGAATCGCCGGTGCCGCGCCAAACAGCGATATCCAGCGGATAGTCCCGCACCCGACCGGGTTCGGTGGTGCCGGCGACCAAGTCGTCAGCAGCGCTTTCCAGCGGGAAACGGGGATCGTCTTCGGGCCTGCGGCTGAAATGGAAATGCAAATGCCCGGGGATGGACGCGCCGGCGCTCACGCCATTGTAAAACCCGACGTAACCGGGAAGTTGCGCCGACATTGCCGCCAGTATACGCAAAATCCCGCGCACGTCCTGCCCGCCCTCGTCATGGTAGCCCCATTCCTGGGTGATGTGCGCCGCGGAGGCGAGAACGACATGGGTCGGCAGCAACGGGAACGGGTTCATCCAGGCAATGCAGCGCTGACCGCCAAGATCCAGTTCGTAGCCCAACTCGGCGCCCTGCTGCTGCCAGGCGATGTTGTCGCGGCACAGGAAGCAGCCATCGTTGAGCACGCGGATGCCAGATGGCGGCGTCTTGATGCCGGAACCGTTCCTGCGCAAAGCCCGCCTGGGGTTGAACTGGACGCGCAGGAAGCGCTCAGGGTGCTGCGGATGATAAAACTTGAAGCGGGCGATCCCCTCGACGCGGTCACGGATAAAGCCGTTGTCCTGGTGGTGCCGCTCCAGGGCGCGCAGGACCCCGTCGAGCCCTTCAGTCTCCCGGATCAGCTCCAGGTTCCCTTTCAGGTCCTGCCAGACATCGTCATAGTTCTGTGGCATCATCTCCACGGCACCACGCTGGTTTCTTATGGTCATTGAATTTTTAATTCCCTCTCATGGAATTACCGGTACAGTCAGCCGTCGAGACCGGGACAAATGACTGGCGCGAAGTTATACCAAATCAAACCGAAAATGGGTACCAGAAATGCAAGGTGACACGATCATTGTCGAAGAACGCCACCGGCGGGCCGCGGCGGCCATTGCACCGCTGATCCTGCCGGATATCCGCTCTCGCAGCGGGCGCTACACGATCACCGTGGCTGGCGAGTCGGGCAGCGGCAAGTCCGAAACCGCCACGGCCATCGCCGAGGTGCTGGCGCAGAGCGATGTCGGCTGTGTCATCCTGCAGCAGGACGATTACTTCGTCTATCCCCCAAAGACCAACGACCGGGCCCGCCGCAAAGACATCCAATGGGTCGGGCCGCAGGAAGTCAGGCTCGACCTGATGGATCAGCACCTCGAGGCATTCCGGTCCGGCAGAAACAGGATCGAAAAGCCGCTCGTGATATATGAAGATGACCGAATTACCGGGGAGGTGCTGGACACGGGAAAGGCCCGTGTCGCCATCGCCGAAGGCACCTATACTTCGCTGTTGCACGCGGTCGACACACGCGTCTTTATCGACCGCAGCTATGCCGACACCCGCGCCCATCGTGAAAAGCGCAGCCGCGACGCCGCGGAACTGGACCCGTTCATCGACCGGGTGCTGGAAATCGAGCACGGTATCATCTCCGCCCACAAGGCGCGCGCGGATATCGTCATCAACAAGGACTATACCGTTTCGCCGGTAACCGGGTGACCGCCCCCACCGCTGACCCCCTGACTTTTGCCGAGAGCCGACCATGCATCTTGCTTTTATCAATCCCCAGGGCAACTTTGACGCCGCCGATTCGCATTTGACCGAGCACCCCGACTTCGGCGGACAACTCGTCTACGTCAAGGAGCTCGCCATGGCGATGGCCGACCTGGGCCATCGTGTCGATATCGTCACCCGCCGGATCGTTGACCCGGGGTGGCCGGAGTTTTCCGCGCCCCTCGATCATTATCCAGGCTACGAAAAGCTGCTGCGGATCATAAGGATACCCTGCGGCGGGCAAGCCTTCCTCGACAAGGAACGCCTGTGGCCGCACCTGGACGAATTCGTACACGGGCTCATCGCGTTCTACGGCGATGAACTGCCGCGCTTTGCGACCGCCCACTATGCCGATGGCGGCTACTGCGCGGCGCTTTTCAGGCATTTGACCGGTATCGGCTTCAGCTTTACCGCACATTCGCTGGGAGCACAGAAACTGGACAAGCTGGGCATGGCCCGGGACAACATGGAGGCAATGGACGAGCGGTATCATTTTTCCCGGCGGATCGCCGCGGAACGCCTGGCGATGGAACGCGCCTGCAAAATCATCACTTCTACCGCGCAGGAGCGTGACGAGCAATACAGCCACCCCCTGTACGCCGGGGTCGTCGACCGGACGGACCACGACCGCTTCGAGGTGATCCCGCCGGGCGTGAACCTCAAGGTCTTCGGCGACCGCGAGGTTCCCTCGGACCGGGCCTTCTGGAACACGCTGGATGAACGCCTGGGGGCCGGGCCCGGGCCCTGGGTGCTGGTCTCGAGCCGCCTGGATGAAAAAAAGAACATTCTCGGCGTCGTCGAGGCCTATGCCGGTTCGGCAGCGCTGCAACGGCAGGCGAACCTGGTCATTTGTATCCGCGGTATCGACGACCCCTACCGGGAAATCGAATCGCTCTCCGGCGCGGAACGGACCGTGTTGCGCCCCATCATCGACACGATCGTGGACCACGGCATCCGAAACCGCGTCCGCTTTCTCAATATCCCGTCGCAACAGGCCCTGGCCGCAGCCTACCGTTACTTCGCACGGCGCGGATCGGTGTTCGCCCTGACGGCCTTTTACGAACCCTTCGGCCTGGCCCCGATCGAGGCCGCCGCCTGCGGCCTGGCCTGCGTGGCAACGCGCAACGGCGGGCCGGCGGAGATCTTCGCGGGCGGCTGCGGCGTGCTAGTCGATCCTTTCGATGTCGCCGACATCGCGCGCGGCTTGCTGGAAGCGGTGCAAAATGCCCCCGAACTGGCGGCACAAGCCCGCCAGCGGGTCATCGACACTTATACCTGGGCGAAGACGGCGCACGGCTACCTGTCCGTCATCGAGTCCGGCGCGGCCGCCTCCCCCGGCCGGGGCGAAGCCATCCCCGCCCTCGATGCCAGTGCACGATTGCGCGGCTACCTGGAAACGAAAACGTAGCGAGCCGGGGTGACCGGCGGCCATGACCGACGGCCCGTGTTGCTAAACGTTGGCGTGCTCGGGCTCGACCCCCGGCAGGTAATGCGCGCCCTGGCCGAGCATTTCGCGGTTGACGACCGCGATTCCGCCATCGGTAATATGAAATCGACGGGCGTCCTGCCCGGGGTCTTCACCGATGATCGTGCCCGGGGGCACCCTGCACTGGTTGTCGAGCAGGACGTTCTTCAACTGCGAGCCGGCCCCGATATCGCAACCCGGCAGGGCCACCACGCCCTGCAGGGCGCAGCCCGCGTGCACCTTGACCAGCGAAAAGAGTATCGAATCATACAGCGACGACTTCTCGATGACGCAGCCCCCGCTGGCCATCGAATTGCGCAAGGTGCAGGCACGGCTGTTGCCGACGAAATGGGCCGGCGGCAACTGCGGCTGATGGGTGTAGACCGGCCAGGCCGGATCGTAGATATCGAGTGGCGGCTCGGGCGAGATGATCTCCATGTTGGCCTGGTAAAAGGCATCGATGGTGCCCACATCCCGCCAGTAATTGTCACCACCCTCGTTCGGGCCTTGAAAGCGGTAGGCCTGCACGTGATGGTTTTCCTGCAGGGCGTGCGGAATGATGTCCTTGCCGAAGTCGTGGCTGGATTTGTCGTCCGCGGCGTCCCGCGCCAGTTGCGCCGTCAGATAATCCAGGGAAAAGATATAGATGCCCATGCTGATCAGGGCCTGATCCGGCGCTGTGGGAAAAGGCTTCGGTTCCGCGGGTTTTTCCTCGAAATCGATGACCCGCAACGATTCGTCCACCTGCATGACACCGAAATGGACGGCCTCCTCGCGCGCCACGGTATTGCAGGCGATCGTCAACTTGGCTCCGGTCCTGACGTGGTCCGCCAGCATCTCGCCGTAGTCCATGTTGTACACGTGGTCACCGGCCAGGATCAGCACGTACCTGGGTTCATAGCTCTCGATGATGTCGAGGGTCTGGTAAACGGCGTCGGCCGTGCCGCGATACCAGTGGTCCTCGTCCAGCCACTGTTGGGCGGGCACCACGTCGATAAAGCCGCCCTGGCCCGTGTTCAAATGGTTCCACCCCTGCAGGATGTGCTGGATCAGGCGGTGTGACTTGTATTGCGTCAGCACGCAAATTCGCCGGATGCCGGAATTGATGCAGTTGGACAGGGTGAAATCGATAATGCGGAATTTGCCGGCAAACGGCACGGCCGGCTTGGTGCGCCACTCGGTCAGCACCCCCAGTCGGCTGCCGCGACCGCCCGCCAGCACCAGCGCCAGGGTGTCATGCGTCAGACGGCTGACGAAACGCGCAGCTTCCCTGTTCATGTAAATGCAACCCGGAACGACATTGGCATGGTTACATTAACGCATATGCCCGGGATTGGCCACAGCGCGGCGGCCGGCACGCTTGACTCTGCTCCCGAAAGCTCCATTATTGGCACGTTAAACAAGAGGATGTCAGACATGACCAGTTCCGCAAGATTCAGGTTCGCACTCTTGCCCGCGATTGCCATTTTCTTATCGTGCACAGCCACGCCCCTGTTGGCCGATGACGCCACCGCAGCGCCGCGCATCCTCGTCAGCGGGTACGGCAGTGTCAGCGTCGCCCCGGACATGGCGGTGCTGTCATTGACCGTCACGCGCGAGGCCGACACCGCCCGTGCGGCCCTGGACGCCAACTCTGCCGCGATGAACGCCGTGCTGGAAGCCATGAAAGCGGAAGGCATCGCGCCACGCGATCTGCAGACCTCGGGCTTTTCCATCCAACCGCGCTATTTTCATCCCCCCGCCAGCCAGGCCGGGCTGCGCGAGCCGCCCCGGATCGTGGGTTACACGGTACGCAACAACCTGACCGTGCGCGTGCGCGACCTGGATATCCTCGGTGCCGTTCTGGACAAATCCGTGACACTGGGTGTCAATGAGGGCGGCAATATCATGTTCACCAATGCCGAGCCTTCCGCCGTCATAGAAAAGGCCCGGGTGATGGCCGTAAAACAGGCTGTTTCCAAGGCGCGCACGCTGGCCACGGCGGCGGGTGTGAAAGCCGGCAGAATCCTGGAAATCACGGAGCAGTCACCGGGCCCGAGGCCGATGCCGATGGCAACAGCGGAATTGTCCATGGCCCGTTCCGCCGGCAGCGTACCGTTGGAATCCGGCGAGAATACCTACGGCGTGACGGTCAACCTGTCGGTGGCGATCGAGCCTTAGTCTTCCTTCAACGCAAAGGCGACCACGTAGTCTCTCCGCGTGGTGCCGAGTCCCGAATGACCGCCGGCTGCAATGACGACGTATTGCCTGCCGTCGAGTTCATAGGTCATTGGCGTGGCAGCGTGCCGCCGATGCTCGGCGGCGTGTGTATCCCCTCGGATCGCAGTGCACCGATTTTCCTGGCGCAGGAGCGCCTGTCAAAATAGAGCATGTCCCAGGCGTCGTCCCGCGTGACCGGCGCCCGGCTGCACAGCGGCGCCTGTACCCGGCGCAGTGCAGAGGGTATGCCGGTGATATATTTGGCTTTTGCGGCGGAGGCGGGTTACGCTTCCCTCCCCTGCTGGAGCGACATGAGGAATCGACGACGTGCTCTTCAAAAAAACAATCACATCAAGCCTTCTGCTGATCAGCTTCCTGTGTATCCCGGGCATTTTGGCCGCAGAGGAAAAACCGGCCGGCGACAACGCAAAGAAGGAACTCAAGCCGATCCCGCAACCGACCGCTTTCGTCACGCACCACGGCGCGCAGTTCAACGGTAAAAAGATCGCCTACACCGTCACTGCCGGTGAAACCTACCTGCACGATGACGACGGCCAGCCCAAGGCCGCCATATTCACCTTTGCCTATACCCGCGACAACACGGACAAGGACGGCCAACGTCCCGTGACTTTCGTCTGGAACGGCGGGCCCGGTTCGGCCTCCCTCTGGCTGCACATGGGCGCACTGGGTCCAAAGCGGATTTCGGTGCCCGACGACGCCGGTTATCCCGGTTCCCCGCCCTACCCGGTCATCGACGCGCCCGAAACCATACTGGACGTCACCGACCTGGTGTTCGTCGATCCGGTCGGGACCGGATTCTCAAAGGCCCTGGGCAAACACGAGAACAAGGAGTTCTGGGGGCTGACCGAGGACGCCGAATCGATGGCGGAATTCATCCGCGACTGGACCACGGCCAACGGCCGCTGGAATTCGCCGAAGTTCCTCTTGGGTGAAAGTTTCGGCACCACCCGCGCCGCCGCGGTCGCCAATACGCTCGAAGGCAAGATGATGCTGAGCCTCAATGGCCTGGTACTGATCTCGCAGGCGCTGGATTACACGGGCTCCACACCGATGGTACGTGGCAACATCGTCTCGAACGTCACCTACGTGCCGACCATGGCCGCCGTGGCGCTTTATCACGGCAAGATCAATCCGCCGCCGGCCGACCGGCAGGCTTTCCTGGACGCCGCGCGTGCGTTCGCCACGGACGAACTGATGCCGGCGCTGTTCAAGGGCAACCGACTGGACGCAGCAACCCGCGCACATATCCGTGACCGGCTGGCCTACTTTACCGGTCTGAGCCCGGAGTATGTCGAACGCGCAAATCTGCGTATCAACGGATTTCGTTTCGCCAAGGAATTGTTGCGCGGCAAGGGTCTGGCCCTCGGCTTGCTCGATGCGCGCTACACGCGCGATGACATCGACGACCTCCAGGCGGAGCCCGAGAGCGACGCCGCCAGCGATGCGATTTCACCGGCTTTCAAGGCCGCCGTGATGGAATACATGCGACGTGATCTGAAGATCACCTGGAACCGCCGTTATGCGACCAGCGCGGGCGAAGAGATCAACAAGTCCTGGCGCTGGCGCCCGGTACCCGACGACCAGGCATGGGAACCGCAGTACGTCGACACCGCACCGGACCTGTCCGCCGCGCTGCGGCAAAACCCCTCGCTGAGGGTCATGGTGGCCGCAGGTTACTACGACCTGGTAACGCCTTTCTTCGATGCCGAGTACACCCTGGGCCGCCACGACATCCAGCCCGGCCGCGTGGATTACCACTACTACGAGGGTGGCCACATGATGTACGTCAACGATGTTGCGCGGCTGGCCTTGCTCAAGAATGTCCGGGCCTTCATCGATGCACAGCGAGATCGGCGGCCCGCACAAGCGGTGCGCTAGCGGGCGCGGACTGGGTTGACGCGGGCGGTCCGGGCCCGCCCCGGCGTCAGCACCCCGGGCGCGGCTAATTCGTCCGGGCGGTGTCCGCCGCGCGCTTGCCTTTCCAGATACGCCTGACCACGACGAAGAATACCGGCACGAACAATACACCCAGCGCGGTTGCGCCGAACATGCCGCCCATGACGCCGGTACCGATCGCGTGGCGGCTGTTGGCGCCCGCGCCGCTCGAGACCGCGAGCGGCAGAACACCCAGCATAAAGGCGATGGAGGTCATCAAGATCGGCCGCAATCGCAGGCGGCACGCCTCCAGCGTCGCGTCGAGCAGGTCGTGCCCGGCCTGGCGCATCGTGTTGGCGAAACTGATGATCAGGATGGCGTTCTTGGCCGACAGGCCGATGACAGCGATCATGCCCACCTTGAAATAGACATCGTTTTCAAGACCGCGCAGCCATGTGAAGGTGACGGCGCCCAGGATACCGAGCGGCACCACGAGCATGACCGCCACCGGCACCGACCAGCTCTCGTAGAGCGCGGCCAGCACCAGGAACACGACCAACAGCGACAGCGCAAACAGGATCGGCGCCTGCTGGCCGGAGAGGATTTCCTGGTACGACTTGCCCGACCACTCGTACCCGATACCCGCGGGCAGGTCCTTTTTGACGATATCTTCCATCGCGGCCATGGCCTCGCCCGAGCTGTGGCCGGGCGCCGCGCTTCCGTTGATCTCGATGGACGAAAAACCGTTGTAGTGGCTGATGGCCGGCGCGGCCATCACCCAGCTCGGAGTGACCACGCTGCTCAGCGGCACCATGTTTTCAAATCCGCCCATGCTGTCGGGGATGTAATAGCGGCCCAGGTCTTCAGGCCGGCTGCGGTAGGGTGCGTCGGCCTGTACCATGACCTTGAGTACGCGGCCCTTGTAATTGAAATCGTTGGCGTACACGGGTGCGAGCATCAGGCGGATCGTGGCGTAGATGTCGTTCAGCGACAGGCCCATGGATTTCGCCTTCACCCGGTCGACCTCCAGGTGCACCTGGGGCGCGTCCTCGAGTTGGTTGGGACGCACAGCGTAGAGGACCGGGTTCTTCGCCGCGGCGCCGAGCAGCTGATTGCGGGCCTGCATGAGTTTGCCATAGCCCAGGCCGGCGCGGTCCTCGAGCCGGAAATCGAAACCGCCGAAGCGCCCCAGCCCGCGCACGGTCGGCATGTTGACGACGAAAACCCGGGCGTCCTTGATGGACGCCAGCGCCCCGTTGGCCCAGCGAATGAAGGCTTCGGCCGTTTCATCCGGCCCGCGGCGCTCCTCCCAGTCCTTCAGGCGGATGAAACCGAAACCGACATTCTCTCCCTGCCCGATAAAGCTGAAGCCCGCAACGTCCAGGACCATGTCCACGACCGGGCTCTCTTCCAGGATGGCCTCCATTTGGCGCAGCGCGGCGCCGGTGCGCGCCATGTTCGCGCCGGGCGGCAACTGCACCATGGCCATCGCGTAACCCTGGTCTTCATCCGGCAGGAAACTGCTGGGCAGTCGGCTGAATATCAACAGGACGAGGCCGATCAGCAGGACAAAGGCGACCATCCAGCGTGGCGTGTGACGTATGGCCTGGGCCACGCGCCGCAGATAGGCGCCGCTAACACGCTGGTAGAAACGGTTGAAGGCGCCCAGGATTCCACCCGGCGGCTCGTGCACGGGCTTGAGCAGGCTCGCACACAGGGCCGGTGTAAAACTGAGCGCCATCAGGGCCGAAATCGCCATCGAGATGGCGATGGTGAGCGAGAACTGCCGGTAGATCGCGCCGACGCTGCCCCCGACCAGCGCCATCGGGATAAACACGGCGGCCAGCACCGAGGTCATGGCGATCACCGCGCCGGTGATCTGGTCCATGGCCTTGCGCGTGGCCTCCTTCGGCGGCAGGCCTTCCTCGGTCATGATGCGTTCGACGTTCTCCACCACGACGATCGCGTCGTCCACCACCAGGCCGATGGCCAGCACCAGTGCAAACAGGCTCAGCACGTTGATCGAGAAGCCGGCCAGGTACATGCCCGCGAACGCGCTGGTCAGCGCCACCGGGACCACCAGGGTCGGTATCAGGGTCGCACGCAGGTTCTGCAGAAACAGCAGGATCACCAGGAACACCAGCACCACGGCCTCGATCAGCGTGAACAGCACCTCGCGGATCGAAATCCTGACGAACTTGGTGCTGTCGAACGGCGAAAACCAGCTCACCCCCGATGGGAAATACGGCGACAGCTCTCCCATCTTGATCCCCACCTTTTTCGCGACATCCAGCGCGTTGGCGTCGGGTGCGAGTTGGATGGCCATGCCGGCGATCGGCTCGCCGTTGGCGTGCACGTCGTGTCCATAGGCCTCGGCGCCCAGCGCGATGCGCGCGACATCGCCGAGGCGGACCACGCTGCCGTCGGGACGGGCGTTGAGGATGATGCCGCCGAATTGGTCCGGGTCGACGAAGCGGGTGGCGGCGGTAACGGATGCGGTGAATGCCTGGCCCTCCGGCGCCGGTTCGGCGCCGATATTGCCGGCGGACACCTGCACGTTCTGCTCGCGTATGGCCGCCAGCACCTGTTCCGCACCCAGGCCATAGGCGTGCAGCTTGTCCGGGTCGAGCCAGATGCGCATGGCGTAGGCCGAACCGAACATCCTGGCACTGCCCACGCCGGGCAGGCGCTGGATCGGGTCCATGACCTGGGAAGCCAGGATATTGTTCAGGTCGTATGCATCCAGGTCCGCGTTCGTCGACCGCAGCGCCACCACCATCAGGAAGTCGTTGTTGGCCTTGGCGACGGTGATGCCGTTCCGGATCACCTCTTCCGGCAGGCGTGATTCGGCGACGCTGAGGCGGTTCTGCACCTGCACGGCGGCGATGTCGGGGTCGGTGCCCGTAATGAAGGTCAGGGTAATGCTCACGCCCCCGTTTGAGCGCGATTCGGACTGGAAATACAGCAGGTTATCGATGCCGGTCAGTTGTTGCTCGATCACCGACGTCACGGTCTTTTCCAGCACCTGCGCGCTGGCGCCGGGATAGCTGGCGCTGATACTCACCTGCGGCGGGGCGATCGCAGGATAGGCGGCCACCGGCAGCCTGAAGATCGCGACGCTGCCGGCCAGCGTGATCAGGATGGCCACAACCCATGCGAAGACGGGACGATCGATAAAGAAACGCGGCATCGTGGTCTATTCGCTGCTTGCCGAGCGCGACCCACCCTCGGCCCGGCCCCCGGCTCCCGCTCTGGCGGTGACGGCGCGGGCCTTCTGGCCGGGACGCACATGCTGCAGCCCTTCCATGATCACCTGCTCACCGGCAGTGAGCGCGCCCGTGACGATCCAACCGGACTGGGTCATGCCAAGGGTTTCCACGCGGCGTTGATCGACCTTGCCGCCGGAGCCAACGACGAGGACATAGGCGCCGTTCGCATCGCGCTGCACGGTCGGCTGGGGCAACAGGAACGCCTGGTCCGCGCTTCCCATGTTCAGCCGCAGCGTGACGTACATGCCGGGCAGCAGCCGCTGTTCATGGTTGGGCAGGACCGCTCGCAACGATACGGCGCCCGTGTTCGAATCCACGGCCAGGTCGGAGAAATCCAGCGTTCCCCGCTCCGGGTAGACGCTGCCGTCCGGCAGCACGACCTCGACCGCACGGTCGTTGAACGACGCGCCGACGGCATCCCCCGCGGCGTTCCGCCGCAAGCCGTTCAGTTCGTTCACCGGCAGGCTGAAATTGGCGTAGATCGGATCGATCTGCTCGACCGTCGTCAACAGGGTTGCGTCGTCCTGGCCGACGAGCGCACCCTCCGTCACGAGCGCCCGGCCGGCGCGTCCCGAAATCGGGGCCCTGACGGTGGCGTACTCGAGGTCCAGGCGGACCCGCGCGGCGTTGGCCCTTGCCTCTTCGACCGCGGCCGCGGTGCTGCGCATGTTGGCCATGGCGGTATCGCGGTCCTGCGTGGCCAGCAGTCCCTTGGCGGCCAGTTCCTGGTAGCGCTTGGCGATTCGAGCGGCGTTGGCCGCGTCAGCCCTGGCCCTGGCAAGCACGGCTTCCTCGGCCTCGAGATCGGCCTTGAACGGCGCCGGGTCGATCTGGAACAGAATGTCCCCCTCCTTGACATCCGTACCCTCGGTATAGACGCGTTTGAGCACGATCCCGGCCACCCGCGCCCGCACCTGCGCGATCCGGGTCGATGCCAGCAGGCCGACCGCTTCGCGGGTCCTGGGCACCGATCCTGCACGCGCGGTCACCACCGTCACTTCGGGCGGTGGCCTTTGCTCCTGCCCCGGGGCGGGTGCGGAATCGCAAGCTGTCAGTAACAGCGCCAAGGATCCGGCGATCAAAATTCGTGAAATGTTTGCTTTCATGTCGATTGATACGCGTCCAGGTTCAACGTATGCGCAAGCCGTTCGAAAAAGCATTTAATGATATCTCCAATGGCACCTGCAAACGAGTAAAACCTTTTGTTTAATCTCATATCAGGCACGATCTGCCGCAGCCTGCCTGCCGGGCGCGCCGCCGAGCTCCCGGAAATCGGCCCCGGTCGGATTCTGGTAGATGCGCAGGTCGAATTCCGGGATCACCGCCAGGATATGATCGAAAATATCCGCCTGGATCGCCTCGTAATTCGCCCAGGCCGTATCTTTGCTGAAGACGTAAATTTCAATCGGCAGGCCGTGTTCCGTCAGCGGCAATTGCCTGACCAGGAACGTCATGTCCCTGTTGATCGCCGGATGATGCTCGAGATAGGCCCACACGTAGGCGCGAAAGGTGCCGATGTTGGTCATGCGCCGCCCGTTGACGAGGCTTGCCGTATCCACGTTCATCGAACGGTTGAACGCCTGCAGTTCCTGCTTCTTCTTCTCGATATAGGCTGCGATGTACTGGATCTTCGCAAACCGCTCGAGCATTTCCTCGTCACAGAACCTGATGCTGTTCATGTCGATGCTGACCGAACGCTTGATGCGCCGGCCGCCGGATTCGGACATGCCGCGCCAATTCTTGAACGATTGGCTGATGAGCGCATAGGTCGGGATCGTGGTGATCGTCTTGTCCCAGTTCTGGACCTTGACCGTCGTCAGCGCCACCTCCAGCACGTCGCCGTCGGCACCGTAATTCGGCATTTCGATCCAGTCGCCGACCGCGACCATCTTGTTGGCGGCCAGTTGGATACCGGCGACGAAGCCGAGGATTGCATCGCGAAAGATCAGCATCATCACGGCTGTGAAAGCACCGATGCCGCTGAGCAAGTAAACCGGTGTTTTGTTCAGCAGTATGGAAATGACCAGGATTCCGGTCACGAAGTACAACACGAGCTTCATGACCTGGACGAATCCCTTGATGGGTATTTCCCTGGCGGCCTGGAAGTTCCTGTAGAGCGTTTCGAAGGCGCTCAGCAGCGAATCCAGCACGAGCATCAGCGTGACGAGCATGTACACCTGCAGCGCGCCCCGGGTCAGCGCGACGGCGAGATCGAGACCTTCCAGCGCCACCGGGGCGAGCACATAGATGACCAGGGCAGGCGCCAGGTTCGCGAGGCGGCCCAGCGTGCGCTTGCCCAGGACGGCGTCGTCCCACTTTGACCTCGACCTGGAGACGATATGCGTGAGCGCGGACAGGATGTAGCGCTTGGCGACGAAATTTGCCGCTGCGGCCAGGACCAGCACGGCCACGGCGGCCACGGCGTGCGCCATCGACAGGGACAGGCCCTCGCCAACACCGTGAGCCGACATCCAGTTTTGCAGCCAATCCAACATAAGTGTTTGCTTCTCCGTGCAGATTGATCGTATCCACACTTATCTTGGGGCAGCCCCCGCGCCCGGCAACCCCCGGCCTGGCTCAAAATATGTGGCCGCGGGCGATTGTGCTAGCATGGGGGATCGCCACCGTTTGATACTCCGGCCCTCTCGCGCTGCGCCAGGGTCCCTGAGGGCTGCGCGCAACGGCTGGAAACAATACCCAATGCAAAGGAGTGCATTATCATGCGAGCGAAGAGTCTTCAATGGTTGCTGACAGCGGCCGCGTGCTGTGTCAGTTCCGCGGCGCCGGCGCAGGTACAGCCGACGCCGGTTTCTTTCCAGTTCACTTTCTGCAGTGCCGACAATGCGGCAACGGCCAGCGGTTTTATCACCTTCGATCAGAACCAGATGAACAACCCTTTCGTCGGCATCACATACAACGCGGTGCTCGACCTGCAGGTCACCGTCGCCGGCGCCGGTTCCGGTAACGGCACCTACGGGCGGGCCGATTTCGGCTCCATCGCCTGGAATTCCGGCATGACCTCCCTGGCGAACAGCTCCAGGCTTTCGCAGATATGTTCGTGGGTGTTCTTGCCCGCCTGGTTCAGGAGAATGATCTGGTCGACATGGGACGCCGCGAACTTGCGCAGCCGATTGCGGATCGTCTCCGGCGATCCGATCAGCCCGCCGGAAAGGGCGCGCTCGAGCGCATCGGGATTTTCCGCCTTCCAGCGTTCGTATTC
>Ga0210122_1000293_pt1 | contig 16751 bp, 3 predicted proteins | sample Muzzi_CordB_D2_FD_185530 | JGI IMG/M metagenome (GOLD analysis project Ga0210122, IMG submission 185530) | Wetland microbial communities from San Francisco Bay, California, USA, that impact long-term carbon sequestration - Muzzi_CordB_D2 (SPAdes) | ecosystem: Environmental > Aquatic > Marine >... | reverse complement strand
ACCGCCACCAGCAGCGTGAACAGCAACACCCGCCAGTCGAGCCCGATCTCGCCGGTCCTCGGCAGGGCGTCGGCGTGCACCGTCACGAGCCACCGGATGACCCCCCAGGCGAGGAGCACCCCGAGCGCCGCGGCGGCGAGCGACAGCATCACGCTCTCGGTCAGGAACTGGCGCACCAGATCCCGCCGCCCGGCGCCGAGGGCGGTGCGGATCGCCACCTCTTTCTTCCGCGCCGCCGCCCGCGCCAGAAGCAGGTTGGCGACGTTGGCACAGGCGATGACCAGTACGAAGCCGACCGTCAGCCCCAGCACCAGCAGGATCCGCTGGACGTCCCCCACCAGGTCCTCGTGGGCCGACACAGCGGTCAGGCCCCAGCCGCTCCCCTCCGGATAGGCCTCCGGATGGCGACGCTGAAGCCGGTCCGCCACCAGGCGCAACTCGGCCCGCGCCTCGCCGATCGTCACCCCGTCCTTCAGGCGACCCACCACGGTGAGGAACCTGGCCGCCCGGGGCGGCGGGTTCGGGTTGTCGAGCATCGGCAGCCAGACGTCGTACTCGAACGAGCCGAACCGGAACTCGGCGGGGAGCACGCCGATCACCTCGGTGGGCCGGCCGTTCAGCCGCACCACCTGGTGGATGACGCCGGGGTCGGAGCCGAAGCGGCGCCGCCAGAGGTCGTTGCTCAACACCGCGACGGCTGCCGCGTCCGCCCGGTGGTCCTCCGCGGCGAACAGCCGCCCGGCTACCCCCTCGACGCCGAGCATGCGGAAGATGCCCTCGGAAGCGCGCGCCGCCACCAGGCGCTCCGGCTCGGTCTCGCCGGTGATGTTGACCAGTTGGGGGCCAACCGCCGCCAGGTGCTCGAAGCTCTCCACCTGCTCGACCAGGTCCCGGAGCTCTGGCGGCGAGATCGGTGTCTTCGGCTGCCCCTGCTCCACGAACTGCCCCCAGACCAGAACGACCTGCTCCGGATTCTCGTACGGCAACGGCCGGAGCAACACGGCATCCACGATGCTGAACACCGCCGTGTTCGGGCCGATCCCCAACGCGAGGCAGAGCACGGCGGCACCGGTCAGGACGGGGTTCCTGGCCAGGCTGCGCGCGGCCAACCGGACCTCTTGGAGCAGGGTTTCCACGGTAGACGGTCCTCCGGTCACCGGCGACCGTCTACCGGCCGCCGCATCCCCTCTTTAGTGCGGCACCTGCCGGACCCGTGACAGTCGACAAGCCTTGTGGCGCCATGATCTAAAGAAATCTACGGAAAATCTAAAATATTTGATTCAGAATTTGCAAGTCCTTGAGCAACAAGAACATCAGCGCCCGTCCGTGTCTCAAAAAACACGCGCACACGCACTCTAGGAACAGTTCCCGGCCTACCTCGCGGGGTAGGCAGCCCACCCGCAAGGGCGAGCCCTCACAGCCGGGATCATCGAACGACTTTCTCTAGGGAGGTAAAGCACTGATGACCGACACGTTCGTCCCCGCCTCGACCCCAGCCCGGCGGCTCCTCGCCGGCCTGGCGATCACCCTGGCCCTCTTCTCCTTCGGCCTTCCGGCCTCCGCTGACGGTGGTGTCACCTTCTCCGACATCGCTGCCGGAGGGGGCGCGGGCATCACCTACCACCGCACGCCGTCCGACCGGTACTCCGGCAGGCAGGCGATGATCGACCTCGGCCCGATTCCGTTCGCCGACTTCCGCAACGAGGCGGCCAACCACCCGCTGAAGCCGGCCGGCGCTCCGGGCGTGGCGCTGCTCGACTACGACCGCGACGGCGACCTGGACATCTACGCCACCAACGGCCCGGGCACCCCCAACAGCCTGTTCTCGAACCAGCTCGTCGAGACCGGCTCGGTCTCGTTCATCGACGTCGGCCTCGCCTCGGGCGCCGGCGCCACCGACCAGGACAGCTCGGGCGTGTGCTTCGGCGACATCGACAACGACGGTGACGAGGACCTGTTCGTGGTCGGCAGCGGCGACCCGTACCGCCTGATCGAGAACCAGGGCGACGGCACCTTCGTCGACATCTCCGCCGGCAGCGGCGCCACCGGCGACGGCCGCTGGGCGGTCGCCTGCTCGATGGCCGACTTCAACGGCGACGGCCTGCTCGACATCGTGGTCGCCAACACCTACGAGAGCTGGTACAACCGCCTGCCGGTGGTGACCCCGGGCGTCTATCCCGGCCTCCAGCACAACGAGCTGTTCATCGCGCAGGGCGGCAACACGTTCGCCGAGGTCGGCGCCGCCGCCGGGCTGCACAACGTGTCCAACCTCCCGGACGCCGCGTTCACCTGGGCGATCGGCTCGGCCGACATCGACCTCGACGGCGACGTCGACATCCTGAGCGCCGACAACCAGGGCGCTCCGCCGGCGACCAAGGCCGACGAGCGCGGCTACCCGCGCTTCTTCGAGAACGACGGCTCTGGCAACTTCACCGACACCACGTTCGCCCACGGGCTCGACCAGGAGGGCGGCTGGATGGGCGTCGCGTTCGCCGACTTCAACTGCGACGGCTACATGGACTTCTTCAACACCAACCTGGGGAACTACCTGGGTGGTACGCGGGCTCCGTCGAGCTTCTTCCTCGGCAGCGCCGCCGGCACCTTCACCCGCCTCGGCCTCGCCGAGCTGGGTGGCAACCCCTTCGGTTGGGGCACCTCGCCGATCGACTACGACAACGACGGTGACTTCGACCTCGTCTACCACGGCGGCGTCGACAACGTGCGCTCCGTCGTCGCCGAGAACCCCGGCGTGCTCTACCGGAACGACGGTGCCTGCAGCGCCAGCTTCACCTACGACAACACCGCCATCCTGCGCAACCACAACAACCGCATGGTCAACGGCGTGGCCGTGGGCGACATCAACAACGACGGCTTCGACGACGTCGTCTCGGTGTCGAACTTCGACGTGGTGCCGGTGAACTTCTTCCCCTGGGTGCCCTTCCTCGGCCCGCCGCGCCATCCGCTCTTCGACCAGACCGCCCGCTTCGAGATTGCGTGGTTCCCGCTCATCCCGGGCCACTTCGTCTACGTCGACCCGATCTTCAACCAGGGCACGCTGGCGGTCGAGCTCAACAGCGCCGACAACGGCAACCAGTCGGTCTCCTTCACTACGGTCGGCGGCAAGGACCTGGTGACCGGAGGTCAGGTGAACCGTGACGGCATCGGCGCGGTCATTCGCTTCACGCCGGACGGCGCCGCGGGCGCCAGCCTGCCGGTTGTCGGTGGCTCGAGCTACGCCTCCCAGGACAGCCTGTCGGCCAACTTCGGCGTCGGCCAGGCGGCCGGTGGCGTGGTCGAGGTGCTGTGGCCCGGCGGCGCGCGCAACCGCCTGGACGACGTGGTCTCCGGCGAGCGCCTGGTGCTGCCGGAGATCCCGTGCAGCTACGACGGCGGCTGGAAGAACTTCGGCCAGTACGACTCCTGCGTCATGCAGGCGCTCAACGGCTACCTCCAGGCCGGCGTCATCGACGCCTCGATGCGCAACCGCCTGCGCGATAGCGCCTGGCGCGCGTACCACGAGACCCACTGAAGTATCTCGGCGGCGCGGGGGCTCCCCCCGCGCCGCCCTTTCTTCCCTTCCTTCCCCCCTCCTCCTCGCTCCAACCACACCCCGCCCTTCAGGGCGTCCGGCGTGCGCGCTGAACGGCGTGCCGAGCCTTCCGCATGTCCCAAAACGAGGACTCACTGCACTTCATGGAAGAACCCTGAAGGCAGCGGCCGTCTGAGCCCCCGGGCGGAGCATCCCCTCCGCCTGCGGTGCCCGATCTGCGGCGTGGGCAGGAACTGCGGTCGCGATCCGAACCACCCTGACCTAGGAGAGACCGATGACCAGAATCCCGTCTGGATCGCCGAGCCCCCGGAGCGGATGGCACGGCGCGGCCGTCGCCCTCGTGCTGGCGGCCCTCTCGACCTTCCCGGCGCTCGCCGATGGCGGCGTCACTTACACCGACATCGCTGACGGCGACGGCGCCGGTATCACTTACCGGAGGACGCCCTCCGACCGCTTCGCCGTGCGCCAGGCGATCATCGACGCCGGCCCGATCCCGTTCGCCGACTTCAGCACCGTCGCCGCCAACCACCCGCTGAAGGCGAGCGGCGCTCCCGGCGTGGCGCTGCTCGACTTCGACCTGGACGGCGACGTCGACATCTACGCCACCAACGGCCCGGGCACCCCCAACAGCCTCTACTCGAACCAGCTCGTCGAGACCGGCTCCGTCTCCTTCGTCGACGTCGGCCTCTCTTCGGGCGCCGGCGCCACCGACCAGGACAGCTCGGGCGTCTGCTACGGCGACATCGACAACGACGGTGATCCGGACCTCTTCGTGCTCGGCAGCGGCGACCCCTACCGGCTGTTCGAGAACCAGGGTGACGGCACCTTCCTCGACGTCTCCGCCGCCAGCGGCTCGGCCTTCGGCGGCCACTGGGCCGTGGCCTGCTCCATGGGCGACGTCGACGGCGACGGCCTGCTCGACGTCGTGGTCGCCAACACGTACACCGACTGGACCAACCGGGTCCCGGTGGTGCTCCCCGCCGTGGCGCCCAACCTGGAGCACAACGAGCTGTTCTTGAACCAGGGTGGCAACGTGTTCGTCGAGGCCGGCGGGGCCTCCGGCCTGCACCAGGTCTCCAACATGCCCGACGCGGCCTTCACCTGGGCCATCGCCCTGGTCGACTACGACGCCGACGGCGACGTGGACATGCTGAACGCCGACAACCAGGGCCCGCCGCCGACGAGCCAGGCCGAGAAGCGGGGGTACAACCGCCTGTACCAAAACGACGGCACTGGTCACTTCACCGACATCTCCTTCGCCGCCGAGCTCGATCACGAGGGCGGCTGGATGGGCCTGACCTTCGCCGACTTCAACTGCGACGGACACCTGGACTTCTTCGCCACCAACCTGGGCAACTACCTGGGCGGTGAGAACGGCGGCTCGAGCCTGTTCCAGGCCAACGGTGACGGCACCTTCACCCGCCGCCATCTCGTCGACTTCGGAGCCACCCCCTTCGGCTGGGGGACTTCGGCCCTCGACTACGACAACGACGGCGACTCCGATCTGGTCTGGCACGGCGGCGTCGACAACATCCGCTCCGTCGTCGCCGACAACCCGGGCGTCATCTACAGCAACGACGGCGCCTGCTCGGGCGGCTTCACCTACGACTCGGGCGCCATCCTCAAGAACCACAACACCCGTACCGTCAACGGCGTCGCCGTCGGCGACCTGAACAACGACGGGTTCGAGGACGTGGTCTCCGTGTCGAACTTCGACATCGTGCCGGTCAACTTCTTCCCCTGGGTGCCCTTCCTCGGGCCGCCCCGGCATCCCGAGCTCGACCAGACGGCGCGCTTCGAGATCGTCTTCTTCCCGCTCATCCCCGGACACTTCGTCTGGCTCGATCCGGAACTGCCCAACGGCACGCTCTCGGTCGAGCTCAACAGCGCCGACAACGGCAACGGCTGGGTGGCGTTCGACACCGTCGGCGGCAAGAACCTGGTGACCGGAGGACAGGTGAACCGGGACGGCATCGGTGCCGTGGTGCGCTTCACGCCGGACGGCGGACCGACCTCGATCCGGCCGGTGGTCGGCGGCTCGAGCTACGCCTCCCAGGACAGCCTGCGGGTCGGCTTCGGCCTCGGTCAGGTGGCCGGCGGCGTGGTCGAGGTCCAGTGGCCCGGCGGCGCCCGGAACCGGCTGGACGACGTGGTCGCCGGCGAGCGCCTGAAGCTGCCGGAAATCCCGTGCAGCTTCGACGGCGACTGGGGTAACTTCGGCCTCTACGACGCCTGCATCATGCAGGCGCTCAACGGCTACCTCCAGGCCGGCGTGATCGACGCCCAGATGCGCAACCGCCTGCGCGACAGCGCCTGGCGGGCGTACCACGCCACCCACTGAGCAGTATCGGCAGTGGGCAGTGGGCGGCGGGCGGCGCGGGAATGCCCCTCGATCGCCCCTCCTCACCCTGACCCTCTCCGCCCCGCACGGGGCGGAGAGGGCACCACCACCCACCCGTCTCCTCTCGACGTAACAGCCGACCAAGGCAACGGCCCGGAACAGCAACGAACGGCCCGCTCCCGACCCTTCCTCCCCGCTCAGTCGCCGAGCTTCGACAGCACCTTCGCCAGGTCGTCCTCGTCGAGGTCCGCCTCGGGGAAGTCGGACGGGCTGAAGACCGCGTCGCCCAGACCCTTGGCGGTGTCGACCAGGGCCTGAAGCTCGGCTCCGATCTCCTTCCCCAGCTCCGCCACGGCCGCCCCGTCGAGGCGTGAGCGGTCGTAGAGCAGCTCGAGACCAATCGTGCCGTCGCCGGTTGCGGCGACCACGGTGAGCGTCCGCTCCGGCGCCATGGGACGGCCCACCGGACCCGCGGTCAGCGCGAACGCCACCGCCGGCTCAGCCACGGAGGCAAGCCCCTCGCGACCGTCGCCCTCCGCCTCGCCCAGAAGATGGTCGAACCCCTCGCCCACGCCCGGCACGGCGCGGAGGCTCTCCTTGACGGCCGTCAGCGTGGCACCCGGATCCTCGTCCGCGGGGCGGTCGAGGGTCAGCGGGAAGGCGACCGTGAAGCTCCCGACGCTGTCGGCGAACACGTCGGCGTCCGCGCCGCGGCGGCCGTCCCGTTCGATCCGCAGCGTCAGCGGCCCTCCCGCGCGCCGCCCCTGGACCCGATCGAGCGCACGCCCGACGGCGGCCAGCAGCTCCTCCTCGAGGGTGCTGTTGAAGGTCGGCCGGACCGCCGCCTCGAGGTCGCCCACCAGGGCGCCGTCCAGCGCGACAGATTCGACACCCAGACCCCCTTCGGCGCCGGACGCCGCCTGGCCGCCGAACGGATCGAGCGCGCCGTCACCGGCGACCGCCGCCCAGCAGGAGACCTCCTCGGCCGTCGAGCGCTCGGCCGCCGAGGCGGCCAGCGACCGCGCCCAGGTATCGAAGGGCTGCGCTTCGCCCGCGAGGTCGGGCGTGCCGCCGGTGCCGATCTGCTCCAGGAGCCGGGAGAGCTGCCGCGCGAGCAGCCCAGCGGACCGGTGGTCGCCCGCCAGGCGGTGCATCACCAAGAGCAACCGCGCCTCCTCCTCCCCCGCGGCGAACGCGGCGCCCACCGAACGACCGGTGGCCGGGTCGAGGTCGGCCGCGAGCTCCGCGGCGGCCTGCTCCAGACCGGCGGCCCCGGCCTCGACGATCGGCGGCCGGACGGCTTCGCCCTCCTCCGGGGGCGTGGCCTCGGTGCCGCCGTAGCACAGGCCGAGCGCCGGATGGGCGGCGACCAGCGCCGCCAGGGCCTCGGCCACCGCATCCCGGTCGGGGATCTCGGCCGGGACCTCCACCTCGGCGATCATCACCCGGGACGGGTCGAAGCCGGCGCCGGCCAGGCGTCGCTGATACGGCGTCAGCGGCACCGGGCCCGCGGCCATGGTCCCCGTGCTCCCCAGCAGCTCCGCCAGCTCGGCGATCGTCTGGTGCTCAAAGAGCTGGTCGGGCGACAGCTCGAGGCCCTCCTCGTTGGCCCGGGAGATGAGCTGAATGCCCATCACCGAATCGCCTCCCAGATCGAAGAAGTTGTCGTGGACGCCGACCTCCTTGATACCGAGCGAGTCCTGCCAGATGCCGGCGAGCTTGGTCTCGACGTCGTTCCTGGGGGCGACATAGGGCGTCGGAATGCTCGGCCGCTCGTGGCTACCGCGGGAGGCCGACGCACCGGAGCCCGCCATCAACTGCTCCCGATCGATCGTCCGGGTCTGCTCGATCAGCACGCGCAGATCCTTGGCCGACGCGATCATCTGGGGCGCCCGGAGGCGCGTCGACAGCATGCGGCGGAAGACCTCGACGCCCTCCCGGGGCAGAATGCCCGAGGCCGCGATCGGCACCGGCGCCTTGGGCGACTCCGCCGGGCTCCCCCCGAAGTCGGCACCCGAGTCGGCGGCCGATCCTCCCGCCGTCGCGGCCGGCTTCTCGGACTGCGCCGCCGCCGGACGCTGGAAGCTCGCCGCGGCCTCGCCCACCTTCTTCATGGCGAAGTGCTCGATCTCCACCAGCACCTCGCCCTCCTCCGACATCAGGGTCACGTCGACGGTCAGGGTCTCGCGCCCGCTGCCGTCCGCGCGCTTCTTCAGGTAGCTGTAAAGACGCGGGGTGAGCGCTTTTCTGACCTTGACCGCGCCGTAGGAGAGCGGCAGGTAGTTGTCCTCCTCGACGAACCCGATGATGCCGGTGGCCACGTCGACCAGGGCCGGATGGAGCGGCATTTCGCGGGTCTCGTCGGCGATCTCCTCGGGCAGCTCGAGAAGCGCCAGGCCCTCACCGTCGCCGAGACGGATCTCCCGCAGGCTCTGCCAGTGCTCGCCCCAGTAGACGACCCCGACCCCCTCCTCGTTCATCACCGACCCGTCGAAGGTGATCGTCTCGCGGTCGCAGCGCCCGCGGATGGCGTCCAGGTCGAGCGTCTTCGCCTCCCCCGGCTCGCCGGCCATCACCCGCCCCCGGACGTGGGCCTGCCAGCTCCCCTCGCCGCCCACCTTGTCGCCCGCCTTGGTGGCGATCCGGAACTTGAACTCGCCGCCCGAGCGCTCCAGGGTGATCTGCGCCTCCCGGCTGGTTCCGTCCGGGATCATCATCGGGTTCAGGAAGAAGACGTCCCGCACCTCGACCGGCGCCTCCGGATCGAACTGCTCGAAGTTCGACGCGTGGTGGACGAAGGCCGCCCGGGCGATCTCCAGGTAGCTGGTGCCCGGCAGGGTCGGCGTGCCGAGGATCTTGTGCTCGCCGACCACCCACTGGCGCTCCGGCGAGAAGTCGGTGGCGTAGACCGTCTGGTCGGAGGTCTCCCGCACGCAGCGGTCGAGGAGCGGATGGCCCGTCTCGCCGCCGGCGAGGTCCGCCGCGCCCGCGGCGATCCCGGCGGCCACCGCCATGCCGACCTCCTCCCAGGCGCCCCAGTTGATCGACAGCGTGCGCTCGGCGCCGCCGTCTCCGCCCAGCCGGAGCTGCTGGCGGTGGGCCCAGGCGTCGAGGAAGCTGTTGGCCGCGGTGTAGTCCACCTGGCCGATGCCGCCGACACAGGCGATGGTCGACGAGCAAACGACCACGAAGTCGGGCCGCACGCCAGCTCCGGCGAGCGCCGTCTCCAGGCAGACGGTGCCGCGAATCTTGGGCGAGAGCACCCGCGCCGCCACCTCCTCGGTCTTGAGCTGGACCATGCCACCGCCGGCGAGACCCGCCGCGTGGACGATGCCGTGGAGGGCGCCGAAGCGCTCCAGCGTCTCCGCCACGACGGCCGCCGTCTGCTCCGGGTCGGCGATGTCGGCGCTCAGGGCGATCACCTCCGCGCCCGCCTCTTCGAGGGCCATGACCTTGCGGATCTTGTCGCTCGTCCGGTCGCTCGCGCTGTGGGTCTCGAGCCACTCATCCCAGGTCGAGCGCTCCGGCATCGCCGACAGGCCGACCAGGGCGAGGCGAGCCCGGTGCTCGCGGGCGAGGTAGTCGGCGAAGGTCAGGCCGATGCCGCCGAGGCCACCGGTGATCAGGTAGACCCCGCCCTCGCGGATCATCAGCTCGCCGTCGGCCACCTCCTCCAGGCGGGTCGACTCGTAGCCCTGCACCCAGCGGTCGCCGTCGCGCAGCGCGACCACCAGGTCATCGCCGGCGCCGGTCGCCTCGGCGATGAGCCGGTCGACGATGTCGCCGACCGCGCCGATCTGGTCGGCGCCGTCCGGCATCACCACGTCGACGGCCCGGCACTCGATCCACGGGTACTCGAGGGAGACCACCTTGATCGGCCCGAGGAGCGGCGCCTTCTCGGGACAGAGGAAGCGCTCGCCGGCAACGCGGTGCAGGTTGTCCGAGACCACCACCCAACGCATCTCCTGGTCCACCCCCTGGCGCCCCAGGGCCTGGGCGAGGAAGAGCTGGCTCCAGAACGAGCGCTGCTCGGCATCCTCCACCCGGTCGAGGGCCAGGTCGCCCCGGTCACCGGTCACGTTCCACAGGTGGAGAATGACGTCCGGCGCCCCGCCGTCGGCGACCAGCGCCTTGACCAGGGCGTCATAATCGCCCTTCTCGCCGGCAGCGATCCGGTAGCCGCCGTCGGTCGCGGAAAAGCCCTCGCCCCGCTCGACCGTCACCACCCGCTGACCGACCTCGCCGAGGGCAGAGACCATCGCCGGCGTCAGCGCGTCGTCGCCGCCGAACACCAGCCAGGTCCGCGGCTCGTCCCGGAGGTCCTCCGCCGGGCGCGGCGCGAGCGACGGCTTCCAGCTCGGCAGGTAGCACCAGTCGGCGATGTCCTCCTTCTTCGCCGTGGCGTCCCCGCCGAACGGGCTGAACCCTTCCTGCCAGGCCTCGATCCAGAACCGCTGGCGCTCGAAGGGATAGGTCGGCAGCGACACGCGGGCGCGCCGGTCGTCGCCGTGGAACGAGCGCCAATCGATCGCGGCGCCGGCGATCCAGAGCTGGCCCAGGCTCTTGAGCAGGAAGGTGAGGTCGTCGTCGCCGTCCTTCGGATGGCGGGTCGACGGGATCACCGGCTGATCGTCGGTGCGCGCGGAGTGCCGCCGCGCCAGGGTGGTCAGCGTGTTGCCCGGCCCCACCTCGAGCAGCAGCCGGCTCTCGTCCGCGAGCAGCTCGCCGACGCCGGCGGCGAAGCGCACGGTGCCGCGGATGTGGCGCGCCCAGTACCCGGGGTCGGTCGCCTCCTCCTCCGTGAGCCAGGTGCCGGTGACGTTCGAGACCACCGGGATCGACGGCGCCGAGAGCTCGACCTGGGAGAAGCGCTCGGCGAACGGGCCGAGGATCGGCTCCATCATCGGCGAGTGGAACGCATGGCTGGTGTGGAGCGGCCGGCAGGCCAGGCCGTCGGCCTCCAGGCGCTCCCGGAGGGCGGCCACGGCGTCCGCCGGGCCGGAGACCACGCACCGGCCCTCGGCGTTGACCGCCGCCACCGAGAGCTGGGCGTCGAGGTGCTTCTCGACCTCCTCCTCGGAGAGCGGCACGGCGAGCATGTCCCCGCCGGGCAGATCCTGCATCAGGCGGCCACGGGCGGCGACCAGGGCGAGGCCGTCCTCGAGACTGAAGATGCCCGCCAGGTGGGCCGCCACGTACTCGCCGATCGAGTGCCCGATCATCGCCGTCGGCTCGATGCCCCAGGAGCGCCACAGGTGGGCGAGGGAGACCTCGACGGCGAAGAGCGCCGGCTGGGTGTACGCGGTCTGCTGCAACTGCTCACCGGCCTCCGCGGCGCCGGCCTCGTCCGGGTAGAGGAGCGTCCGGAGATCGAGCCCCAGGTGGGGCTCCAGGATCTCGGCGCAGCGGTCGATCGACTCGCGGAAGGCCGGCTCGCTCTCGTAGAGGCCCCGGGTCATGCCCGCGTACTGGGAGCCCTGCCCCGAGAACATGAAGGCGACCGACGGCCGACGGCCGGAGGCCACGCCCTGGACCACGCGGCCGGGCGCGTCACCGCGCAGAGCGGCGACCGCCTCGTCCCGGTCGGCAGCCACCACCACTTGGCGGAGCGGATGGAGCCGGCGCCCCACCTGGAGCGTGTAGGCGGCGTCCGCGAGGGAGAGGTCCGGGTGCGTCTCCAGGTGGCTCGCCAGGTCGGCGCCGATCGTCTCCAGCACCGCCTGGGAACGGCCCGCGAGCGGCAGCATCTGCCGCGCCCGGGAGGGCGGAGCCGGCTCGCGGCCCGGCGCCTCCTCGACGATCAGATGGGCGTTGGTGCCGCCGATGCCGAAGGCGCTGACTCCGGCCACGAGCGGCCCGCCGTCGGCCTCCCAGGGCACGAGCTCCGTGTTGACGAAGAACGGGCTCTCGTTGAAGTCGATCTGCGGGTTGGGCTCGTCGAAGTTGATCGACGGCGGAAGCTGGCGGTGCTTCATCGCCAACACGGTCTTGATCAGCGACGCGCCGCCCGCGCCGACGCCCAGGTGACCGATGTTGCCCTTGACCGAGCCCAGAGCACAGAAGCCGCGGCGCTCGGTCGAGTCCCGGAACGCCCTGGTCAGGGCGGAGACTTCGATCGGATCGCCCATGTTGGTGCCGGTGCCGTGGGCCTCGACGTAGGAGATGGTCTCGGGGTCGACCTCCGCCACCGCATGGGCCGCCCGCACCACCCGGTACTGGCCGTCGACGCCGGGGGCGCTGAACCCGACCTTCGCGGCACCGTCGTTGGTCACCGCCGAGCCGCGGATGATGGCGTGGATGTTGTCGCCGTCCTCGAGCGCCTCGTCGAGCCGCTTGAGCACCACCACCCCCACGCCGCTGCCGAACATGGTGCCGTTCGCCTTGGCGTCGAACGGGCGCACGTGGCCGTCGGGCGAGCCCACGTCCCCCTCGACGTACGGGTAGCCGTACTCCGGGAAGCGAATGCCCACGCCGCCGGCCAGGGACAGGTCGCACTCGCCGGCGTTGAGCGCCTGACAACCGAGGTGCACCGCCACCAGCGCCGTCGAGCAGGCGCTCTGGACGGTCACGCTCGGCCCGCCGAGGCCGAGCTTGTACGAGGTGCGCGTGGCGATGTAGTCCTTGTCGTTCGAGATCTGGATCTGGAAATCGCCCACCCGCTGCACCAGCGACTGGTTCGAGTAGACGTTCAACAGGTAGCCGTTGAACCGCGAGCCGGCGTAGACGCCGACCGGAAAGTCGATCCGGTCCGGGTCGTACCCGGCATCCTCCATCGCCGCCCACGCGGACTCGAGGAAGACCCTCTGCTGCGGGTCGATGAGGTCGGCCTCCCGGGGGCTCACGGCGAAGAACCCGGCGTCGAAGTGGTCGGGATCCTCGATCACCCGCGCCCTGCGCACCCAGTGGGGAGCCCGCAGGGCGTTGTCGCCGGCACCCGAGGCTCGCATCTCCTCCTCGGTCAGGTCCTTGATCGACTCGATTCCCTCGCAGAGGTTCTGCCAGAAACGGTCCAGATCCTCGGCGCCGGGGAAGCGGCCGGCCATGCCCACGATGGCGACTTCGAAACCAGTGCGATGGGTGGGGTTGTCCGCGTTGTCAGTCATGGTCTCTCCTTCGGTTCCTTCGAGGGCATCACTCAGCGCTTGATCCGCTGACGTCGTTGTTTGAGTCGGTCACGGCCCTTCTTCAGCTCGTCGTCCCGCTGCCACTCCCGGTCCTCGGTCTCGCGCCCCGAGGTCGCGCCGCCCGGCGTGAGGTGGGCGGCCAGCGAGCCGACGGTCGGATGGTTGAACAGCTCCACCATCGGAATCGACCGGCCGAACGCCTCCTCCAGCCGGCCGTGGACCTGGACCAGCAGAAGGGAGTTGCCGCCCAGGTCGAAGAAGTTGTCGTCGGTGCCGATCGCTTCGAGCTCGAGCACTTGGCGCACGATCTCGGCGATGGTCTTTTCGGCGTCGGTCTGGGGAGGTCTCGAATCCACGGTCACCTCTCGGGAGCTGTCGTCGATCCGGGCGAGAGCCCGGCGGTCGATCTTGCCGTTCGGGGTCAGGGGGATGGCGTCGACCACGGCGAAGCCGGCCGGCACCATGTAGGCGGGCAGCCGGTCGCGCAAGAAGGCGCGCATCTGGTCCGGCGTCGGGGGCGGGGCGCCGGTCTCGTTTTCGGGCTCGGGCTCCACGTAGGCGACCAGCCGCCGCCCCCCCGGGCCACCCTCCTTGGCCAGGACCACGGCGTCGCGCACCGTCTCCATCTCCATCAGGCGGGCCTGGATCTCCCCCGGCTCGATGCGGAAGCCCCGGATCTTGATCTGCTGGTCGGCGCGGCCCAGGTAGACCGCCGAGCCGTCCGCCAGATATCGGCCCAGGTCGCCGGTGCGGTACAGGCGGTCGCCCGGAGCACTGGTGAACGGGTTGGCGACGAAGCGCTGCCCGGTGAGCTCCGGATCGCCCAGGTATCCCGCCGCCAGGTGGGGGCTCCGCATGCACAGCTCCCCCACCTCGCCGATGGCACAGAGCCGCTCGCCCGGGGCGAGCACCAGGAGCTGGGCGTCCCGCATGCCGCGGCCGAGCGGGAGGATCTGGGACGAGCGCGAGCGCGCCGCGCCGCCGGCCTCCTCGCCGCCCTCCGGCGGAATCTCGTGGAAAGCGACCGCCCGCTGGGTCTCCGTCGAGCCGAACAGGTTGACGCAGGTCACCCGCGGCGCCAGGCCCCGCAGCCGTTCCACGTCGCGCACGGTGAGCACGTCCCCCACCAGGAAGACCCAGTGCAGGGAGTCGGCGCGCACCCGGCGCCCGCCCGGCGCCGGCTCGGTCAGCACCTGGCTGAGCGCCGGCGTCAGGTGGCTGACCGTGATCCGCTCCCGGGCCATCCAGTCCGCCAACCTCCCGGCGCCGCCCATGTCGAGCGGATCGGGCGCGGCGAGCGTCGCTCCGAACCAGACGGGGGTGAACATGTCCCTCTGGAGCGGATCGTGGGCCAGGCCGGAGAGCATGCTGAAGCGGTGGCCCTCGTCGACCCGGAAGCGCTCCCGCTGCCAGGGCAGGAAGTGGGAGAGCGGGCCGTGGCGCCCGAGGATGCCCTTGGGCGTGCCGGTCGAGCCGGAGGTGAACGCGACGTAGGCGATGTCGTCCGGCCCCAGCTCGACCGCGGGCGGACGCTCCTGCCCCTCGGCCTCGCCGTCGACGAGCCCCGAGGCGGGCAGATCGAGCCGCCGGCAGCCGTCGAGCGCGTCGAGCGCCGCCACCAGCTCCGCCGGCGGCTCCCCCGCCGCCTCGAGCGCGATCCACGCCCGCGGCGCCGCCAGTCGTACGATCTCCACCTGGCGCTGCGGCGGGTAGGCGGGATCGAGGATGACGAACGCGCCGCCCGCCTTGAGCGTGCCGAACACCGCCGCCAGCAACGGCGCCACCCGCTGGGCGTAGATCACCACCCGGTCGCCGCGGTCGACGCCCAGCGCGCGGAGCCGATGGGCGACGCGGTTCGACCGGCGCTCGAGCTCGCCGTAGGTCCAGGTCCGGAACGGATCGCTCACCGCCACCGCGTCCGGCCGGGCGCCGGCGTTGGCCGAGAGCCGCGCGGCCACCGAGCCGTGCCAGGTGGTGTCCAGGGCGGCACACGGGTCGGGCAGCACCCGGGCCTCCTCCGGCCCGGCCGGCGACAGGCTCTCGAGCGGCGCGTCCGGCGCCGCCACCGCCCGCGCCAGAAGCGTCTCGAGCTGCGCCAGGATGCGCCCCGCGGTCGAGGTCTCGAACAGGTCCGCGTTGAACACGAGCTGGAGGTCCACGCCCCCATCCCTGGGATGGGCGTAGAGCGTGAGGTCGAACTTCGACGGCATCTCCGGCGGCGACAGCAGCTCCAGGTCCAGCCCGGTCAGCTCCGCCGACTCGTCGATCGGCAGGTTGAGCATGTTGAAGAAGACCTGAAAAAGCGGCGTCCGCGACAGGTCGCGCCCCGGCTTGAGCTCGTCGAGGAGCATCTCGAACGGCACGTCCTGGTGGGCGTAGGCCCCCAGGCAGACCTCCCGCGCCCGGTCGACCAGCTCGGCAAAGCTGCCGGCGCCCTCGAGGTCGGTGCGCAGCACCAGGGTGTTGAGGAACATGCCGATCAGCCGCTCGACCTCGCGCCGCCCGCGGCCGGCGACCGGCGAGCCGACCGCCACGTCCTGCTCACCGCTCAGACGGCCCAGAAGGAGCTGGAGCCCGGCGAGCATGACCATGAACAGCGAGGCTCCCCGCTGGCGCCCGAGCTCCTGCAGAGCGCCGGTCAGCTCCGGGGCGATGCGTCCCGAGGAGCGACCGCTGGTGAACGTCTGGACCGCCGGCCGCGGCCGGTCGAGGGGCAGCTCGAGGGTCGGCGGCAGGTCGCCGAGACACCCACGCCAATAGGCGAGCTGCGCCTCGCGCTCTCCCCCTTCGAGCCACTCGCGTTGCCAGAGGGCGAAGTCGGCGTACTGGAGCGGCAGCGGATCGAGATCGGCCGCTCCGTCCCCGGCGCGGTAGAACGCCGCCATCTCATCCAGCAGCACCCCCAGCGACCAGCCGTCCGAGACGATGTGGTGAGTCGTCACCTGAAGCACGTGGCGGTCCGCGGCCTCGCGCACCAGCAGCAGACGCACCGGAGGACCGGCCGCGAGATCGAACGAGCCGCCCGCGCCGACGGTCACCGCCGACACCAGCGCCCGCTCCCGGGGGGCATCCCCGAGCGCCGACAGATCGACCAGCGGCAGACCCATGCGGGGCTTCGGCAGGACGGTCTGGACCGGCTTGCCTCCGGCCGCCGGGAAGACCGTGCGCAGCGCCTCGTGGCGCTCCGCGATGCGGTAGAGGGCACGCCCCAGGCGCGGCAGGTCGAGGGCACCGCCGAGGCGCGCGGCGACCGGGATGTTGTAGGCGGAGCTCCCCGGCTCGAAGCGATCGAGGATCCAGAGCCGCTCCTGGGAGTAGGAGAGGGCCGAGCTCGGCCCCCGGGATCGCGGGGCGAGCGCCGGCACGGCCGGACGGGCGGCGCTGTCGGCCTCCGGGGCGTCACCGGTGCCGGCGACAGCCGCGGCCACGCCGGCGACCGTCGGCGCTTCGAACAGGCGGCGTAGCGGCAGCTCCACGCCCAGGGTCTCGCGCACCCGCGAGACCAGGCGGGTGGCCTTGAGCGAGTGACCGCCCAGATCGAAGAAGTTGTCGTGGATGCCCACCCGCTCGACCCCGAGCAGCTCGGTCCAGATCTCGGCCAGGAGCTCCTCCACCGGGTCGCGGGGCGGCGCGTAGACCGCGCGCCGCGCCTCGAGAGCGGTCGTTCCCAGGGCGGCGAGCGCCCGGCGGTCGATCTTGCCGTTGGGCGAGAGCGGCAGGGCGTCGAGCACCGTGA
>Ga0210122_1000291_pt1 | contig 16777 bp, 12 predicted proteins | sample Muzzi_CordB_D2_FD_185530 | JGI IMG/M metagenome (GOLD analysis project Ga0210122, IMG submission 185530) | Wetland microbial communities from San Francisco Bay, California, USA, that impact long-term carbon sequestration - Muzzi_CordB_D2 (SPAdes) | ecosystem: Environmental > Aquatic > Marine >... | reverse complement strand
GGTCCCACACTTGTGGTGGGTCTGGAGGCGGCCGGGTACGAGCCCCGGCCCTACACCTGTGGTGGACCGGCCCCCCGGCCGGTGTAGGGGAGGGGCTTGTCCCCTCCCGCAACAGGCCATGCACCACGCCCCCTACCGGTCTCGATCCCCAGGCCCGGCTCCACGTCTGGGAGGTGGTGGAGGAGGCGGCGCTCCCGGGGGTCACCGGTGCCGACGCCCACGAGAGCCGGGGTTGGATGATCCGCGTCCGAGTACATGCTGAGGATCACCACCTTGGTCCGGGCGTTGCGCTCCACCAGCCGGCGCGTCACCTCGAGGCCGTTGAGCTTGGGCATCGGAATGTCGCAGACGACCACGTCCGGGTGGTCGGCCTCCGCGGCAGCCAGCAGTGCACGGCCGTCACCCACCGTCCGGACGACTTCGGTGTCGGACTCGAGGAGCCGCTCCAGGCCCAGGACGAAGAGGAGGTGCTCGTCCGCGAGCACGATACGGGGGAGAGGGTCGGGCATGCTCGGTCTCCAGGGAAGAATCGAGAAAGCGACGGGAGACGCCAGCGTCCGTCTTGCAACAGCATATTATAAGAGATTGCTCCTTTCGGGGCCGGAGGAGAGGAGAGGTGCAGCCGGCCCCGTCATCGATTCGTTGAGAGAAATCATCGGTTCGGCGGATGCGACCACGATCGCGAAACAACTATACTGAGACGAGATGCGTCGACGCTTGAGCTGAGCTCCATTGCCCCCCGGTCCTCCCCGTATCCCCCGGCCCCGGCTCTCGGGGTCGAATCGATCCTTCCCAAAAAATTGAGAGGAGGAGGTCATGCGAGTGATCGAGAGTCTCGCGAGTCGCGTCTTCATCTGCTGTATCGCCCTGCTGGCGCTCACCCCCGTGGTGGCGGCCCAGACCGACCCGGTCGGGCTCGACGGCGACGGTCCGTGGGTGGTCCGCGTCAAGACCGTCGACCGGGAGGTCGTCCGCGGCCTCGCCCAGTGGTACGACGTCTGGTCGGTCCATCCCGAAAAGGGCTTCGTCCTGGTCGAGGTGGATCGCCCAGGCGCGGGCCGGCTGATCGCGGACGGGTTCGCGATCGAGGTGGACGCGCAGCGCACGGCACGGCTCCAGGAGGTCCTGGGGCGCGCCGAGCCGGGGCCGCCGTTGCGCATCGGCGCACGGAACCAGACCTCCGGCATCCCCGGCTTCCCCTGTTACCGCACGGTGGAGGAGACCTTCGCCGACGCCGCGGCGATCGCCGCGGCCCACCCCGACTTCGCGACCTGGACCGACGTCGGCGACTCCTGGGAGAAGACTCAGAGCCCGACCGCCGGCTACGACATGAACGTGCTCCGCCTGACCCAGGCGGCGGTGCCGGGCCCCAAGCCGATCCTCTTCCTGAGCTGCGCCATCCACGCCCGGGAGTACACCACCGCCGAGCTCTGCCTCCGGTTCGCGGAGCGGCTGGTCGACGGCTACGACGTCGATCCGGACGCGACCTGGCTTCTCGACCACCAGGAGGTCCACCTGCTCCTCCACACGAACCCGGACGGGCGGAAGATGGCCGAGACCGGCCTCTCCTGGCGCAAGAACACCAACAATGACTACTGCTCCAACACGAGCTCCCGGGGCGCGGACCTCAACCGCAACTTCGACTTTCAGTGGGGCTGCTGCGGCGGCTCGAGCAGCTTTGCGTGCTCGACCACCTACCGGGGGCCGTTCGCTGCGTCAGAGCCGGAGATCCAGGTGCTCCAGGCCTATGTCGCCTCCGTCTTCCCGGACCAGCGGCCGGACGACCTGGTGACACCTGCTCCCACCGACGCCACCGGCGTGGCCATGGACATTCACTCCTATGGGCAGCTCCTGCTCTGGCCCTGGGGCTTCGACTACGACCCCGCACCCAACTCGACCCAGCTCCAGACCCTGGGCCGGAAGCTCGCCTACTTCAACGGCCACGACCCCGGGCAGGGGACCGATCTCTACGTCACCGACGGCTCGTCGAAGGACTTCTACTACGGCACCCTCGGCGTGGCGGCGTTCGTCAGCGAGCTGGGCACGCAGTTCTTCGAGAGCTGTAACTACTTCGCCTTCGACATCCTGGAGCAGAACCTGGAGACCCTCCTCTACGCCGCCAAGGCGGCGCGGGCGCCGTACATGGAGCCCGCGGGGCCCGAGCCTCTCGGCGTGGCGGTGCCGCCGCGGGCGGTGGAGCCGGGTGACCTGGTGGCGGTGAGCGCGACACTCGACGACACCCGCTACAGCACGCTCGACGGCATCGAGCCCTCCCAGGCGATCGCCGCCGCCGAGCTCTACGTGGACGTGCCGCCCTGGGAGACGGGCGCCACGCCGCTCGCCATGGGCGCCTCCGACGGCCTCTTCGACTCGACGATCGAAGGGGTGGAGGCGACACTCGATACCACCGGCCTCGCGGTCGGCCGCCACACTCTGTTCGTTCGGGGCCAGGACGCCGCGGGGAACTGGGGCGTGGTGAGCGCGGTCTTCCTGCACGTGATCGACTCGGTGACGGCGCCGACCCTCCAGGGTACGGTGCTCGACGCCGGGACCGCCGCGCCCGTGGCGGCCACGGTCCGCGCCGGGGACTTCGAAACCACGACGGACGGCGCCGGCGTCTACTCCATGCGCCTGCCCGCCGGCAGCTACGACGTGACGGTGGTGGCCACCGGCTACCGGTCCGCGACCACGGAGGGCGTGGCAGTGGCGAGCTCCCAGACCACCGTCGAGGACTTCGCTCTCCGGCCCTTCGCCGGCATCTGGGCGGATGACGCGGAGGCGGGCAACCCGGGCTGGACGGCCGGCGCCCCCTGGGCGATCACCACCGAGCGCGCGTTCAGCCCGACCCATGCCTGGAGCGACAGCCCGGGCTCCCTCTACGCCAACAACGCCAACGTCTCCTTGACGTCGCCGGTCTTCGACCTGACCGACTACTCCGGGACGCTCCTCTCGTTCCGTCACATCTACGACCTCGAGCCGCTCTTCGACTTCGCGCGGGTCGAGGTCTCGACCGACGGCGGCGGGAGCTGGAGCGAGGCGGCGATCTTCGGCGGCAAGCGGACCGACTCCTGGGCGCTCGAGGAGATCCCGCTCCTGGCCCTCGACGGCCAGGCCCAGGCCCGGCTCCGCTTCCGGCTCGAGACGGACGACTCGGTGCGGGAGGACGGCTGGTTCCTGGACGACATTCTGCTCGAGGCGGTCTACGGCCAGGTGCCCGAGTGCTCGACCGATCCGGAGTGCGACGATGGCCTGTTCTGCAACGGTGCCGAGACCTGCGCCGGCGGTACCTGCCAGCCGGGCAGCGATCCCTGCCCGGGCCAGAGCTGTGACGAGGGGACCGACACTTGCGTCGCGCTTCCGACGGCACAGCTCGAGTGGGGCAGCGTGAGCGTGGGGGCGGCGGCGGTGACGGTACCGCTCTCCAAGGTCTACACGAGCCCGGTGGTGGTGACCGCGGTCCAGTACTCCAACAACACGGCGCCGGTCGTGCCCCGGATCTCGAACGTCACCCCGACCAGCTTCGACTTGCGGCTCCAGAACCCCGCGGGAGGAACCCCGGTAGCCGACCAGGTGAGCTACCTGGTGGTCGAGGAGGGCGTGTGGACGGTCGATGGCGTGACGATCGAGGCCTGGACCTACACCTCGACGGTGACCGACGAGAACAACTCCTGGGTGGGGGAGGACCAGACCTACGGCCAGAGCTACACCGCTCCGGTGGTCGTGGGTCAGGTGATGAGCACCAATGACCCCGGTTGGTCGGTCTTCTGGGATCGGGGCGCGACCCGACTGCTGGCGCCGACGGCGACCGAGCTCGGCACCGGCAAGCACGTGGCCGAGGACACGGACGTCACCCGCGCCGACGAGGTCGTGGGCGTGGTGGTCTTCGAGGCCGGCCACGGCACCCTGGGCGGCGTCGAGTACGAGGCGGCCCAGGGGCCGGACTCGGTGCGCGGCGTCGACAACTCGCCGCCCTACCCGTACACCTTCGTCACGCCGTTCGCCACGGCACCGACGGTGGCCCTGGTGACCCAGGCGGGGATGCAGAGCTCCGAGGGGAGCTGGGCGCAGGTGCACGGGCCGACCCTGGCGACGCCGACGACGCTCTACCTCTCCGTCGACGAGGACCAGATCGGCAAGAGCGAGCGCCGGCACTCCACCGAGCAGGTGGGCTACGTGGTGTTCGCCGCTCCGGGGGTGATTCCGTAGGCGTTGCGGAGGGTGGGCTCCCCCGGTCACCAGGTGGCCGGGGGAGCGCCCGTTGAAGATCAGACTGCGCGGGTCGTTACCCGTGCTGTTGCTCGGTGATCCAGTCGAGGAGCTTGCGCGCCTCGTCGTCGCCCTCGGCAGCTCTCGGCTCGCCCCACGCCCGCAGGAGGTCGAGCAGCTCGCTCGCTCGCTCGGCGTCGGTGCCGGCCAGGTTGAGGTAGACCGACGCCGCGTCTCGGGGACGATCGAGCTCCAGCAGGCAGCGGCCGAGGCCGAACAGGGCGTCCGGGTTCTTCGGCTCGAGCTTCTGCGCCATGCCCCACGCCGGGAGGGCCTTTTCGGCCTGTCCGGTTTCGAGCCAGGCCAGGCCGAGGCCCGCGTAGGCCTCCGCCAGCTCCTTGTCGAACCGGATCGCCGTGAGGAACTGCTCGGCCGCCGACTCGTAGGAGCGCGCCGCCCGGGACTCGAGCTTCTCGCGCTTCTTTCCCTCGACCTCGCTCGCCTTGGCGAGGTACTTCTCCGCGTTCTTGAGGGCGGTACGCCCTTGCATCAGAGCGTTGCGCGCCGCCAACTGCGGGTTGTCGGTTTCGGGGATGTCGAGCATCTCTGGCTCTTGCGCGGGATGCTCCGGGAACTGCTGGGCCGCGACCACCGTGGTGCCCATGCCGGTGAGGACGAGGGCCAAGAGCAGGATCGGGATTCTATGTCGTCGCACGGTGTCCATGGTGAGCATGGTATCTCGGTTCGGGGCTAGTTGAGCAACTGGATTTTCGAGTGGCGAGGCCGGGGCGAGCCTGACCCGACACCGATTCGGATGGCCGAGGGGGCGCGATTCGAGCCATCGATACTTTCGGAGAATCGAAATCGCTGGTATTCTGCGAACAAGTCAGGCATTTCAGCTCGTCTCCGGCACGTGGTGGTCGACGCTCGGCGTGCGTACTCCGTTCGGCTTTGCGGTCGCCGCCAGGGCCGCGGGACGTGACCATCCACCCACCTCGACGAACGGAGGTCCCCGATGAGGTTGTCCCTGATTTTCGCCGTTGCTCTGCTTCTCACCGCTGGCGTCGCATGGGCGGGGGAGACCGCTCCCGCGGAGGTCGCGCCCGCCCTCGAAGGGGGCGGCTGTGTTCTTCCGGACCTGGCCGGGCTATCGGACGAAGAGGCGGAGGCGGTCCTCGACAAGGCGGGCTTCGACACCACGGCCATCGACACCGCCACGCCGATGTGCCCGGTCCGGTTCAGTTGCTCGAGCATCGTCAACTGTGGCATCGGGTCGCTGTGCTCGGCGGCCGACATCGGTCCCTGTTGCACGACCAGCACCGGGCTCGGCATTTGCTGCACCAACGGCACGATCAAGGTGAAGAGCTGCCCTTGCCGGTGCACCGGCAACCCGTGCAACATCGTCTGCCCCTACAGCACCGACGTGCAGTGGAGCTGCTCGTAGGCGCTTGAAGGTCGAGCAACAGAAAGTCCAGGGGGCAGGGCGCCGCGGCTTCGGCGCGGCTGCCCCCTCGTCTTTCGATGTGTTCCCGGTCATGGGCCAGATGAACATTTCATGCCTTGAATCAGACGTCTCATGGGATAAATAGACAACCCGTGGGCCGTCGCGACGTGGCTCGAGACCCGATGCCGGATCGGTCGAGCGCGCCCGCCGGAATGGGGGCGTGGTCGACATCTGATCAACCGACGATCTGTCGAGACAGGAGTCCGAGGAGCTCGGGATCGAGCCCACGGATTTCTCGGGCAGACTCCAGGGAGGCTCCCATGAAAAGACGACTCTCAGTGACCCTCGCCGTTGTCACGTGCCTGGCGGTGCTGACGCTGTGCCAACCGGCCGGAGCGCAGGACCAGCCCCCGGCGGCCATCTGCTCGGCCCCGTCCGCCCTCTTGCCCTTCGGCTCCGGTCCGGTGCCCGTTCAGGGCTGTAACTTCTGCACCGGTGAGGACTTCTGTCCGCAGTCGGGCGTGCGCTGCTCCTTCCTGGGCACGTGCGCGAAGGGGGGAAACCGCTGCTGCAACTACGGTTGCGAGTGCGATCCCACCTGTACCACCGTGTCGCAGCCCGACCAGGTCTGCTCCTACCAGGTGCCGACCTGTCCCACCTGTCCGCGGGGGACCTTCTGCCAGGTCAGCTACTGCGGCGGCGAGGGCATCCGGTGCACGCACAACGGCACCTGCGGCCCCGGGGGGTGCTGCAACTACGACTGCGGAGTGGATCTCACGTGTACGCTCCCCGACCCTCTGCCCCCGAACGCCTGCTGAGGGTGGTGCCGTAGGGGTCGGAGGTGAAGCAGACGACCCCCGGCTGACTCCGTCTTGCCGAGCCCGACCCTCAGGAGGCCGGCGAGTAGAGGCCGTCGAACAGGGTCTGCCAGGTCTCGCCGTCGTCCTTCGACGCTCGCCAGAGCTGGCGAACCCGCCCGTCCTCGAGCGGCTCCCAGCGGATCTCGTGGAGCACCTCGACCGCGGGATCCTGCTGGGACGGACGGTGACCGCGCATCACCATGGCGCCGCCGTCGATGCCCCCTTCGAGGAGCAGCAGGCCACCCTGGCCGTCGACCCAGGTCTGGTGCCAGACCCCGCGGGCCGCATCGTAGAGGTTGAGACTGGTGCCGACGCTGCCGCTCGTCCCCTTCCAGCTCTCACGGAGCGCGCAGCCGTCGTAGAGAAGCTCGATCCGGTTGGTGCCGGCGAGGGCGCCGTCCGGCCGCCGGACCTCCCAGGAGCCGAGCCAGAAGTCGAACTGTCGGTGCTCTGGGGAGGCGCAGGGAGGCGTCTGATCCGCCGCCGCGGGGGACTCGGCCGGGGCGGCGGAGGCGGTCTCCGAAGGAGCGGCCGGCTGCTCGCCCTCCTGGGTCTGAGCGGCGAGGTGGACCGGCGTCGCGAGGAGGGCGAGCAGGGCGAGACAGGCCGCCGAAACGGACGAGAGAATGAGGTTGTCGACGCGGTGAGGACGGGCAGTGTCCGTCATGGCGGAGCTCCTTTCAGTGTTTGACGATGGGAGAGTCTACCGGGTCAGGCGGCGGCGCCGGGGCCTGGCGAGAGCGCCCGTCGATCGCTCGATGGGTCGGCCCGGTTGGAGGTGGAGACCGGGATCTCATCCTTCGGCCCCGGCTCGTCGAGAGAAATGACGTCACCGTCTCCTGCCACTTGATGCGGGAGCCGGCGTCGTCCATGGCGCTGGTGCGGCGCTACGGTCTTGCCTCGATCCTCTGGCGGGAACGGCCGTTTGATTCGAGATCGCGGGTGCGCAGCCCGAAACGGGGGAACGATGATGGATGCTTCAGGAAGCGTTGAAGGCTCTGGGGATGTGCTGGGCCGAGTCGTGATTGCCAGGGAGGATATCTGCGAGCTCGACGGGAATCGCGAGGTCATCCGGGTGCCGCGCGACGAGGTCCGGCTGGTCGAGCTCTGCCGGGACTCGGGCTCACACCATCCGATCCTTCAAGCGGCTCTCGGGGTCGTTCTGAGCACCTTCGGACTGTGGGGCGTCGGCGGCCTGGTCGCATGGTTGCGGGAGGGCGGGGTGCTCTACCTCGGCATCACGACCGCGCTGATCGTGCTTCTACCCGTCGGAGCCTGGGTAGTGTTCGACGCCTTCCGGCCCAGAGTGCTGCTTCGGCTGAGATTGAACAAGGGGCGACGGAAGCTCCTCTTCGGCAGCGAGCTGGGCAAGAGCGAGCGAGACGCGCTTCCGGATCTCGTTCGCTCAGCCTGCGCTCGGAACAGCTACCCGTGCGAGATCCTGCTCTAGAGCTCGCCGACCATCGAAAAGGAACAGCTCGCACAGACGATGAAAGGGCTCTCTGCCGCGGAGCTCGTGGAGATCGCCGATTCGGATCCCGACGAGTACACGGAGGAGGCCCGGGCTCTGGCGTGGGCTGAGCTCGCCGGCACAGACAGGGTGGCACCCCGGATTGCTGGCCGACGCGGAGGCCCTCCACCGCCGCGCTCTCCGGCTCCACTCGAAGGCACGGCCGAAGGACCACCGTGCGTCGTTCGAAGGGGTGGACTTACGGCAGGGGGCCACTCCCGCACTGGCACTCCCAGCCGCCGGTCGAGCAGCGGTAGCCACCGCTGTAGATGTTGCAGTTGCCCCAGCCCTGGCCGCTGCCCAGGTAGCAGGCCTGTCCCCGGGGCCGATGCCATCACTCAGCGGGGTCACGGTGACTCGGACAAGCCGGCGGACGGCTACGCCATGACCGACTTCGCCGATTTCGTCGACACCCTGACCGACCCCCTCGACCCGGCCTTCGTCCACGACTTCCAGGCATCGACGGTCTACAGCCCGGTACCAGCGGAGCTCCCGGACAGGGTGGTGGCCGAGAGTCTGAAGGTCCCCGGTCGCCAAGGTTTCTCCTACGATGGTGTACCCGCCCGTTCAGGCGAGGCAGCGAACCTACCCCGGCGGGTGTTTTAATTCTTCTTTTAGGAACACAAAATATCCGAAGGTGCGGTGTGGTCTGCCAAGTTTCGGGGCCGATGGTCCCTCACGGAAAGGAAACCGAGATGAGGCAGAGACTTTTGTTCTTGGTGGTTGTTTGTGCTGCTCTGGTAGCGAGCAGCGCAACCGCCGGGGTGCCCGGGCAGATCGTCGGGCTCTCACCACTCTTCTGCGGTGAGGCCACGCCATTCGTAGCTGCTTCGAGCGGAGAGCTTCCCGGGACCATTGTGCGAGACACCGGCCAGTGCTCCGCGCAAGAGAGTTGCCAGGGGTACTGTCCTCCCGTGATCTCGTGCCAGGGAGACTACGAGTGTCTGGTTGGCTCCGGTTGGGTGCGGTGCGACGGAGGCCCTACCATTTACTGCAACCAGGGGACCGCCTGCGGCACGATCTGCTGCAGTAGCTACTACGTGTGTGACAAGTACTGCGGTGGGATCGGCGCCTGCTACGACGGCTGTTGCGAGTGCGAGCCGTAGACTCCCGGTGAAGCTTCGCCTCAAACCGACGAGGACGCCTCCAAGCGCAGGGGTGGGGGCGTCCCCTTTCCACCTCGAGGGTGGGAAGGGGATTGAGGGGTTCGGGGGTGATCCAGTGGATCGTCTAGATCGATCGGAGCGGGCTCACCGACGGTTCGGGCAATCTTGACTCAATCGTCACGAAGTCGGGTCTTGTAGATGTCTAGGGGCCAACCATGACGATCAGGCCTCGTTCGAGGAGCCTCGCCCCGTAGCCGATTTGGGCCCTCGGGGCGCTGCCGAGGCAGAGCGCCGCCAGGGCTAGTGGTCCGTCAATCCTCAACTGACGGGTCGTGGCGGTCCTTCACGCCGCTGGCGGCGTTGCTCCTCCTCGACGTAGGCACCGCTACGCCTGCGTCAGAGCGCCTTGCCAGCGACGCGAAATCCTCGCCAGATACCCTGTCAGTTGAGGGTTGACGGACCACTAGGACCGTCCAGGATCTCGTGCGAATCGTCATGCGTGGTCCCTTCCGAGTCGTCTGCCGGAGCCTATCGGATCGGAGGCCGGGTGACTTCTCGGAGGTGGTGGCCCTCCGGGTCCGGGCCTTCACGGCAGGGTCAGACGGCTCCCGATGGCAGGGGGTTCTTCGGCGACGAACGCTCCCTTCTGCCACCTGTAGAAGCGGTAGCGCGGGTCTTCGAGCGGGTGCTCGAACCGGTACCTGAGCCGGGTCGGGCCGTCCGGGCCCGAGGCGAGGATCTCGATCAGGAGGCCCGGCAGCTCGACCGTGTCTCCGGTGGCGAGCGGGCGCCGGCGGGTACGGAAGGCGTACAAGAACTCGTCCCGGAACATCCCGCCGTCGGGGAGCTCGAGGTCGAGGGTCCGCTCGTCGGGACGCGTGTAGCGATGCTCCCCGGAGGAGGCGCTGAGCTGCCTCCAGGCGGCGGGGATCACCTGGTCGTGGATCCGCCGCTCGTTGTACTCGTAGTACGTCTGGATGAACCAGCCACCGTCGAGGAAGACCGCCGTGTCGCCGGCTTCGATCTCTTCGAGCCCGCTCGTCTGAGGGGAGGCTTCCTCCGCCTCCAGGTAGGCGCGCGTGGGACCGACCGAGGCGAGCCACAGATAGGGCGAGTAGCCGAGATGGATCACGCCCAGGGCGAGGGCGACCAGGGCGGTGAGCCAGGCGAAAGCATTCCGCCGGGTCCGCCACCGCCGCCATGCGCCGTGGAGGCCGATCGCCAGGAGCACGGAGCCGCCGAGGAAGGGCACGATCGCGGCACGGTACCCGGGCACGGAGGCGAGGGCCGGTACCAGGGAGCCCGCGGTGCCCAGGGCGAGCCAGAGGGTGACCCGTCGCCGGTCCCGGGAGGCACCCCGGGCCACCGGCACCACCAGCAGGGCGAGGACGGCCAGGGCGCCGACACCGATGGCGGACTGAAGGAGCGCGGAGAGTCCCAGAGAGCTCAGGCTGAAGAGGCTGACCGCCCCGAAGACCATCTCGGAGACGACGGAGAAGGCACGGAGCGGAGCCGCCACGAGGAAGGCCCAGGGGGCGTCGGCAGGATTCAGATAGGCATCCTGCCCGGCGGTGCCGTACCCGTTGGCGACGTAGAAGCCCAGGTAGAGGGCCACCACGAGAACGGTCGGCAAAGCCGCCCGGACCCGCTCCCGCGGCTCCTCGGGCGCCACCAGCTCCCAGGCGAGGATGAAGCCGGCGAACACCAGCCCGGACTCGCCGCCGAGGAGCGACAGGCAGAGGGCGAGCGGTGCGAGCCACCGTCCCGGCGTCCAGCCGTTCCTTCGCCAGCGCAGATGAGCCAGGACCGCGACCAGACCGAACGTCGAGGCCACCAGCACCCACCGGGCGGCGTTGTAGAGAAACGTCGCCACGTTGCGTGTGGCGAAAGCGAAAAGGACCGCGCTCAGGCAGGCGATCGGTCCGGAGCCGTCGTCCTCGCGACCGAGGGCCTGCCGCGCCAGGGCCGCCAGCGAGGCCACCAGGGCGAGGTACCAGAGGAGCCCCACGAGTGCGTAGCCGAACGGGTCGCGGCCGAACAGCGCGTGGCAGACGGCGGTCGAGAGCGAGGCGAGCGGCCGGAAGAAGTCCATCTTCCAGCCCGGATCGGTAAACCAGGGGAACTCGCCGCTGGCGATCGCCGCACGGTTCAGCTCCGCGGAGCCGTCCGAGAACGTGAAGAGGTTCAAGGGCGCCACGCCCGGGCGCTCGATCGTCCCTTCGATGATGCCCAGTTGGAGAAGGTCCGAGGCGACGAACCGGTAGAGAGGCACATGGGGCGCCGCCACCAGAGTCGCGGCGAGGACGCCCCAGAGGATCGGTGACCTGAGAGCTCTCTTCACGGTGGCCTTCTCCTTGTTGTGGCAGCGCGCGGTGCGTGCGCTATCCGTTGTCGGCGGGATTGTGGCCGAGCTCCTTGAGCTTGCGGTAGAAGGTGGTGCGGGAGACGCCGAGGAGGCGCCGGGCCTGGGCGGCGTCCCCTTCCGCCGCGGCGAGGGCGACCCGGAAGGCGTCGGCCTCGGCCCGGGCGAGGGCGCTTTCGAGGGTCAGCGGGCGCGGCTCGTCCGCGATGGCGCCCGGGATTCGCTCGGACAGGTGGGGCAGGTCGAGCGGGGTCCCGGGATCGAGCAGCAGCACCGCCTTGGCGATCTCGTTCTGGAGCTCGCGGACGTTTCCCGGCCAGGGGTAGGCGAGGAGGGCGCCGAGGGCGGCGCGGGTGATGCCGGGGCTGGTGACGCCGTTGCGGTCGAGCTCCCGGCGCAGAAAGCTCGCCGCCAGGGCCGGCAGGTCCTCGGGGCGCTCCCGGAGCGGTGGCAGCTCGACCACGAACGCCGCGAGCCGGTGGTAGAGGTCGCTCCGGAAGCTCCGCTCGGCCATCCGCCGTTTCAGATCGACGTGGGTCGCGGCGAGGAAGCGGACGTCGATCGCCACCGGCCCCCGGGCCCCCAGGGGCCAGATCTCGCCGCTCTCGAGCGCCCGGAGCACCTTGGCCTGGACCTCCGGCGGCATGTCGCCGATCTCGTCGAGAAAGAGGGTGCCGCCGCCGGCCTGCTTCAGGAGGCCCGGCCGCGCCTCGACGCCGGTGGCCACACCCCGCTCGATGCCGAAGAGCTCGGCCTCCAGGAGCTCCCGGGGGAGCGCCGCGCAGTTGATCGCCAGGAACGGGCCCTGGGACCGGGGAGAGCGCTCGTGGATCCAGCGGGCCAGCACCTCCTTGCCGGAGCCGGACTCGCCGAGGATGAGGATGGGGATCTCGCCACGGGCCACCTTGCCGGCGTGCCGGTAGAGGTCCCGCATGGCCGGGTTGAGGCAGTCCGGTCCCTCGAGGGCAGCCGTTTGCGCGGGCGGGGCGGGCGGCTCGGCCCTCCCGCTGGCTGCCTGCCCTGCGGGCTCCGCCCCGTCGGGCCAGACCGCCAGCATCTGGAGCGCCAGCTCGAAGAGCGGCCGGAGCCGGTCGAGGCGGGGCTCACCTCCCTGCCAGAGAAGCAGCACCCAGCCGCCGACGGTGAAGCGCCGGTCCGGCTCGCCCGGATCGTCGTGGGGATCGGTCGCGGCCAGGGCGACCACCGCCTCGCCACCGGTCGCCGCCCCTCTCCGGATCTCGACCCGGCTGACGGGGAGCTCCCGCAGCCACTGGCCGGCCAGGCGGCAGGCCGCGGCCTCGACGGGCAGGCGGGGTGCTTCCGGCTCGAGGACCTGGCGCAGGCTCATCGCCAGGCGGTCGAGCGGGCCACTCCCCTGGGTCGAGGGCTCGCCGAGCACCTGGCCAGGTCCCTGCTGACCGGCGCCGGCCCCGGGAGCCGCGGCGCCGAGGATGGCGATGTCAGCACGGGAGCCGTCGGTGGCCTCGAGCAGCGCCTCGACCGGGCCGAAGGAGAGGAGGGCGTGATCGCTCACCCCGATCCGCGTCACCCGCCGGCCGTCGGCGAACGTGCCGTTCTTCGAGCCGTGGTCAGTGAGCACCACGCCGCCGTCCGGCAGGACCTCGATCCGGGCGTGGCGTCGCGACACGCCGCGGTGGTCGAGGTGGACCTTCGCCTCGGGCGACGAGCCGACGAGGTGCTCGCCGACGTCCAGGAAGTAGCTCCGGAGCGTCGCCTGCCCATCGAGTACCTTGAGGATGTAGGTCAATCCGCGATCGGCCCTTCACTGGATGGCTGGAACCCTAAGGTAAAGTCTAGCCGAGCCCGACCAGCGATGGCACGTGATGCGGCCTTCCCCGGAAGGAGAACGCCATGGACGACGACGAGCGCGCCGCCGAGCGCTCCCGGACCAGCCGGCCCGAAGCGAGCGAAGAGACGGAGTCCCTCCTGATGGCTTCCCGAGAGGGGCCGCGGAGAATCGGCCGCTACCGGGTGCTCCGCAAGCTGGGCGAGGGGGGCATGGGGGAGGTCTACGAGGCGGAGCAGCGGGAGCCGGTGCGCCGCCGGGTGGCGCTCAAGCTGATCAAGCCGGGGATGGACAGCCGGCAGGTGGTGGCGCGCTTCGAGTCGGAGCGCCAGGCGCTGGCGCTGATGGATCATCCCAACATCGCTCGGGTGCTCGACGCCGGCACCACCGAGGGCGGGCGCCCCTACTTCGTCATGGAGCGGGTCCAGGGGGTGCCGATCACCACCTACTGCGACACGCAACGCTCGAGCACGCGGGAGCGCCTCCGCCTGGTCGCCGAGGTCTGCGAAGGGGTCCAGCACGCCCACCAGAAGGGGGTCATTCATCGGGACCTCAAGCCCTCGAACGTGATGGTCACGGTGCGGGACGACCGGGCGGTGCCGAAGATCATCGACTTCGGCGTGGCCAAAGCGACGGCGCGACCGCTGACCGACCAGACGGCTCTGACCGAGCTGGGGCAGGCCGTCGGCACCCTCGGCTACATGAGCCCGGAGCAGGCGGAGATGAGCGCCCTCGACGTCGACACCCGGACCGACGTCTACTCCTTGGGCGTGCTGCTCTACGAGCTGCTGGTCGGGGCCCGGCCGTTCGATGCCGGTGACCTCCGCCGGCTCGGGCCGGACGAGCTGCGACGCCGGATCCGCGAGGAGGAACCGACCCGGCCGAGCACCCGGGTCAGCGAGCTGGGAGCCGCCGCGGAAGCGACGGCGGCGAAGCAGCGGACGACACCCCGGGTGCTCGAGAGGCGGCTGCGCGGCGATCTCGACTGGATCGTTCTCAAGGCGCTCGAGAAGGACCGCACCCGTCGCTACCCCTCGCCGTCGGAGATGGCCGCCGACATCCGCCGGCACCTGGCCGACGAGCCGGTGCTGGCGCGTCCGCCGAGCGTGCGGGATCGGTTGGGCAAGCTGGTGCGCCGGCACCGGGTGGCGATGACCGCCGCCGGTCTGGTGATTCTGGCCCTGGGTCTCGGTGTGGCCGGCACGGCCGTCGCCCTGGTGCGGGCCGTGCGTGCCGAGGAGCAGGCGCGCCAGGAGGCGGAGCGGGCCAACCGGGAGGCGGAGGCGGCGCGCCAGGTGTCGGACTTCCTGGTCGACCTGTTCAAGGTCTCCGACCCGGGCGAGGCGCGGGCCAACACCATCACGGCGCGGGAGATCTTGGACGCCGGCACCGAGCGGATCGCCGGCGGGCTGGAGGCGGCCCCTCTGGTCCAGGCGCGCCTGATGACGACCATGGGGGGCGTCTATCGCAACCTCGGCCTCTACGACCAGGCGCGTTCGCTCATGGAGCAAGCGCTCGCGACCAACCGGGAGGCCCTCGGGGAGGAGGACCCGGAGGTGGCCTCGAGCCTCAACAACCTGGCGGGGGTCCTCTACTACATGGGGGACTACGAGGCCGCGCGTGCGCTCTTCGAGCAGTCCCTGGAGCTTCGCGAGCGGGTTCTGGGACCGGATGACCCCGAGGTCGCGAAGACCTTGCAGAACCTGGCGCTCCTCTCCTGGCAGACCGGCGAGCTCGACCGCGCCGCCCCCCTCTACCGCCGGGCCATCGACATCATGGAGCGCACCATGGGCGCCGAGACCCCGGAGCTCGCCACGGTGCTCAACAACTACGCCATCCTGCTCTGGCAGTTGGGCGATCTGGACACCGCCCGGCCGCTCTACGAACGGGCGCTCGCGATCCGCCGGTCGGTGCTCGGAGCCGAGCATCCAGACGTCGCCCAGACCATGCACAACCTGGGCTTGATGCTGATCGAAAGCGAGGACTACGAGGCCGCACGCCCGCTTCTCGAGCGCTCGCAGGCGCTGCGGGAGAAGCGCCTGGGGCCCGACCACCCGGACGTCGCCCAGGGGCTCATCGGCCTCGGCCAGCTCTACCGGCAGGTTGGGGAGCTGGAGGCCGCTCGGGCCTCGTTGGAGCGCGCCCTGGCGATCCTGGAGCCGGCCGTCGGGCCCGACCATCCTCACGTCGGCATCGCGCTGGTGAACCTCGGCGAGGTCCTGGTGGCGGCCGGCGACTACGAGGCCGCGAGGCCGGTCCTCGAACGGAGCCTCGCCATCGCCGAGGCCAATTTCGGCCCCGTCCACGTCAACGTCGCGGGGGCCCTCCTGGGAATGGCCAAGCTCCAGCGGGCGACCGGCGACTACCAGGCCGCGCTCGCCTCCCTGGAGCGGGGCAGGGCGGTCTACGAGGAGACGCTCGGTAGCGCGAACGCGAGCGTGCTCGAGTCGTTGCAGCTCTCCGCCGAAGTCCTCCGAGCGATGAGCCGGGACGGTGAGGCCGAGGGCCTGGAGGCCCGGGCCCGGTCGATCCGGGCCGAGCTCGGACTCCGCACGTCCGGCTGAGGAGGCAGCGGTCGTGGGCCCTCGGGCCCGGTCCCGATTCTGGAACAGATCACCCCTGTCGCGAGGCCCGAAGTCCCGTCCACGGGATTCTCCGGGGCCGAATTCCCCCGCAGGACGGGCCTTTCCGCCTGGCACCCACCTTGCTCAAGGAAGAGACCGAGTCCGTCGGGTCGGTTGGACCCGGCGAATCGCTCCCGAAGCCGGCCGGCCGTCTGCACCGCGGAGCATCTTCAGCCAACGAGGGTCGGGCGCTGCCCGAGCGAAGGTCGGAGCCCGACCCGGTGATGGAGGAACGAAAATGTTTCCCAAGACGCTTCGACTGGCCCTTTCCGCTCTTCTCCTGCTCGCCGCCGTGGCGGCGTTCACGCCGGCCGCCCACGCCCAGCAGCCGCTGCTCAACGCAACCTTCTGGTGCGACTACATCCTCAACCAGAACGCGGACACCCAGCTCACCGGCTTCACCTCGACCGGCGGGCCCAACCAGTACCAGGGCACCAACACGACCATCCTGTCGTGGGGAGAGGGCTACCAGGACGGCTTCACGCTGAGCAACCCGCGCAACGTGAGCGCCGGCCAGGCGACCTGGACCTACGTCGGCAGCCCGTCCGGCATCACCTGCCGGGCGACGATCAGCAACTACGGCCAGTACATCGTTTTCGACCAGTGCTCGAACGGCATCTACATGACCTGCTGGGGACCGCACATCTAGGGCGGATTCGACCGATCCGGGCGCCGCGGGGCCGGACGGCTCCGCGGCGCTCTCCCCGTTCAGCCCTGGTCGTGTCCCCCACCTCTTCGGAGATCGTCTACGCCGCCACGAGGAGTGCCATCGGTGTGTTCAAGAGCACGGATGGCGGGGCGAGCTGGGTGCCGTCCAACGACGGCCTCATGGCCCAGCTCATCGGCAGCGTCTTCGCC
>Ga0210122_1000290_pt1 | contig 16782 bp, 15 predicted proteins | sample Muzzi_CordB_D2_FD_185530 | JGI IMG/M metagenome (GOLD analysis project Ga0210122, IMG submission 185530) | Wetland microbial communities from San Francisco Bay, California, USA, that impact long-term carbon sequestration - Muzzi_CordB_D2 (SPAdes) | ecosystem: Environmental > Aquatic > Marine >... | reverse complement strand
CGCGGCGCTGGCCGTGGAGTTGCTGGACAGGATCAGGCGGCTGGAGCGCGTTCTGCGTTAGGAGGCGGTCCTGGCCGTCCGTGTTTCGCCGGGGGGCGGATTCATTTATGCTTAATTCAATCAACCAACAGGAAACAGCCATGAAATACATGTTTTTGTCGATGTTGCTGTTGCTTAGCAACATGGCCGCTGCCAGTGATTTCGACGCCGTCGAGGCAAAGCTCAGGGCGGCCATGGCGTCGGATATCAGGACGGACGCGGAAAAGGCACGGGACCGCAACCGCCGTCCGATAGAAACGCTGAAGTTTTTCGGTTTGCGCGATGACATGACCCTGATCGAACTGATTCCCGGCGGCGGTTGGTACACCAAGCTGCTGGCGCCCGTCATGAAGGACAGCGGCCAGTATTACGCCGCGCTCGGTACCGGCACCATTGCCGGGACGGTACTGCACGAGCCCGGCTTCGAGAAAGCGAAGGTCACCGCGACCGACTCAAATATGTACCGCTCACCCGGAGCACGTTTTTATACGCTTGAAACCAATGGCCTTGGCGTGACGGGGGCCGACATCGTGCTGACTTTCCGCAATTACCATAACTTCGACGCCGCGGGCCGCGCGGCGCTGAACAGGGCCGTCTTCGACGCCCTGAAGCACGGCGGCATCTATGGTGTGGTCGATCACACCCGCCGCCACATGGAGGCGGATAACCCGGAGAACCGCCGCCGCACCGATCCGGTCATGGCCATCAAGGAAATCCAGGCGGCGGGGTTCAGGTTGGTGGATTATTCAACGCTGCATTTCAGGCCGGACGATGAACTCCGTTACGAAGTCGGCCGCCATACCGTGACCGGCAATACCGACCGCTTCACCTTGAAATTTATAAAGCCCTGAACCAGCCCGCATATTGCAGGCTCGGCCGCGCCGGGGCGACGGGAGCATGTTGAACCGCGTGACCGCGGTTTTGTCGAAGGTGTAGAGAGATGAACAAAACCATCCCATTGCTGATCATGATTGCACTATTCGGCGCCGCCGGTTGGTACTTTTTTACGGCGAGGCCATCGGCGGTTCATGAACTGCCGCCGCCGGCGGTGGCGCCGGTTGAACAGCCCGCGGCGGCTCCCGAGCCCGCCGCGGCCGAGCCCGCAGCGGCGGAAGAGGTTCCCGCGGCAACACCGTTGCCCGAACTTGAAGCCAGTGATGACGCCGTCAAGCAGGCACTGGACGATATTTCCGGTGATGCCTCCGTGTCCGCCTTCGTGGTCAAGAACAACGTCATCAGCCGCCTCGTTGCCGCCGTCGACAGCCTCACCGGGCGTCAGGTGCCCAGGGGCGTCAATCCCTTGCGCGCCGTCGACGGCAGCTTCGAGGTGGAAAACGAGGGTGACCGCATCGTCATGAGCCCGGCCAATTTTGCGCGCTACAGCGGTTACGTCGACGCCTTGCAGGAGATGGACAGCGGCAAGCTGGTCGCTTTTTATCATCGCTATTACCCGCTGATACAGCGGGCCTGGGAAGAGAACGGCGGCGACGGCAGCTTCGATGCCCGCTTGCTGGAAGTGATCGACTCGCTGCTGCAAACACCCGAGGTCACCGAACCTGTGTACCTGGTCAAGCCGGAGGCGGTTTACGTCTTCGAAGACCCTGAACTGGAAGCGCTCACGGCCGGCCAGAAAATACTGATCCGGATGGGCGGCGCCAACGCCGCGATCGTCAAGGACAAGTTGGAGGCGTTTAGCCGCGACCTCCAACGGGACGCAAGCCCGGAATAGCCCGCATATTGCGCCGGCATTCCGAAAGCTGGCGCGGGAAAGGTCGCTGGCCGGATGCAAGGCGTACCCTGGGGTCGATCGGGTAAATCGTCATTTCTTGCTGCAAACTCGCCTGATCATGGTGAGGACGGCGACCGGCTGGCGCAATATGCGGGTTAGGCTCCTTCCACCCTGGAGAGGTCGCGTACGCCGCCCTTGTCGGCGCTGCTGGCGAACGCAGCGTAAGCGCGCAGCGCCTGGCTGACGCGTCTGCGTCTCGGGGCCGCGGGCTGGTAAGCCTGTCCCGCCGGGCGCGCAAGCATCGCCTCGCGCCGCCGGTCCAGCGTTTCATCGTCGACTTCGAGTTCGATGCTCCGTGCGGGAATGTCGATCGCGATCACGTCGCCTTCCTCGATCAATGCAATCAGACCGCTGCTGGCCGCTTCAGGCGATATGTGACAAATCGACAGGCCCCCGGTCGCGCCGGAAAACCGTCCGTCGGTCAGCAGCGCGCAGGACTCGCCCAGGCCGACCGATTTCAGGGCCATCGTCGGACCGAGCATCTCCTGCATTCCCGGCCCGCCGCGCGGGCCCTCGTAGCGGATGACGACGACCTCACCGGCCCTGATGTCTCCGCCGAGGATCGCCTCGTGGGCGAGCTCCATCTCATCGAATACGCGCGCGGGTCCGCTGAAGGTGTACATCGACCTGCTGACCGCGGCGGTTTTGACGATGCAGCCGTGGCTGGCGATATTGCCGTACAGAACCGCGAGCCCGCCCTCGCTGCTGTAAGCATGTTCGAGATCGCGAATGCAACCATCGCTGCGGTCGAGGTCAGGCTCCCAGCGCTCTTCCTGGCTGAAGGCCCCGCTGCTGCGGACGCCGCCGGGCGCGGCGGAGTAGAGACGCAACGCGTCCTCGTGGCGGCTGCGGCCGATATCCCACTTGTCCAGGGCCGCACCGAGGCTGGCGCTGTGCACCATCGGCACGGCGGTATTCAGCAGTCCGCCATCCGCCAGGATGCCCATGATGGACATGATGCCGCCGGCGCGGTGGACGTCTTCCATGAAATAGTCGTGGGTCGCCGGCGAGACCTTGCACAGGTGTGGGACCTTTTTCGAAATCGCATCGATTTGGGGCAGGCCGAAGTCGACTTCGGCTTCCTGGGCGGCTGCCAGAAGGTGCAGGATGGTGTTGGTGGACCCGCCCATGGCGATATCCACCGCCATGGCGTTGGAGAATGCATCGAGACCCGCGATCGAACGGGGCAGTGCGGATTCGTCATCCTGCCGGTAATAGCGCTGCGCCAGTTCGACGATCAGCCGCCCCGCCTCGAGGAACAGCGCGGCGCGGTCGCGGTGCGTGGCGAGCAGGGAGCCGTTGCCCGGCAGGGACAGACCGAGGGCCTCGGTCAGGCAGTTCATGGAATTGGCCGTGAACATGCCCGAGCAGCTGCCACAGGTCGGGCAGGCCTGTTCCTCGATTTCGAGCAGGTCGTGACCGGGGTACGCCTGCGGATTGACCGAGCCGTTGAAGGCGTCGGTCAGATCCAGTTTTTGCGTGACGCCGCCGCTATTCTGGAGCCTGCCGGCCTCCATGGGGCCGCCGGAGACGAACACCGCGGGGATATTCAAGCGCAGCGCCGCCATCAGCATGCCGGGGGTGATCTTGTCGCAATTGGAGATGCACACCAGCGCATCGGCGCAATGGGCGTTGACCATGTATTCGACGCTGTCGGCGATGATGTCGCGGCTGGGCAGCGAGTACAGCATGCCGTCGTGCCCCATGGCGATGCCGTCATCCACCGCGATCGTGTTGAACTCGCGCGGGACACCGCCTGCCGCGGTGATTTCGCTGGCCACGAGGCTGCTGACGCCCTGCAGGTGCACATGCCCTGGCACGAACTGCGTGTAGGAATTGGCGATGGCGATGATGGGCTTGCCAAAATCGCTCCCGCGCATGCCGGTCGCGCGCCACAGCGAACGCGCGGCGGCGGCCATCGGGCCGTTGGTGGTGGTGTTGGATCGCAAGGGTTTCATCGTCGTTTTTTGTCTCAGGAATATTGGAATTGGTGCCAGTCAGGCCGGGCTGACATGACGTGGGCCGATTTCGCCGATCGAGCGGCAGCCGAGCAGGGCCATGTCGCGTTCGAGCTCCGCCCGCATCAGGTCGAGCACACGGCTGACCCCGGCCTCGCCGCCGGCTGCGAGGCCGTACAGGTAGGGTCGGCCAAAGGAACAGGCCGTGGCGCCGCAGGCCAGGGCCTTGAGGACATGCGTGCCGCGGCGGATACCGCCGTCGCAAATAATATCGCATTCACCGCCGACTTCATCGGCGATGGGCGCCAGGGCGCCGAACGCGGACAGCGCCCCGTCGAGCTGGCGCCCGCCGTGATTGGATACCATCACGGCGGTGGCGCCGGAATCGACCGCGCGGCGAGCATCGGCGGGTGACAGTATGCCTTTCACGGCAAACGGCCCGCCCCACTCCGAGGCCATCCATTCCATGTCGTCCCAACTGACCGTTGCGTCGAACTGGTCGGCGATGTATTTCATCAACGTGGTTTTCTTCTTGCTGCCCTGTTCGATCTTATGGACGACATTGGCCAACTGCAAGGGCTCGTGTGTGAGAAAGTGATAAACCCACTGCGGTCTGAGCGCAAAGGCGGCGAGACTCGCGAACGAGGGGTTCGGCGGCAGTGTGAGCCCGTAGCGCAATTCCCGTTCGCGGTAACCGGCCACGGGCACGTCGACGGTCAGGAGCATTGCGTCGTAGCGCGCCGCCTTGCAGCGCTGGATGAATTCCCGCAGCAGGCCGCGGTCTTTCATGACGTAGATCTGGAAACACCTCGGTCCGTCACCGACCGCGGCGACGTCCTCGATGCTGGTGCTCGACACCGTGGAAAGCGCGTAGTAGGTGCCGGCGGCCGCGGCGGCCCGCGCGACGGCCCGCTCGCCCTCGTGGTGGAACATGCGTGTCATGCCCGTGGGGCTGAGGAACAGCGGCATCGATATCCGCCGCCCCAGCACCTCGGTCGCCAGGTCGACGTCCTGGACGTCGAGCAGGTACTCCGGCACCAGCCTGACCGCCTCGAAGGCCGTCGTGTTGCCGCGCACGTTGATCTCGTCGTCGGCCCCGCCGTCGATGTAATTGAACAACGGCGGCGGCAGTTTCCGGCGCGCGACTTTCCTGAGGTCCTCGATATTCAGCGCTTTGTTCAAACGTGGCATTCGGCATTTGTTCCAATGGTGTTGCGGTTATTATGAAACAATCGGGTTGGGGTAGCGAGAACCGTTGCCCAGCGCCCGCACCGGGGCCCGGAACCCGGGGGCCGGCCTTTTAAAAGAGGTCTTCAGCCCCATTTCAAGAGGATGGCTGGAAATACGACAGAAGAAAGGGCGCCGGGGGCCTCGCTGCAACCACTGAAGGCCTTGCTGCCTTTTATCCGCCGCTACCGCGGAACCCTCATCGCGGCACTGTTGGCCCTGCTGGTGGCCTCGGCGGCGATGCTGGCCTTGCCGGTCGCGCTGCGATACCTGATCGACAACGGGTTCGCCGCCAACGACGTCGGTACGATCAACCGCTATTTCGGCTGGTTTTTTGCGGCCGCGGCGGTGTTCGGCGGCTTCGCCGCTTTGCGTTACTACCTGGTGACCTGGCTGGGAGAGCGAGTCGTCGCGGATCTTCGCACGACGGTTTATGACCGCGTGATCCGGATGGACCCCGCCTTTTTTGAAACCACGCGGACCGGCGAGGTGCTGTCCCGGCTGACCACGGATACGACGCTGGTGCAAAGCGTGTCCGGTGTCAGTCTTTCGATCGCGCTGCGCTCCAGCGTCAACCTGGCGGGCGGCCTGGTCATGTTGGCGCTGACCAGCGTCAAGTTGACCTTCTATATCCTCCTGGGCGTTCCGGCCGTGATTCTTCCGATCATCGTCGTCGGCCGGCGCATACGCCGCCAGTCGCGTACCGCACAGGACCGCGTGGCCGACACCAGCAGCCTCGCGGACGAAACGCTCAACGCCATACAGACCGTCCAGGCGTACACGCTGGAAGCGATGCAGAGCGGACGCTACGTCACCGCCGTCGCGGAGAGCTTCAGGGCGGCGATCCGGCGTGTCAGGACACGGGCGTTCCTGACGGCCATGGGCATTACGATGGTGTTCGGAGCGATCACCGTCATATTGTGGTCGGGGTCGCGGGCAGTGCTCGCCGGCAGCATGAGCGGCGGCGAGTTGGCCCAGTTCCTGATGTACTCGATGTTCGTCGGGTCCTCGGCGGCCGCGCTCAGCGAGGTCTGGGGCGAGGTCCAGCGCGGGGCGGGCGCCATGGAACGGCTGTCGGAACTGCTGCGGGCCACACCCACGATACGCGCGCCGCGCGAGCCCGAGCATTTCAACGGGCGCGCCGGCGGCAGCATTGCGTTCAGGCATGTCGGTTTCCATTACCCCTCGCGACCGGGCACGGCGGCGCTGAACGATTTCTCGCTGCAGATCGATGCCGGTGAAACCGTGGCCATCGTGGGGCCGTCGGGGGCGGGCAAAAGTACCAGCTTCCAGTTGCTGCTGCGCTTCTACGATCCGCAGTCGGGCCGCATCGAGATCGACGGAATCGACATTGCGCGCCTGCCGCCCCACGAGTTGCGTCAGCAAATCGGCCTGGTGCCGCAGGAGACCGTGCTCTTCGGTGACAGCGCGCGCGAAAACATCCGCTACGGAAATCCGCAGGCGGACGACTTCGCCGTCGAGCAGGCAGCGGTCGCGGCCGCCGCCGACGAGTTCATCGCCGCGCTGCCGGAAGGTTACGACACGTTCCTGGGTGAGCGCGGAGCGCGGTTGTCCGGCGGTCAGCGTCAGCGTATCGCCATCGCCCGCGCCATTTTGAAGGACCCGCCGATCCTGTTGCTGGACGAGGCGACCTCGTCCCTGGACGCGGAAAGCGAGCGCCTCGTGCAGACCGCGCTCGAGAGTCTCATGGAAAACCGCACCACGCTGGTGATCGCCCACCGTCTGGCCACGGTCAAGAAGGTCGACCGTATCGTCGTCATGGACCATGGACACATCGTGGCGGTCGGCAGCCACGATGAACTGACACGCGGCAACGAACTTTACGCTCGCCTGGCGCAACTACAGTTTGGCGATGCCTGACGCCACGCCGCCGCCGGCGCAGGCGTCAGCCCCCCAGCCGGGTTTCGATGCAACGGGGACCCCGTTTGGACTATGCTAATGGTAGTCACCCTCAACGGGCACCCACAATGAACGACGTCACATTGCGCGAAGCACCCTTGCGGTTTACGTCCGGCCTGGCCGAGGGCGAACCGGAGCGCGATCGCGACACGCTCAACCTGATTCCCTACGCGGAAGCCCTGCGGGATTTTATCTGCGATTGCGAAACACCGATGACCATTGGCATCCATGGAGAATGGGGTGTTGGCCGCACCAGCCTGATGAACATGCTGCGCGGCGGCGAGCACGGTCGGCAGGGTGGTCTGCTGGACGCCGGGCGTTGCAAGGTCATCAGTTTCGAATGCTGGCCCCATGCGCAATTCGACCATTTCGATGACCTGGCCACAAGCTGTTTGTATGAACTGTGCCGGGCGTTGGGAGACGTGCTGGAGAAAGAGTCTTCCATCGACGGCGCAGAATTGAAAACCGCCCTCGGGGCCGCTGGCGAAAGACTCGAGCGGGTGATGCGGCAACTCAGGGAGCGGCAGCACGATGGGGACGGGCGGCAAGCCGGGCCCACACCCCATGTCGATATCCCGGGCCAGATGCTCGCTTTCAAATCGGAGTTTGAACGCCTCGTCGGCCTGTGGACATCCGCCGACGAAGCGCGCCGCGTCGTCATCTTCATCGACGACCTCGATCGCATCCGCCCCGTGAGGGCGTTCGAGTTGCTGGAGGCGGTCAAGAATTTTATCGATGTCAGGGGCAGCGTCTTTGTCATGGCCCTGGATTACGATTGCGTGCAGCAAGGTATGCGGGAAAAACTCGGACCCGACCTGCAGAGGACCCGCGGCAAGGCCTTTTTCGACAAGCTGGTGCAGTTGCCTTTCATCGTGCCTGCCAAGTCCTACCGGCTCGATGACTACATATTCGACCTGCTGGGCAAGGCGGGCCTCGGCGGCGTCGTCGATCTCGGAGACGATGTTCCGACGCGGCGCTTCTTTCTCGATATCACCCGCTGCACCGTCGGCCGCAACCCGCGCAGCATCAAGCGGGTGATCAATTACACCAAGCTGCTGGAGCGCATACATCGGCACAATGCGGGACGGGCCACGATCGCACACGAGTACAAGATCCTGTACGCGCTGATTTCGATGCAGGTCGCCTGGCCGGAATTGTTTCAGCACCTGGTGCACGACCCATCGGTCGACACGGTCACCAGCCTGCAGAGCTGGGACTATCTGGATGCATTGCCCGAGGCGATCAGCGTATTCGAGCGCTCGCCGGACAAGGAACGGGTGAAGTGTTCGGTCTCGGCCTTCTTCGATACGCTGTTCAGCCTGCTCGATGAAAACGACGACGGCCAGATAGACGGCCGCGAGTTGCAACCGGTGCTCGAGGTCATGGAGCGCGCGAAAATCACCACTGCAAAAGGCCGCGAGCGGTCGAGACAGTGGTTCGTCGAGCGGGTGCGGGAGAACAACCTGGAGAACGACCCGCTGATCGATTCCTTTCTGGACAACGTGTTTACGAAGTCCGTCTGGTACCTCGGCTCGGAGCTGAAGTTCCGCAAGGCGGGCAACCGCTATATCACGCTGGTGCACGACCGCCGCCAGATTGGCACGCTCGTCAGCCTGCGGTCACAACCCTTGGTGTTTCGTCTTGCCGCTTCGCCGGAGCAGATCATGACGGGCCTGAAAACCTACTGGAACACCAAGCAGTCCATAAAACAAGAGGCGATCACGCTGGTCAGAAACACCTTTGACAGCGAGGCCTCGCTGACGGGTTTCGGCGATACGCTGGTCGATTTCAGCAAGCTGACCTACATGCCATCCAAGGACGCCGTCGGGCTGCTGAACGCACTTTACCGGATCGTGACCGACAAGGGGCCCGAAATGGGGTGAGCGTAAAGTGCCGGAGGAACACTCTGGCACTTTACCCTGGCCCCGCTCTGTGTGGCCCCGCTCTGTGTGGCCCCGCCCTGTCTGACCCTGTCGCGTCGGTCAGTTTTCGAGCCTGACCGGAACCGGCACCTGGCAGATGTCCAGCACGGCGGGCGGCTTGTGATGAAAGAACTTGTCGTTGCGGTCGCGGCGCGCTCGCAGCATTTGCTTAAAGCCTTCGCTGTTGGTGTCGGCGACCCAGATGTCCAAGCGCTGGGCGGGGTCGAGCGATGACGCCAGCCGCATGCTCTTGATCCAGCTGCGGTCGAGGTCCTTGACGATGATGCCGTTCTTGAGGGTTGGGCCACGTTTGATGCGCTGGACGACGTCCATGCCCCACACCACGCGGCCGAAAATGGTCAGGTTGCGGTCGAGGTAACGCGGCGCCTGCCCGATCACGATATAGAAATCCGTGCGGCCGGTATCGGCGCCGTCGTTGCGGGCCATGGCGAATGTTCCGGGACAATGCGTGAGCCACGCCTTGCCGCCCGTCTCCTTGTCCCGTGCGGCCGGAAAGCCGTCGATAAACCCGGTATACGGCGCGAAAGGGTCGCCCTTCTGCACCGGTGTCCAGGACAGGGGCTGCCAGTTCTTCGCCTTGTTCTTGTCGCGCGGCCTGGTCGGCCAGTCGATCTGGAATTCGGCTTCGAGTGTGGGTATCTTGCTGGCTTTGCCGATATCGCTCTCGTCGCCGGCCTGGGCGACAAAACCGTCGATGACGCGGTAGAAGCTCAGACCCTGGTAAAAACGTTCGGAAAGCAGCTTTTTGAACTGTTTGACCGTCTTCGGGGCGAACACGGGGTTCAATTCGATAACGACGGTGCCTTCCTGCAACTCGAGATAGACCGTGTTGTCCGGGTCGAGGGGGTTCCAGAGCAGTTCGCCAGCCGCCAGCGCGGGGGCGGCCGCCGTCGTCAGAAAACAAGACAGCACCAGCCTTTTTGCAAGACGGGCGGCCATGACGTATCGGGCGGGTCCGGGCATCTGCATCACCGCTGGTTGGGGCTCACCACGGCATTCTACCCGAAGCCGGCCTCACGGTATCTGTATCTTGCCGCCCTCGCGTCCGGGCACGACGATGGAGGAGGCCTGCTGGCGCTGCATTTCCTTCAGCTCCTGCATCGTATGCTCTACCGCCGCCCTGGCCGCATCGGCGAAACCCGCGACGGCCTCGGCCAGCGATTCGCCCTGGAGTTCGAAGTTCAGCGGCAGTGGTCCGGCTGGTGTCAGTATCTGGGTCGACCCGACGTACTGAACCGGCCGCGAGTCGTCCGTCTGACCCGTTTCGAGCACCGGGATCAGTTTGCGAATGGTGCCGACGCGGCCGTCACTGTAGACCTCCTCGCGGGTCAGGCTGGCGGCGTCCATGGTAATGTCGGGCAGGTTGTCCATCTGGCTCATATTGCTTTCCTGTGTTGGCTGTATAGCGAGGTGGGGTCGCCAGTTGAAAAAGGCAAGCGCGTCCAATGGCTGCTGACAGGGCTGTCAGGCGCATTATAATGGGGCGGTCCAGGTATCTTCAGGAGCATCGAGATCATGACAGACATACATACGGAAGAGATCGCATACCGCGCCGGCGACGTGGCAATGAAAGGCTACCTGGCCTGGGACGCGGACCGGCAGGACGTGCGGCCCGGCGTGCTGGTGGTGCATGAGTGGTGGGGATGCAACGAGTATTCGCAGCGCCGCGCGCGCATGCTGGCGGAAGCTGGCTATGTCGGCATGGCAGTGGACCTGTACGGCGGCGGGCGTACCGCGGAGAACCCCGACGAGGCGGGTCAACTGATGAACGCCTGTATCGAGGACATGGAAGGCACGCGCGCAAGGTTCAATGCAGCCCTGGCGAGCTTGCAGGCGCAGCCGCTGGTGGATTCCGGTCGTTGCGGCGCCATCGGCTACTGTTTCGGGGGCGGCGTGGTTACGCACATGGCGCGTATGGGTGCTGATTTGAAGGTCACCGGCTCGTTCCACGGCGCCATTGGCCTGGCCGCCGTGAACGGCCCCGACCATTTTCCCTGCCGGGTCATGGTCTACCACGGCGAAGCCGACGTGCTGGTCGATGCGGGGCAGATCGAAGGCTTCAGGGCGCAAATGAAAAAGACCGGTGCGCGTTATGACCTGATCAGGCTGCCGGGCGCGCTGCACGGATTCAGCAACCCTCAGGCGAGCGTCAACGGCAAGAAGTACGGTTTGCCGCTGGCCTACAACAAGCTCGCCGATGAAAGCTCGTGGGCACATATCCTGCTGACCTTCGAGCATGAGTTCAAAAGCGAGTAGCTGCCGCGCGCAGCGGTCGCATTAACGACGGGAGCGGCAAAAATGAATGACGGCACCCAAGGCAAGGCACTCGGTGTCGGCGGCGTGTTTTTCCGTTCCCCCGATCCGGCCGCCCTGGCGGACTGGTACCGGCAGGCGCTGGGATTGTCGATCGAGGCATGGGGGACGACCCACGGTACCAGTTTCCCGCCGCGGGCGATGCCGCCAAACGCCTTTACCGTATGGAGCGTTTTTGCCGAGGACACGCAGTATTTCGGCGGTCCGCAGCAGAGTTACATGGTCAACCTGGTCGTTGACGACCTCGACGCGGCCCTGGCCAATGTCAAGCAGGCCGGCGGTGAGGTGGCGCCGGAAAAGGAAGAGCATGAGTTCGGCCGCTTTGGCTGGTTTACGGACCCGGACGGCAACCGCGTGGAGTTGTGGGAGCCGCCCGGAGAAATAGCGCAAGCCGATGGGTGATGCCGCCGAGGTGCTGCGCGGGCGGGTCGACGAACTGGAAAGCCAGCTGGCTTTCCAGGACGAACTGCTCACGGCCCTGAACGCCATTGTCGCCAAGCAGGATGCCGATATCGTGCAACTGAAGCAGCAGCTGGGCTTGCTCGCCAGCCGCTTGCAGGTACTGGCGGAAACCGTGCCCGGCGAACCCGGGGACGAGACGCCGCCGCACTACTGAACCGGTTCCTTGCGACACCGGACGCGCGGCCGCCTGCGGGAGGGTCAGCGCTCCGGGCGTCGCCGCGCGGCCCTGCGTCGGAGCTGCTCGACGACCCTCGGTCCGCGACCCGGGATACTCCAGGGACAGACCGCGATGCAAACGCCGCAGCCCATGTTTTCATTGAAGAACGGGATGCACTTGTCAAAATCGACATACCACTTGAGCGTACCGCGTACGGGAATTTTTTCCGGCAGTATGGCGTCGGGCGGGCAGGCGTTGCTGCAGACCTGGCAGCGGCTGCAAAAGTCGTCTACACCGTAGCGTACCTTGGCTGTCGGCAGCAGCGGGACATCGCTGAGCACACAGGCGAGCCGGAATGACGAGCCATAATCGCGGTTGATGATCGAACCGTGCCTGCCCAATTCGCCGAAGCCGCATTCGATGGCCGGCGGAATCAGCAGCATGGGCCCGGCCAGCGGCCCGGCGTGCGGTTCCGCTTCCCAGCCGCGCTGCCTTATCCAGGCGGCGATGTCCTTGGCGGCCTTGTTCGCGCGGCCATACTGGCGCACCACTTCCGCGCCGGCTTCCGGGCGCGGGGCGGTCTTCATCCGGGCGTAGTCATGGGCGACGCCGATCATGATCACCCATCGGTAATCGAGGGTTTCCCCGCTGTACGTCCAGTCGGGATCGAACGCGGTGATACCGAACAGTTCCATGTCCAGCGTGGAGGCGAAGGCCGTCAGCTGTTGCGACCACGCAGCGGCCGGCTGTTCAAGCGGTTCGCCGCTCACGGGCGGCACCTCGATTTCGAGTATCTCGGCGCGGGCCGAGCGGGCCGCGATGATGGCGGGGTTGTCCGCGTGCTGGGTATAGAACCACTTTTGCAACTCGCCGTGCTCGATCGTATCGGGGTCGTGCCAGTAGATACGCTCCGGCCGGCGCGGCTGCGTTTCACCCATGCCGTTGATGCGGTTACCCGAAGTCGCAGGCATCAGCGCCTGTTGTTCCGGCTTGGGTGTAAAGGGCCTGTAGGGTGAGGTGCTCATCGTGCTCGCGTGCCGCCGGGGCCCATGATGCCACGAATTGCCCCCCGCGCGCACCGACCGAAGGGGTGGCGCCGGTCAGAGCGGGATTTGCAGCGCCGGCTCGTGCAGCCTGCCCAACTGCTCACGCAAACCCAGTACCAGGTCCTCCCAGTAACGCGCCTCGCCGAACCACGGGAAGGCGGCCGGGAATGCGGGGTCCTGCCAGCGCCTGGCCAGCCAGGCGGCATGGTGCAGCATGCGCAGCGTGCGCAGGGCCTCGACCAGTTGCAATTCACGCAGATCGAAGTGATAAAACTGCGTGTACCCCTCGAGCACGTCCTTCATCTGGGACGCCATTTCGTGGGGCTCGCCGGACAGCAGCATCCACAGGTCCTGCGCCGCGGGCCCGCTGCGGCAATCGTCCATGTCCACGAACAGCGGGCCGTCGCGCCAGAGTATGTTCCCCGGATGGCAGTCGCCGTGCAAACGGATGAGACGGACGGCGCCGGCGCGTTCGAAGGCGGCCTCGACCGAAGTGAGGAGGTCGCCGCAAAGGCTGCGGAAAGCGGTTTCGAGGTGCGGCGGCAGCCACTGGCCGTCGAGCAGGTCCCGGACCGCTTCCCGGCCGTGGCTCTCGATGGTCAGCTGCGGGCGCGTTCGAAACGGGGCCTGGGCGCCGATCGCATGAATCCGGCCCAGCGCGCGGCCGATGCGTATACGTGTTTCCTTGAGGTCCAGCTCGGGGGCGTGGCCGCCGCGCCGTTCGAACAGCGCAAAACGGAACCCGTCATGTTCATGCAGCGTGCGGCCGTCGATTTCGAGCGGCGGTACAAGTGGGATTTCGGCCGCGGCGCAGAGTGCCGAAAATTCGTGTTCCTCGAGAATCTGTGCGTCGCTCCAGCGGCCAGGCCGGTAGAACTTGGCGACCAGCGGGGCGCCGGCTTCGATGCCTGCCTGGTAAACCCGGTTTTCATAGCTGTTCAGGGCCAGCAGGCAGCCGTCGCACAAAAGACCCGTGGATTCAACTGCATGGATGACGGTGTCGGGACCGAGGCGGTAATAAGGTGTGTCGTTGGACGGCATGTCGTGCATAATATGGGGTTTTACAGCAATTCATGACCGATAGCACCCAAAACATGGCGAGCCGCCCGAAGGCCGGACCGACGATGCAGCAAGACAAGAAAGAAGTGGGTCTGGTGCAGTTGTCTTTGCTGGCCCTGATCATCGGTGTGGCAACGGGCTACGGCGCCGTCATTTTCAGGATGCTCATCGGGCTGATCCACAACGTGGCTTTTCTGGGCGAGTTCTCGGCGGAATACGATGCCAACGTCTTTACCGCGCCCAGCCCCTGGGGCGCGCTGGTGATACTGGTACCGGTCGTCGGTGCGGTCATCGTCACCTTCCTGGTCAAGAATTTCGCGCCCGAGGCGCGCGGGCACGGTGTCCCCGAAGTCATGGACGCGGTCTACTACAAGGGCGGGGCGATCCGTCCCGTGGTCGTGATCGTGAAGTCCCTCGCATCGGCGATCTCGATCGGCACCGGCGCCGCCGTGGGCCGCGAAGGTCCGATCGTGCAGATCGGCTCGGCGATCGCATCCACGGTCGGCGGCTGGACCCGGCTCGTGCCGTGGCAACGCATTACGCTGGTCGCCGCGGGCGCGGGCGGCGGCATCGCTGCAACCTTCAACACGCCCCTCGGCGCGGTGCTTTTTTCGGTTGAACTGATGATGCCGGAATTCAGCGTGCGTACCTTCATGCCGGTGGCGATCGCAACGGGCACGGCGACCTTCATCGGCAGGATGTACCTGGGCGACCAGCCGGCCTTCGTCCTCCCCGAGACGCTGCATGGCCTCAATCCCACGTTGATATCATTGGCCGCGTTCACTTTGCTGGGCGTGTTGACGGGCCTGGCGGCCACCCTGTACGTACGCGGTGTTTATTTCGCCGAGGACGTGTTCGAGAAGTGGTTCAGGAACGAATATCTGCGACATATGCTGGGCATGGCGATGGTCGGCACCTTGTTTTACTGCCTGTTGCTGACGCTGGGTCACTACCACGTCGAAGGCGTCGGCTACTCGACCATCCAGGCCGTGCTGGACAGCAAGATCACGGTCGGCGTGTTGCTGCTGCTGTTGTTCGGCGCGAAGTTGTTCGCCACGTCGGTGACGCTCGGCGCCGGCGCTTCGGGCGGTGTCTTTTCACCGGCGCTGTTTCTCGGGGCCACCCTGGGCGGCGCCTTTGGCGCGTTTTACGGCATCGGCTTTCCGTCGGAGGCAAACGCGGTACCGACGTTCGCGATGGTGGGGATGGCCGCCATGGTCGGCAGCGCGACCGGCGCGGCGATGACCGCTGTCGTCATGATCTTCGAAATGACCCGCGACTATGACATCGTGTTGCCGATGATACTCGCCGTCGCGATGGCCCAGGGAATCCGGCGTTACCTGTCGAACGACAATATTTATACGCTGAAACTGACCCGGCGGGGTATCCACATTCCGACCATGCTGCATTCGCACATGTTCCTGGTGCGGCGGGCTTGGGACGTCATGAACGAGTCATTGCCGACGTTTCCGGCTGATACGGGTCTGCTGGATTTTGCCGCGCAAATGGCAGTGGCCGCCGACGTGCCGGAACACGTCATTATCACCCGCCGCGACCGGGTCGTGGGTGTCATCAAGGTGGCCGAGGCTCTGCAGATGGTCAGCAAGACCAACACCAGCGGCCTCGTGCTCAACGACCTGTCCCACCAACCGTACTCGCTCGCCCGCAAGTCGGACGTCATGTTCGACGTCATCAAGCGGATGTCGCGCAAGGGAAGCCGTCTGGCCCTCGTCTATGACAGTGAGCACCCGGTCCCCCACGCCAGCGACATCCTCGGTTACGTAACCAATAACGACATTGCCCAGTCGATGGCTCAAAGCCTGTCCTTCCGCGTCGACCCGGGGGGGCCGCGTCCGTCCTGAACAGCTGCTGCGCGAGCCTCGCAAAACCAATCCTGTTTGTGCAGGTCGTTTGGCAGTAAAATAGTCCAAACCCGCTCGAGGTATTCAAAAGTCTATGCCCAACAAATCCAAAAACCTTGCGTTGTTCTGTGATTTTGAGAATGTAGCGCTCGGTGTCCGCGATGCCCGCTACGCCCGCTTCGATATCGAAGAGGTGCTGGAAAGACTGCTCATCAAGGGCAATATCGTCGTCAAGAAGGCCTATTGTGACTGGGAGCGTTACCGGGACTTCAAGCGGGACATGCACGAGGCCTCATTCGAGTTGATCGAGATTCCGCATGTGCGCCAATCCGGCAAGAACTCCGCCGACATCAGGATGGTTGTCGATGCACTGGACCTGTGCTACACCAAGTCCCACGTCGACACCTTCGTCATCATCTCCGGTGATTCCGATTTTTCGCCGCTGGTCTCCAAGCTGCGCGAAAACAACAAGATCGTCATCGGGGTCGGCGTCAAGGAATCGACGTCCGACCTGCTGATCGCAAACTGCGACGAATTCATCTACTACGACGACATCGTCCGCCAGGTCGAAAGCCGCAAGCCGAAGAAGAAAAAGACCAACGGCAAGAAGGAGGGTGCGGACAAGGGCGATGACGACACGCATGCAAACGCCGCCAAGAACGGGCTGAAGCGGCAGGAGCAGGCATTCAACCTCGTGCTGGAAACGATGGATGTGCTGTTCAGCGAGCGCGACGAAGAAGAAAAGGTCTGGGGCTCGATGGTCAAGCAGGCGATCAAGCGCCGCAAACCGGGATTCAACGAGCGATACCACGGGTTTCGCTCGTTCAGCGACCTGCTCGAGACCATGGAGCAGAAGAAACTCGTCCGGCTGAACCTGGACCAGAAGTCCGGCGGTTATATCATCGCGGACTACGCCAGCACCGAGGCCTGATGCCGGCACCGGGGCGTACCGGAAGCCACCGTGGCGGGGACAAAAAAAAGACCCGTCTAGAACGGGTCTTTTTCAC